>Ga0126342_10006891_pt1 | contig 20228 bp, 24 predicted proteins | sample Cyp1metagenome_FD_92528 | JGI IMG/M metagenome (GOLD analysis project Ga0126342, IMG submission 92528) | Coral microbial communities from Lord Howe Island, Old Settlement Bay, Australia - Cyphastrea 1 metagenome | ecosystem: Host-associated > Invertebrates > Cnidaria > Coral ...
AGAAAATGGCCGCGTCGCTTTTACCAGACTCCACTTTATGTATTTTTCCCTCCCCTCTCCCCTTCATTTTTTCTTCGGTTCCTTTCTTGCTTACCTACCTTTCGTGTTCCCCCTCTCAAGTTATGATGTGTTTTTTCTGATGTCGTTGTTTTTTGCAAACCACCCAGAGGTCACTTTGCAGAAATCCCTGGTCGACAGGCCGGTAGCGTTGGAATGCCACAAAGCTTTGGAGCTCTGCTAGAGACCCCAGGCCGCAGCAACGCAGCAACGCAGCAAGGCTCGCAGATTTTTTTGGGTTCCACTGACTCCACTGAGTCTGAAACTTGCGAGACTTTTGGGGACAAAAAATAGCGAGACCTAATTGTTCCCATAAAAGTTTTAGACATTTGGAATGACTGTGTCATTCCCTGATTTTTTTGGGTTTTTTAATGTTGTTGAAAAAGGTTTTTCCAGCAAAACCATGTTGATTTCAATTGAGGATGACTGAGGATAAACCACTGGATTCTGTTGATTAGAAAGGCTAAGATTTCAGACACCCATACACAATGATAGACGGTTGTTTGGGCTATAAACGAAGGAATGTCATATAAAAAGATACTGGCCAGCCAAGATTTCAGTTCTTTACTTGCAGTGTATCTAAGACTGGCAATGAACAACTATAGAGTAATCCTGGTTTCACAGAGATAGGGGTTCACGGGTTCCTCATGATAGTCAGTCGTTGTTGGTTGTTGCAATCCTTATTGACCCATGGCAGTCTATGCCCCATGATGTTTCTTGTCGGGTCTACTTGATTACCCACTTTTCACGACTTCCAACTGAAGCACGAAACGAGGTCAGGCGTTTGATTTACCATCTGGTAATTTAACATAGCTATTGAAAATGGTGATTTATAGTGGATTTTCCCATTGAAAATGGTGATTTTCCATAGCTATGTATGTTAGTTTACCAGAGGGTACCCAGCAGTGCTTGTCGTTCACTTCACCATCTCTCTCCCCCTGCAGATTTTGAGGTTGGAACTGCACCGGCAGACCTTTGCTCAGACGCCACTTTCTGAGCGGTCACAGTGTGGGATCATACGCTTGTTCTATATAGTGGCCGTAAAAATGGGGGCAGCATCCGCCATTCCGATACAATCCCATATGTAAATATATAAAATTATATATACATACATGCATGCATACACATACACATACACATACACATACACATACACATACACATACATATACACATACACATACATATACATATACATATACATATACATACATACATACCTACATACATACCTACATACATACCTACATACATACCTACATACATACCTACATACATACCTACATACATACCTAGATACGTATGTACGTACATACCTAGATACGTATGTACGTACATACATACATACCTACATACACACCTACATACATACCTAGATACGTGCGTACGTACATACGTATAATTACGTATATACGTGTGTATATATATATATATGTATATATATACAGTTTGATTAAAAGATTTCGACCACCAAGAGAATCCAAGAGCAGTTCGATTCAATTGGACCCTGTCATCCTCAGCCTGGATGCAAACAATGTTATCATCGTTTCATTTTATGTCTGAAAATGGGGTACAGTAGCCCTAAATCCACATGTTAATCATCATGCCGGGTTGCGTCGCCCATTAAATTTATGCCGAATGGAGAAAATCAACCGTTTCCCATGTTTTATCATAATTGTCCCTCTTAGAATTGTTATCCTGGGAGCAAATCCCATTTTCAGACACATTCACTTACACTTGGGATCATTCGGGGCTTTCTGAACATGGGTGATCCCCAAAACAACAGGTTTCAATACTACAATATACCCTCTGGTAATTTAACATAACTATGGAAAATCACCATTTTTTATGGGAAAATCCACTATAAATTGCCATTTTCAATAGCTATTTTGACATAACCAGAGGGTACTACACTGGTCCAATGACCTGAATGATTTGGGGGTCGGAAAATGGATCCCCCATTTCCACCGGTCAATCATCATTGGGGGTAAGCCCTATTTTCAGAGACATCCAACTATCATGTTCTTGGTTCGTATATCCCATGAACTCTAATATCCCGATGATTATCATGTCCCATCAAAATTGACTTAGTCGCTAAATCAGAGCATAGATCCAGTTATATAATTACATGGAAAATTCATCCATCTCATGACCCAAACATGGCAAATTGGACCCTTATTAAAAAATCATGTCCCATGTTTCACACGCTTCATCCCATGTTCAGAGACATCCATCTGCCCCACCGGCCGCCTTCAGATGGCCCCTGGCGATGAGCAGTGCCACCGTGGCACCAACAGCGGGGGAACCTGAGAGTTTTTTGGATGGTAGTGACACACCGAAGAGGATGGGAAAACTGGAGAAATCTGCGAAGAAATTGGAAAACCAGTCGAACAACCAATGGAAAACCTATGGCTAATAGAAATCCAATGGGAAAAACATATGTTCCACATCACCATAATTGGTTGTAAGGCAACCAAAAATGCTCGCACAACTAACAAAAAATGACCAAGGATTCATGGAATATGACTGATGTAATAAATGGACCTGGGACCTTGTATCGAGTCACAAGGGGGCATGTTTCCCACTGGAACTTTAGCAATGGAACATCACCATTTTAGTAGAAGTTTTTATCTACATATAGATCTCCAGCACAGCACGCATTGTGACTTATTAGAATATATATATATATATATATATAATACAGATACACATATCTATACAGGAGATGGTGCCGGAGTTTTTAGTTCCTTGCATATTTGTGCCAAGCCTAGAACAAAGAAAACACACGCCGGTCCCTCCAAACAGTTGTTGGAACTCAACCAAACTGGGCATTTCATGTTTTGGATTTGGCTGGTGGTTTCAAAATCCACCAGCCAGCTGAAAAATCCACCAGCCAGCCATGTTTCAGGACCCCGATGATGACTTTGATGGGCTCTACTTTCGAGCATCCCTCAGAGGGGGACAGCATTTTCATGCTTGATGGTTGAGATTCCAACTGTAGATGGCGAGGCTTAGGCTTAGAGGCTAGCTTCAGTCTGACTGTTTTTTGATGGGTCCAACTCTTGGGTGATCAGAGGGAGAGAGAGTGTTGTTTTTTTAATAGTTTCGCATAATATATATATATATAATATTATATAATTATATATAATTATATATATAATTATATGTATATATAGAATTATATATATATGTAGAATTATATATATGTAGAATTATATAATATTATATAATTATATATATATAATTATATGTGTATATATATATAGAATTATATATATGTATAGAATTATATATATGTAGAATTGTATATATATATATAGAATTATATATATATAGAATAATTATATATATACATATAATTATATATATATATATAGAATAATCATATTTAATTATATATATATGTTTGTTCTGAGGATTTGTATGGTTTGGAATGGGTCTCAGTCATTTCCAACTGAAACCCGATATGACCATCATTTTGAAGTAAGATACTGTCCCATGACTGGGGTGTCGAAATGGAGTGACCACCTGTTGGTGAACACGGCCCCAACAACTCGACCCTCTCAACGGCTCTTCTCGGCCCTTAGGAGTGCCGAGACTTCTTCTGCTGAGCGGCAGAGATGTCAATGTGGATCCAACCACAGCGCCCTGGCGCAACAATTCGCAGCTTGTCGCCTTGGTGATGATCCATGAGTAAAGAGTAAATTATGGCGACCTCACTGCCACCGAACCCTGGAATCATGGTTAGTAAGGGGAATTATCCCAGCAGAGCCTTATTTCAGGTTCGTGAATTGTTTTGATTTACCAAGATCACTGTTTGGTGATGATCCATTGCTTATGAAATCACAAGCCCAGAATTCCAAAACCACAATATATTCCTATAGGACCCCATATGGAGGTTTCCAAATAATTGTTGGTGCCCCCAAATCATCCAAATATATCCAAATATCATATATCAATATATATCAGATAACGCAATGGATTATATGGTGACTTGGGGGATCCATTTTTAAGACACCTCCATATGACCCCGAAGGGGATTGGTTCCAGCATCGCCATGGCAAGGTGCATTGGCAGCAATGGCAAGGCCGGGATCAATGGATCAACCGATTGGCAATGGATTGGCAATCGATTACCCAAGAAAAATGGGGAAGTTAACCATGAAACATAGGACAATCAGTATATATATAGATAAATGATATTTGTGTATATATATATATGTGTATATATATATGGATAAATGATATGTATATATATATATATATATATATATATGTGTATATATATGGATAAATCCTGGATAAATGATATGTGTATATATATATACATGGATATAGATAAATTCATTTGACGAGCTCACTACGACGTTACTGTAAGTGACGATTTGGATAGGGATAACATCCTCAATGACCTTTTTTCCAGGTTGGTTCATTGCTACAATCTACGCAGAATTTGTCCTGTTTTCATTTTATTTTTTCATGAATTCTATACAAGTTGTGTTCATGAGTATGTTTACAATAATATACATCTACCAAAAAATCGGGAACAGTTCTGGTGATATTGGGGTGCATGTGTCAATGTGGAGAAATACCGAAACGATCCGAAACGAAACTATTGATTCTGATATCTTGTGAGTTTCGATCAAGAATCATACTTTACCCACTTGCTCCATTTCGACCCCCAGATCTTGATGTCTAATGTTTGAGAGAAATGTTGCAGGAGAGCCCCTTGTTCCTCTAGATTTTCCCATAGACCATCAATTTTGCGAGGTGTTGTTTGCCATCAACCAAGAGGGCAATTCTTCTTATCATCAACCAATGGTCTAATGTGTTCTTTACCATCAACTAATGGTTGATTGATTTGTCAACCCACACCTGTGCTCTTTAAAGCTCCGCCATGCCCGTTTTCAGCTGGGCCAGGCTTTGTCGAGAAGCGCGTGGCGAAGATGATGTACTACCATCCGCCAGAGCCTTAGATTTTACATGATTTTACCAGACAGGGAGATAAACCAAGCGGGACGAATGGAGATACACCGATATATGTGTGTATATCTATAATTATATACTATATAATAGTTATATATATATACATATAATAGTTATATATATACATATAATAGTTATATATATATATAATAGTTATATATATATGTATACATATATAATAGTTATTTATATAATAGTTATATATATATACATTATATTACATTATATTATATATTATAGTTATATATAATTAAATATACATACTGTAACTCAGAACTATGTTTTTCGAAGTTTGTATGCACCAGCCTTGAGAATGTATATGGGTACCATATATGTGTTGTGTTTACACATACCACCATCCATAATTTGGAATTGTCCTAAAAATGAGGATTTAACATGCAGAGTATGGCCATCATCAAAAATATGAGCGATGTTCAAAACCCAGTGCCTGTAGCAAGTTTGGAAGGGGAAAAAACTCATTTCTTTGATGGTTGTGCCGTGGAAAACGGGGACTTGCCACATCTGGTGTAGTTTCATGGAGTTTCCCCGAAGGGTTTGTTTCCATGATGTGCACTATTTTTGAGGGACGTTCTTTGCTGTATCCCATAGGATCCATGTATGCTATATATGGTAACATTTGCCATCAATATACCCCCTTTATGTTAGCATTAATATACCAGCACCATGGATCCGTCATGGGTATGTTGCTATGGTAAAATCTCGTGCTATTTTTTTACATTGGTTCCACTGTAGTTCGTTCCACTGGTTCGTTCCTCCACACTCATCGGTTTTTCATCGGTGGAGATGCTCACCCGTGGTAACTTGGGATCGCTGGGGGTTGCCGATTTCTTGGATCAAAAGTTGTGAATCTAGAGAATCTAGAGACATCTAGGGACCCTGCTGTGGATTCCCGGCCCTTCAACACATGACCATCTAGAATAGAGAAGCCGCCTGTATGTTGGTTAAAACCCCCTTTTTTGTGACCTTCCCAGCTCTGATTCATCATTTACCACCTGCAGCTGGTGAAAGATTGCATTTGTTGAGTGACTGAATTATACATTCCCAGTTTAAGCTTGTTCTAGAACCCCAAAACCATGTACAAACCCATGATGGTGTTGTTGGCCATTCCTACATCACTGATTCCATTGATTTCTGGTGAAATGCAATAGAACTTTAAAAAACAGTCCTTGGTTACATGACATCGGCTCCATACTTTTCTGAACACTTTTCCATGAATCAGAAAAGTTGACCTATCATTGATTCATGAATGTGTTCAGAAAAGTATTAGTTACACACATGATTTTCCATACTTTTCCATTAATCAGAATGTGTGTTTCCAGACTTGACCTATCCATTCTATCCATTTTGGCCGCTGCCGAAGCCTGGAAGCTCCGGAGGGCCATGCACCGTGCCCTCTTCGTCCTCCCTGCGGAGCTGCAACGTGGACGACCTCAGCGGTGGCAATGTGAGCCCATCGGTGTTGTTAATTAATTGGGTTTGGCTAGAATCAATATATTGATTATATAAAGTCAATCTATTTGTTATCTAGTTAATTAATGTTAATTATTAGTCATTAACTAATCTATAAATATATATATATATGATTATATATGTGCAACCACTCTAACGATAAGGGACGATAACCAACCGATATCACTAGTTGGAATAGCCATAAACGAACTCAGCATATACTCAGTTCGTATCCAGGTTTTTTCGACTCTGCTGATATGGTGAATGGCCGTCCTCCCATGCTACTCTATTCTGCAACAATGTCTACTTACGATCAATGGAAACCGGGAAAAATCTTCAATCTCTTTGGTCTCTTTGGATTGATTTTTCAGGGGAAATCTTGACCGAAAACCCATGGATTTTCCCATGATTTTGTGGGGTTTTCCTGAAGATGGAGCCGCTGGAGATCAGTGTTTTCTGGCAATTTGTGTCTCTTTTAGCTGCTTCACCAAAGGGTCGTTGTCCGATGTTCACAAGAAATGTTTGGCCCAAATTGCGATGACATAAAACATCTTAAAACCATTGACATCATTTATATCTGGGTCTTAATACCATATCAATGTTTGTCTTAAAACAGTCCCAGGACAAGTGCTTGTTTCTTCATTGATATCTAAAAACCCGTCCCCATCAGATGATGCTTCACAAGAAAGTAACAGGTCGATTTCACGCCCCTCCGCCGTGGCTTCAAGAGGTCGGAGCCAGAATTGGGCCAGCTTTTTTGTTTTTTTTCCAATTGATCACGTCCAGTTGGTTCCAGTTGATTCTACCCTCTGGTAAACATACAAAAAACTATGGAAAATCACCATTTTTATGGGTAAATCCACTATTTCAATGGCCATTTTCAATAGCTATTTGATGCTATTTTGACATAACCAGGCCGGGTATCTGAACATCAACCAGCAGAGATGTCGGGACAGAAATCTCCAGAAATCTCGGGCAGGCCGCAGAGGAGTTCATAATACAAAGTTTCATGACGCAGGTGGGGATGCAGCTGATGGTGGGGTGTGACCTAGCAACATTTGGAAAAAATTGGAGAAATTGACCTATTAGAAACTTGGTAATGCCAAGCCCGGATAAATAAACCTCTAAGACTCTAGGCTGTTTAATTGAAGGGGTACCATTTCAATAGCCATTTATCACTATTTGGGGGAACCACCACAATTAATCAACCAGGGTTTATTAATCTGGGGTTGACATTATACTAATAGAATCTCATGGGCATGATAACAGAAACAACAAAAATTGGGGTATGTCCAAACATCCATAGGGGTCTAATCCGTGCTCCCTAATCATAAACCCTACATATGTTCTAAAAACATGGGGACGGCGCCAATCAAAATCAGTGACGTAACCAAGAAATAAAAACAGAATATCAATAACATCGCTGACCCAAATTGAAGGTAACTATATATATATATATTTCAAATCTGATGAAGGACTTCAATCGTTCATGATTTCCAGCTTTTTGTGGGTCACGTCTCAGGATTTTAGCTGCTTTAGCTCTTTTATAGCCACATTTTCTCAGCGTTTTTGTTGGATGACAGATGATGACTGGGGGTAGCATGGCTGCCATGACGATAGATTTTGAGGCTTTGCCCCCTGATCTGTTGATGCCAGGCACATGGCTGCTCTGGGAGCCTCCTGAACGACGTGCAGGTGGTAGGCCGAGAGCGACCCTTTTGGGTGATAAACGTGAGGTGAAAAAACCAATGGTAGTTATAGATATTATATACATATATATTATATGTATATATAGTCTATATGCTGTTGATAGTAGTTTATCAAGGTTTATCACATAGGAAGACCCTTGATCATTGAAATTGTTATATACAGAATTGATAGTAGCAGTTTATTCACTATGCCCCCCCCCACCAGATTAAAAGATATTGGTGATCTGATAAACTATGCTTATAGGTGATAAACTACTTTTATATGGGTGATACAGGGTACCAATCTTAATACAGTAGTATATAGTTGATCATCAATAATGTGAACCCCGGATTTCGCTAAAGCCCCTGGGCTGTTGATCATGGAGGGTATCATTTGAGAGGCAGATGAACTCACTCTATTGGAGTAACCCCTAATCCATCCACCAGGGTTTATTCAATGGATGGGTTGAAACCACCAAGTAGATAGTAGGTATGGGTCCGCAGTTTGGTATTTGCTATACCTCAAGTTGGGATTTCTTGGGTACCAAATTGTGGTTCCCAGGCGGTGCCAGAATCCTGATGTTTTGCCTAAATATCCCAATATACATTCACTATATTTTTTGGGACTCCACCCAAGTAACTCTCAAGCTTGGTTCTGGAAGGAGTTGGTTTTTTGAAGGTGTCTGAAGCTTGGGAAATTTTCAAACGGCTGTTTTACCTTCAAGCACTGGACCAGGCAATGAAATTTGCATCATTTTTTGGGATGTTCCCCAAATGCCGTCATATCTCTGGCATCTGCACCATTGCCACAGCTGCTGTGCCAGGGGCTTTGTTGAAGAAGATGGCGTGGCTGCCAAAGCAGGACGCAGTGCTGTTGGCTTTATTTCATCACTTCGGGCCTAAAGTTCCATCGTTTTCCCAAAGAAGTGAACTTGTCAAGATGACAGGGTTGATGGCCTTTTCACTTCTATGATTCTATGTGTGCTTGTTTCAAGTAACTACTGTACTGTATGGAAGATAAAACTTGTGAAGTGGGTTGCTGTGCCAATGGTTATATAATGTTATATATCGCAATTCTTGCCTTGGTGCCAGTGTGGCGAGAGGCTATGTATCACCAACGTCTTCTGATGGTTCGAAATATATGTGTGTCTTTGTCAATCTTTTTGGTGGCAAGGCCACGCACCAACCAATATCAAATGTCTCAGCGCCATGAACTACCACGAAAACATACTATGTATCTACTTGGGCAAGGCTTAAACGGATATTTGATCGCCATGTGAGGATGGAAAATTCCTAAAACGTACCAATCTGATCAGATACCCCATCTGATTATATTCAAAACTCAAAACCCAAAAAATACTGGTTAAAAATGGTTAAAACCGTCAAAACATAAAGAACTACGTTCCATACTATGACTAAGAACTGAATAAAAAACACCGACATGACAGTCATACGACCAGGCCATACTAAAAGCACACCAGGCCAAGTGAAAAAAAAACCGTCACCACTTTGGTGGTTGCCTAAGGCTGCCCTAGCCGACCTCACATCCTTGGGGAGCTTGGAACACACCTTTGAACCGCAGGCTACCCGTATGGGGGGGTTCCCTATAGCTATGGTACCCCAATAGCTGGAGTTTTGTCAAAATTAAACATCCTATATGGATGATCTGGGCCTATTTTCGGATTTTCGGAAACCTCTATATAATTTCTGTAGATGAACAGATTCAAGGCAGCAATGATGTTGTACATTAATTATATATAATTATTATATATAATATTAATTATACATATATTCATAATCATTCTGAAGTAGATAGAATATGGGATGTTCCAATTCCAACATGTTCCCGTTGTTGTGACGTATGATTTGTGCTTTCCATATTCTATCTACTCCAGGATGATTCTATATGTATATATATAACCCAAAACATGTCCGAACTTTCCAGGTTAGTGAATCACTCAAAATTATGTAATGTATATGTATGTGCATATATATATATATGTATGTCTTATATTTATACACATATATCATATATATATATATATGTATATATATATAATCCAGTGTATAAGCCACTTGGGAACTGGGACGCACAATGATGCACATCCAAGTATGGATTGTGCCTAAAAGCCCTGGTGCGAATCGGAATCTTTGACTCCTGAATTTCCCGGCTTTCCGTGGATCCGCGGGGTCATGATCCCGGCTTTATATGGAGTTTATATGATGTTGATGGGATGGCTAAAAATATGACTTCTAATATATATATATATATATATGATATATGTATGGGTTATGGGATGGCTAAAAATATGGGATGTTGATGTTTATATGATATGGCTTTATATTAATCAGGGGTTGGTAAGTGTCCCATTTTGGGTATATTGGACATCACCTTATAGTAGCCATTATAGACCATATACCTAATGGTTGGGTGATGTTCAATGGGGACATTTAATGACCCCTGTTAATGATGTATAATGATGTATAATGATGTTATTGGATATTGTGATGATCCAATAGGATTAAAAAAAACCACCCGAAACACCTATTCACTGGTGCATGATCGAGCCCAAGAAACGGACCAGCCAGTGGCTATTGACTCGATTGTTAACCTTATATGATATGGCCACTATCTTGGTCGTTATATTACTTTTTTCATGGCTGGTAAATGATATTAGCCACTATTGTATCTGATTTTGATTTGATATGTGGTTTGTGGTTTCAGATATGGTCTTTTTTTTTTCTGGGATGCCCTGAGTGACAAGTGAAGATCCCCATCATCATTGGTTCATACCCCCGGAACCATGGACGATTTTTTAAAGGGAAGTCAGCCCAAAATCAACTTATTTGCGAATTTGGGAATCAGTCAAATGCGGGGTGCCTTGAAATCGCCCACCATCCCAGAATCAACTGGAGGGAACATTCAAAAACCAGGGTTTCTATGGGTTTCCTAGAATACCATTTTTTCAATGTTAAATCATCATATTTCATGACTAAATCCAATTGTTCATGATCAAATCCCTTTTTTTTGGCTGTTTAAATCAACACGTTTGATGGTTAAATCCCCAACCAACGGCCTGATGTCAGGGAGTGACCGCATTGCTCTTAGTCTCGGAATCGCACCTGTCGGCCAGGGAGCTTAGGGATGGATGATGCTAGGACTGGTGAGGAGTGGTGATTTATAAATGGGCTACTGTAAGCAATTGCTGTTTGTCCTGAGTAATTTACTTGTACAATTATACACTGTATTGATAATATCTATAATTATATTATATCTATATATTAAAATATATCTTGTAATATCTTGGCTGGCTTCAAAGAGGGGCTGAAGAAATGTATAGTGCATGTCTTTTTTGGATCTAGTCATGATGTCGCCCGCTAGTAGATGTTAATGTTGATGAACTGTGATATGTAATTTGTTGTAATAACTATGAATAACTATACTATGTGATATGTAGCAGTTAACTAGAACTATGATATGATCATATAATTTGTCGCAAGGTGAACTGTTTATAGGTCTGGGTTGGCCCCAGTTGACCAGATTTATAGGTCGCAATTCCTCCCCAGTTGAAATTCAACCCTCAATGGTGGACCATAATCGAGCAGTAGAATTTGTGGGAGGACCAGATGTGTTGATGTTGTGCAATAGATATGTTTCTAGATCTTTGCAGCACAAGAATCCTGCGTCATACACATGAATCAGAAGTCGTAATCTTCACCATATGTTGATTCTTTTTGCAGTGGCCATACATGGGGTATGTTCTGGACAAACAGATTTGGAGCGGTTCTTCCCATTCTAGGTTAGGAAGTTAGTCACCATATTATTGGCTAAAATCTGTAGTTTATAGTCCTTCCGTATATGGTTGACATTGTATGATTTTCCCATGATTTTCCAATCATGTCCTATGATTTTACCTGATTTACACGTGTGTTTTCACATATCTTCCACTCTACCAGCCATTGATCCCATGTCAAGATCAATGCGGCGAAACTCAGATCCACACCTGGCCGGAAATGCACTATGCGGCCTGAGAGCTCAAGGATCATCAGAATTCATGGGGATTCTACCCCAATGCGTGCGTTATGATACTAGGATGATTGATAATCTGGTTGGTGGTTTGGAACATGAATTTTATTTTTCAATATATTGGGAATTGCATAACCCCAACTGACGAACTCCATCATTTTTGAAGAGGGGTGGCCCAACCACCAACCAGTAATAGATGACACCCCAATATTACGCTTGAGCTTATGAGGATAATTCGTAAATAGTCTAACAAGCCCCCAATGGATAGTTAATAGATTATATACAGTATATATATAATATTGTATATGATTCATTAATATATATATGATCAATCTGTGTATATATATATATATATATAATACATCAATGGTACCCTTATTGAGACGAATGAATGTGACGAGCATTGGTGGTTAAGATTCACCCTTGACAATGCGGGGGGGGTGGTTGCATCTTCCCTATTAAAAAAGTGATGAGCATTGTCAAGAAAGTACCTGATTTAATGACTCTTGAAGATGATTTAATGACTCTAACATTAATATAGTATATATATATATATAAACTTCTTCCTTATGATAATTGTTACAGTCTTGCTTATGTTATGATGATAGTTACTATACTATACATTATTACCGGCCTACCCATACTATGATTAGTATTGGTATAGTTGTAACTTAGATTAGATATCATTATCATGATTATGACTATTATCATAGTTGGTTATGCCCCATGAATTCATTGTGAATTATTGTGGTTATCATGATCATAGTGGCTCATCATACTGATGATTGTCATAAATAATTGTAATTATCATAGTGGATTGTCATGTTCACACCATGATTATCATTATAAATCTTGATTATCGCACGGATAATTATGATTATTACCATGATGATACTAGTTGATTATGTATTGTGATTGTTATCATTGTGATGATCATTGTAATTAATCATGATTATCACAATAAATTGTAATTATTATCATTATCAGGATTAAGTAGTATTGTGATACACCTGATGCTGATAATTATCAAACTTATGGTAATTGCATGATCAATATCCTCATCATTATTATACAGAGAATTATGTTTATTGGTAAATATGTCATTATCGTAATTATTATTGTCATTATAGTTCATTCTCATTATCATTACCTTTATCATTACTATTCTCATGTGTACTACTATGTATGACTATCATTATCGCTTTACTTATATTGTAGGTGATTTTTAGCATTACATCATTATAGTTCATTATTCATATCATCAATTATAATTATGATGATAATAATCACCTAGTTATATCGTTATATTATATTGATTATCTAATAATTGTTGATAATTTATCAACAATTACTATATCATCGGTCCATCGGTGAATTGCTAGATATAATAATTGTTGATAATCACCTGATATATATATAATGATATAATACATAATCACTGATAATCACCTGAAGTACAATATATACCATCTACAATTATTACCCTCTGGTAAACATACAAAAAGCTATTGAAAATTGCCATAGAAATAGTGAGTTTTCCCAGTAATAGCATGGTGATTTTCCATAGTTTTTTGTAAACGTTTACCAGAGGGTATAACCACCATTTTCCTATGGTTTTCCTATGATTTTCCCATAAAACCACCATTATTGTTGGTTACATCACTGATGATCACCTCTCCGTTTTTCAGCCCTTGGCGCTGCGAGGCACTTGATGTGGTGTCTTGTAAGGCGATCACCTTGCGTGTGCGCAAGGCCATCGAAGCTGAGGCGCCCGAAAAGAAGGGCCGTGGGGGCGTGTGGCCTTTTTGTGGAGGTTTTCTCGTTTAGTTCGCGAAAATCATAGGAAAATATGGGGAAATCCACTATAAATAGAGCTTAAGATGGAATACGTGCTATTGTTTTGGGATGTTTTGGGGTGCCTTCAGCAAATCCAAGCAAAACAGGGTAATGCATGAGATAAATGGGATATATACGTGGTGCCTATCCCCTCTATGAGTAACTTTGAATTTGTTTTTCAATCCTGCAATGAACATCGGTTGAAAATAGTGAAATTCTGTAGTGATGACAAGATACGATATTTTGGTGCGAAAATGGCGAAAGCAGCTGCCAGACACAGAAGTTTCATGTTTGGGATTCCCATTGTTTCTGCCGGGCAGTGACAACTCCACCCTCGATCCGATGACAGGATCTCAATGAATTTGGTGCAACGTACGTTGCAAGCATAATTCAACTGTTGCCATATCTTACTAGTACTAGTACTTAGGACTTGTAGATACTTGTAGTATCTTGCAGTATTATTCCATATTATTCCTATTGGCAGTAGTATTATTACGAATAGCAAGAATATCTACATATTGCACAATGCTACAATCGAACTGCTGGAGCAGGAATGATACTACATTTACGGGCTTGGAATACATAAATTGGATCTCACATGAAGTGTGCCTTGACATGCCCATTGATATAGTTCGACAGTATTCGATAGTTTGATGATGCTGTTTTTGACTTTCAACCTCCAAGGTTACACACGGAAATGATACCCCATTTCGCTAAACAACTTGCAGCCCAACAGTGTCATAACTCTCATTTAAGAAATTGACCAAATTGATTTTCAACCAGAACCTGTGGATGATGACGTTTGGTGATGATCGCCCCATGCTTGGCAGGTGGCAAATTCCCTGGGTGCGGGCCCCAGTAGTGAGGCCAGGGTGGAATGTAGGTTGAAATTCTTCAGGTATTTTACATCATGCATTAAGTTTCCAATAAACTAGTTGTATTACATTCATGATAAAATATTAATGTAACACTATTAATAGTTTATTTTGTTTATTCATTATGTAAATAGTATTACACATTAATAGTGTTTTTTGTTCTCTTTGAGAAGAATTGTCCAACTATTTGAGCAGCACATGTTTCAATGTTGAGCCACAGCCGTACTGAGTAGCATTGGTTCCTTGATGTTGACCTGAAGGGCACCCCAGGACCCCAAGCAATTTCAAGTTTCCGCGGAATTTCGGGGTCACTTTCAGATCCTATTTGGAACCCCGAGGTTGTGACTCCTTGGTGAGTCATTTCTCACGCAGGGGAAGAGGATTCAGCCAGGTGGCTCCGCGTCCGCAAAGTCGGATGTGATGGAAGGATATGAAAGGGTTGTTTTTAGGTCATGATGTTTGATGCCTTTGATGCTGTTTCAAACTTGAACTTTAGGTTGTTGAGGAATGATTGAGAATGCTTGCGAGTAGATGAGGATTGATGGACAGACTATGGAATCTGGTATTTCCTGTTACGAGTGGTTTCTGTGCACTGGCTAGACTACGCGATACATAGCCGTGAGTCAAATCTTGAGATCAAGATGATTCAGAGGCCAGCTAGGAGGTACAAGGAACGGTGAATATGATCTTGAGTAATATAGCACATTATAGCACCTTCTACATTATTTTCTCTGTTCAATCTAAAGTACTCAATGAAATTCTCATATGGGTATGGGTCAATACCTATAGATACATTTTTAGGGGGATGAACATCCATTTACCAGCTATTTTGATGTTCACCAGGGGTACAAGGTTTTGACACACTGCCATATTGGTGGTACTTGCCGGCGATGATGAAAACTGGTGCTGCATCCAGGTCGCCGCGGGTCACGACGCGGGTCACGACGCGGACGTCAAACAGCCACGAGCCTGGCTGGACCAGTGAGGTTAGCGGTTAACGGCCATTGGTTGTTGGCTATAATATGCTATAATATGGTATAATTTGGGCATAAGATTGAGATCTGTGGCCATCAGTTGGGTATAATAGATGATAATAGATGGTATAATCATTATAATCTACCAATTGAACGTTCCGGTTTTTTGGCGCAGAAAAACGACAAGCACCACTCCCAGACCCAGATTAAAAGTCAACAGTCATTGCATATCATTAAATATCATTACTGATTGGTGGTTTGGAACATTTTTCATTTTTCCATATATTGGGAATAATCATCCCAACTGACTAATATTTTTCAGAGGGGTTGAAACCACCAACCAGATTATTATCATTGCTGTTGGGGTTTGTTGTTGGGCAAAGTTTTTTGGCAATGAATGATCCATTGAAGCTACGAGGCCGGCGACACACATGGAGCTGTAGCAGAAAAAGTGTCTCAGCTGCGCGCGACCAAAGCTCTGTGGTTTTGAAGTCCGAACTGGGAAAAACCGAGAGTTCTTGGAAGGTTGTTGGTAGATGTTGCTAGGTTGTTGCATGTTGCTGGGTCGGGTGATTTTTTGGCCATGAATGGTTGAACAAAGAAAGCGTAAGTCTTTTTGAGGAGTGTCTCTGAGGTTCTTTAGAAACCCCACCCCCAATATCCCCCAATTTGCTTAACACCAAAAGATCGGTTGGTGATTTCATAGAACGAACGGTGTTTAGCTCATTTTAGCTCGTCACCAGGGACCGCTAGTGATTTTCGGAGAAAGACTCGGCAGGGAGGTGTCCCTCCATTTTTGTCCATCAGATTCCATGCGTTTTTTATTTCATAAAATTTGAGAATAGAAGGCATGTGAGTATGGATCAAAATTGCAAACCTGCATCATGGATTGTTGGAGATCCTAAAACTGACCTGCTTTTTGTGGGGCCATAGCTAGCCAATGACCTGCCCTACCAGCTGCTCGTCGAATCAATCAAGTGCGGTAAGCACCTCACCCACGGCAATGGATGGAGTCAATACTACAAAAGTGTCTCATGACTCTTGATTTCACAAATTTGGAGCGAGACTAAATCACGCTTTGTTCTATATGGGTAGAATCTATTGGACAAAGCACTTGGAAGCCTTCAAATTACATGGCTAGACCGCCTGGTTTCAGCTTCGACTCACGGTTTGAACCTCCAGGTTACATCTGTATCTCCCAGAGATCGGTGTCGCCAATGACAGTGCGGCACTCCATCGCTGCGAACACATGAAGTCACACAGATGTCACACAGATAGGAGAGCATCGTTTCCAAGCACTGGGGTTTTCATCGGGTTTTCTCATCTTTATTTTTCTAGAACGTTCTAGATAATAAAAAAACACCTCACTGCGACCTGACTGGAATTACAGTTCGTATAGGGGTAACATGCGGTAACTATTCCAAAATAGTCTTATATTTATCCTTATTTCATGTTATTTCAGATCAGTGAAATATCAAGAACAAAATGTTATTATCATTTACATCTCCAGATGTTTGAATATGTTTGACAGATGTTCACAAAACCAGCCCCACAAAAGTGGCACTTTGCCCTACAAAACTGGAGCCGAGTTTCAGCCATTATCACCTCATGGCGAAGAAGGCCCTGCGGGACGCATACCCAGCGGAACCGGACATCTTCCACAATCAGATTGGTCCCCAATTTCCCATAAATTTCTCACTAATTTGTTACTAATTTAGCACAATTTCTCATAAGATTCTCATGATTTTCTCATACTTTCTCATAAATCGCTCACTTTGTTTTGACCATCAATCAGTGCCTTTTTATGGGTAGCTTCCCCATCAGCACCGCTGAATCCTTGGTGATGCGAGAGGTTCCTGAACATGATCAGTTTGATCGATTGTTACCCCAATGAGCCGTACGGGGTTTCTCGAAATTGGGAACCCCTAAAGCCATCCCACCCAAGATAGGCTTGTCAGTTCCAAGTTTCAGTAGTTGAATGCTTTATGACTAAAATTACACCCATATAATGTATACATACATATTATAATTTCATATTATATACACTATTTATTGTTTGATTCATCTTAGGTCCCTATTGTTGATGGGTTAAATGCCCTTTTGTGTCTGATATTTCAATATTTTTTCTGACTCAACTTAGTATTCCAAGTTCTCATTGCCCCCCATTTTCCCCAATTCTTCCGCATTGGAGGCAAAAAAGAAAGCCGCGAGCAAGGAAGCAGGGACTGACAAAGCCCAAGAGGAGGCGGAGAAGCCGGGGGATTTAAACCCATCAACAGGGATTTAAGATGATTTAAGATAAATAGTGTATATATGGTGTATATTACATGGGTGTGTGATGGTGTGTGTTCGAGTTTTTCTCTCCTAGACACATCCAAATCCTAGTTCTTCTGGGCTTCTGGACGGCCCAAGATGTTTCTCGTTACCCCATGCTTGGAATTCAGCATTGCCCAAAAGAACCTAGGCATTAGAGACCACTGGAAAAAACCTGGAATCTATACATGACATGACAAGAGCTTTAGCTAATGACTAATGATGCTAATGACATGGGTCGGGCTACGAGCTCAACTTTTTTTAGATCCTGTGAACCTTGGAAGCGGAGTGAAGATCTAGTCCATCGGTCATTGAGATTCCAAGCCCACCATCAAATGATATACGATGTGGACTATCAGATGATTCTCACATGTTGTCACCATAAAAATGTGGATATTCTCAGATGATTATCGGATGTTTATGATGTTTTAAGCCATTTTAAGCCAGCACTTTTTCCACGTTTCACCCGGAGAGTCACTGCCAGTTTCAGCTTGATGATGCTTGACGACCAGGCCTCGGCAAAGTCCAAGGCAAAGAAGGAGGTGCTGCGACCAACGATTGGATTTGTGATGGATATCTATATTTGGGGGTGCAGGCAAGGGGTTATTCATGGATATGAATGGATGATATAAGATGATATAAGTAAATAGTTAGAATGGGTGTGTATATATATAATTTATTGATGTGTATATATATATATAATTATATATATAGTATGATGCTTCCTGATATATCTATACAGAAAGGATGTTATGATGCATCATGATCATGCTGTATCTATAGTCGCACCGGGTTCTCAGCCAACTTGGAACTCGGGGCCCTTGCACCCCGATCTCCCGCTTCAATGGGGTGATGTTTTTGGATATGTGGGGATGGATCAACACCATTCAAAGCTTAAATTATACCATATAATATACCATAATATTATTATATTATGGCATATTATGAATATGGTATATTATGCTATAATGTTGGTATGATATTATGATATATTATGATTATGCCATAATATACCATATGTTGGGAGGATGAAATCCATTTATCAGCTACTTTGGTGTTCCTCAAGGTACCAGGGCTTTGACCCGTAACCGCTGTAACCATGTATGAATCCGTCAAACAAGCCCGCCTAAAACAGTTCAGCAGGATGAAATCACCCAGTCTAACCAGGATCGGGGCACATCATTTTCTGGATGAATCAGAGGAACCTCTGGCCAGATGCCATTGTTTCTGATGCTAAATCTTCAATGGACAACTTAGATTTAGAGAACCTGAGGGAGAGGTTCTTGTGAAACAGAGCAGGAGCCTCATTTGTGATGTTTTTTTGTGATGTTGTTTTGGTATCATCGCATGGAACTGCTAATCCTGAACTGACATTAAACTTGGCAGAAGAATTCGCCTTCTTGACCTTCCCTGGGATGCTCTCAGGCACCGACAGCGAGTCAAAGCGCCTCAGCGCAGAAGCAAAATGCAGAGGACAGATTACAATGGATTTGTCTGAAAATAGGGTATATTCCCAAACAAATAGCCATTTAATAGGGATAATGATCAGCAAAACCATTGGGCAAAAAGGGGTACACTATTTTCAGACACACCCAATACTGGCAATGGATGTTTGATCAATCGGAATATAACACCAGGATTTTCTCGGTCAAATATAGTTAGATGTGCATGGCTCAAGGCTCTTAGCCCAAAAACAGAGTGGTTAAATAGTCTGGAATACGTTAGATTAACCCGTCTCAAAATCATCATTTTTGGTTCCAGTTTTGATGTGGTACCACAGGTTACCCGTCACACCAACTGTGTCGTCAGCTGGAGGGCGCCTGTTTTGGGACATGAAGATTGGTGAAATCCTATCTATGAATATCTGTTACCCTCTGGTAAACTAGGACACGCCGCCCGCAATGACCCCGCGCAATTTCACCTTTTTTCCAGCAGCTCAGTCTTCAGTTTTGCAACCCTTCCAGGGTTTTGTGACATTCGCATTTTGACATGACTTGCATTTC
>Ga0126342_10006892_pt1 | contig 20227 bp, 15 predicted proteins | sample Cyp1metagenome_FD_92528 | JGI IMG/M metagenome (GOLD analysis project Ga0126342, IMG submission 92528) | Coral microbial communities from Lord Howe Island, Old Settlement Bay, Australia - Cyphastrea 1 metagenome | ecosystem: Host-associated > Invertebrates > Cnidaria > Coral ...
ACACTTCACACTTCTCACTTCTCACTGCTTCCTTCCCACTCCAAACTTCACACTCCAAACTTCACACTTCACACTTCTCACTTTACCTTCCACAATTTACACTCAACACTCCACACTTTACACTCCACACTTTTTACTCTACACTTTACACTCCACACTCCACACTCCACACTCTATACTTTACACTACACTTCACACTCCACACTTTACACTCCACACTTTACACTCTACACCACTCTACACTTTACACTCTACACTTTACACTTTACACTTCACACTCCACACTTTACACTCCACACTTTACACTCCACACTCCACACTTTGCACTCTACACTCCGCACTCTACACTCTACACTCCACACTCCACACTTTACACTCCACACTCTGCACTTTACACTCCACACTTTGCACTTTGCACTCTACGCTCCACACTCCACACTTTACACTTTACATTCCACACTTTACACTCCATACTTTACACCTTATACTTCACACTCCACACTTTTCACTCCATACTTTACACTCCAGACTCTACACTCCACACTCCACACTTAGCACGCCACCTTCCATATTCCACAGTCTACGGTGCACTGGTATGGTAACAGGGGAAAAATGTACAAGACTGTTCAAATTAACCGTGTCACAAAAGTGTGTTGCGTGACTGCATATCCATGTGTTGCGATATCTGTACCATTAACATACGTGTGAGCATTCGGGTTCGTGGGCTGCATTTTTTTCTCTCTTTTTCTCTCTTAGGCAACGCCCAGCTCGAACCCGAGCAGCGTGCTGAAAAAGTACATCATATTTTACTTTTCTATATTTTATTATATTTATATTTATATTTTATTATTTTATTTCATTTTATATTATAGTATATGTTTGTTTGATAGCATTTGATTTTACATTTTGCAACAGTAGATTGAAGTATGTTATAGTATATTATAGTATTTTATAGTATATTAGAGTATATTTTAGTATGGTGTAGTATATTATAGTATATTATAGTAAATTGTAGTATAGTAAAGTATATTATAGTAGATTATAGCATTTTGTAGTGTATTATAGAATATTATAGTATATTATGGTACATTATAGTATATTTTAGTATGGTGTAGTATATTATCGTATATTTTAGTATATTATTGTAAATTGTAGTATATTATACGTAGTTTATTATAGTATATTGAAGTATATTAGAGTATATTATAGTATATTATAGTATGCTAAAGTATATTATAGTTTATTATAGCATATTATAGTTTATTATAGTATATTATAATATATTATAATAGTAAATTCTATATACACGTATCTCGCACCCCTCAAGCCCTTCGACAGGATACAAAAAAAAATCGAAACTGTTGTTTCGCTCATTGCTGGAGGGAGGGTCCCATATCTGTATTTATATATATATATATATGTACAAATATATGTATATGTGTATATATATATATATACACATGTCATTTGACCATTGCCAGAAATAGTTGACAGAAGTTTTGTACTAGTTGTTGATAATTAGATCGGACCTACGAATTCTGCAAGGCAGCGCTAGGAAACCCGCTAGGTTTGCGCGAGTTTTTTTTTTCACACCGATGTTCAAGTTCAAGGATATTTTTTTGTGTTCCTGTCTGTTTGTTATTTCAACATGAAGAACGGTCAAGATAGTTCCTTAAACCTAAGGATGCCTTAGTGAATTTCTGTGTTACTCAACAATTTTCCTATACTTTCATATGTTTTTGAAGTTGCGGCTCAGCTTTGCAAATTTGTACGTAATTTTACCCGCTGGATCCACTAGCAATGCGCTAGCAAAAGTTTCAAAAAACAGTTTTGGTTGACCAGTGACCCAGTCGCCACCAGAGAACGTGTAGTTTGTCGTGTTTGTTTGACAAAAGCAACAGTAACAGCAAAGGCAACGACCAACTCTGCAGATATTCCAGTTCCACCACTAATAACTAGCAGGCACCCACTTCATAAATAGCAGCGGCACCCACTTCATTTTGGCAAACCGTCATTTACATGCACATGCACATCTACATGTACATGTACATGCACATATGAATATATACATATGTTCTGTACATTTTAGCGCCAGATAATGCTGTAAAATACGCTAAGGTATGCTAAGGTCAATACTTTGTATTTTTACTGGTAGGTTGGAGTCACAGCCCAGCAACGCATGAAATCCGTGAGGCCTAGTGGTGTTGAGCCTGGCAATTGCCGCGATCTGAGCAAGTCACACACGACCGAGTGACGAGATTGGTGTGGGTTTGCCTGAAAATAATGCATTTTCCCAAAGTTACTCGTAAATGTCATTTTGGATATTTTGGGGTCCGCTCCCATTTTTGGACAACCTGGTGTAGTATTACTAGAATGGTTTGCGTACAAGCATTAGATTGGATAGATTGGATTCATGCTTTGCGTGTTCTTCATTCCAGATTCTCAAATTTGAGTCCACAACTGAATTTGATTCTTGCTGGTGAATTCTGAGCCGTTCACGTATGACGCAAAAATCGTTCGCGGTTCAATTCTTTTTGGACGCGACAAGAGATTTATGCGACCCATCTTGGGCAGGGAAGCTGTGCCCTGCGAAGGGTTTTCTCTATTTGTCCCAAGGTTGGTGCCTTGCGATCTGCCTTTGTCGGAGGCATATTGCCATGGACATGGCAAGGTAGCATAGGCATAGGCCTTGCAGATACATGGAGACTGACTCGACCGGATCTGACTGGAGATTTGTGAACGCAATATACTACAATGACTTGGAAACAAGCACGTCAAGAGATTTTGCAGGTGTTAGCTTCCTGACGAACAAACTGGCTAGTACATCATTTTAGACAAGTGTGATTTCAAAGAGAATATTCTAACATACATCCCGTACAAAAGCAACGCAGTTCCTTTGATTTCTTCGATGTTTGTCCATTTTGTCCGCTGGAGACAAGAGTAATAGCCATTGTGTCTCCGCTAAACAATGCGGGGACCATCCCTATTTCCCACCAAGCATCCGTTTCCGTTTGAGAGTCTGCCAGGCCTACTAACCCAGCTTGGCGCGGCGTCTAGTCGAGGTTCATTGTTTCATGAACTGTGGAAAACTAGAGTTTAAGATAGTTTAAGTAGGTTTCTCATTTGTAAATGTGTACTTAGAGAAAATAGGGCAAAAGAATCCATACTCTTACTTTTGTTTCCCTTGCGTTTCGTAACCGTTCAGAAGTTACTTGCTGCAGTTACTTGCTGGCAAACAACTCTTTGAGCAAATACATCAAGTATATCAAGTGTGTCAAGTTTGGGCGTTGGTCCATAGTAAAACTGTTGCGGCTTTTTGGAAGTTTAAGTGTTGATTTGAAAAAGTTTGGTGTGTTGAAGTGTGTTGTTTCTTTGATTTGACTTGGCAGGTGCGGTGACTGCAGCCGCCGGCAGAGACATCACGCCCTTGGGAAACCAGGCGAGATGCAGGGATCAAGGATTGGCCAGAGAAAAGCTGCTATGATCTTCATTATGATATCTTTATCATAGTTTGATCATTTTTTAATCCAAATCTCTGCTCTAAAGTTCATTCCTGAGAATGCGTTTGAGCCGCTTGCAAAAGTAGATGAATACGGAGCTGTATGTTGGAATCGAAAAAGCCCTGTGTTCACCATGTCCCAGATGGCGCTAGGTTTTGGTCGAAGAGCTTGACGAGCCTGAGGACTCTTGGAATTTCAGCAGGGCCCTTTTTGGACCGGGGTCCTTGTACCGTCCAAGTTGCTGTCACTTTTTGCATGTCAATCAACCTTATTCATTTCAAAAAGCACTCTGGGGCTCATAAGCATGAAAGCGTTTGACTATATGAGGTGCTTTATTTCCCAAACACTTCATTCTCTGTGAAAATCGAGGCTGCCTTCAGCCCAATGTGCAAGGACCAAAGCGGCTTAATCCTAGCTGATGGCAGCAAAAAGAAGACACGATTGCGGCTAGGTGGGGTTCACATTGACATTGGGTAACTTATCTTTTCATTCTCTTTTTTGATTTCACGATCGCTGTTCACAAATGATTGTGCAGCTCTTTGTCGGACTTTGCATGGATAAACTGTATGTTGATAGATTACGCAATTCAAGAGTCAGAGATGATTGACCATCTTGGCAGGCCGAATTGAAGCACTGGGACCCGGCAAGCCTGGAGATTTGTGCCACACTTAGCCGTGGCAAAAGGAATGCGGGGATCATTTAGGATCACTTTCACAAGAACAGCTGGTGATGTTGTGTGGATGTCCCAAGATCTAGAAGGCTTACTAAACAGATACTATGATTAACCCAGCTTTGCAACCCAACAGCAGGTGCCAGGGTTCCAAGGCTGCAATGTTTTCAGGCAAGACTCCAAGGTTTTGCAGGGTTCCAAGATTCCACAGTTGCAGGTTTCCAGGATTGCAAGGTTGCAGATTTTGAGAGTTCCAAGGTTCCAGAGATCTAGATTACCAAAGTTCTGGGGTTCCAAGTTTCCAGGGTTCAAGGTTCCAAGCATCAAGGTTCCAGACTTGCAAGAGTCTTGGTTTGATTCATCAACAACGAAATGACCAGCGCAATGCAAAGCAAACGCAAAACACAATAGAGCTGCTTCAGTTGATTCAAAGAACACAGTGTGAGCAGCATGATCCACAGTGAAGCGTCAAGTCTACAGGTTCACAAGGTGCAAGGTTCAAAGTTTTTCACAAGGCTCTCAGTTTCCAGGAAAGGTAGCAAGGCTCTAAGGTTGCAAGAGACCAAGTTTGGGGTTCCACAATTCCATGACCCTAGAGTCCCATACTTCCAACACTCCAAGTTTTCTGGTTCCAAGATTACATGGACCAAGGGATCCATATTGTGAGAGTCCAAAAATCAAAGTTTCAGATAAAGTTTGAGGGTTCGCGGTGCAGGTTCCAGACTTGCAACGAGTCGAAAGTTCCAGGGTTCTAGAGCTCCAGGGTTGCAGGATTCTAAGGTTGCAGAGTTCCAAGGTTCAAAGGTTACAAGGCTCCAGGAATCCAAGGTTGCAGGTTTCCATGGTTTCAAAGCTCCAAGATTTCAGAGTTCCGGGGTTACAGGGTTTCAGAGCAGAAACCCTTTGCTGGAGCCCTTGCAGGAATTCCTTGCAGGAAGTCTTGCAGGAACCTTTCCGGACGCCATAACAAAACTTGCGGATTTAGTTTGGGTGTTGTTGTATGTTGTTTTATTAGTTTGCATTTTTCTCTGCTTAACGTGCGGAGCTGCTTCATGTGTCAATCCTGGAACCATAAAAGCCTGAAAAACCTGGAAACCTGCATCCTTGGGATCCTGATGCAAGCTTGGAACCCCGTGACCTTGCAACCTTGGAACCCTGGAGAGCAAGGTTCATCACAGTTTCAGCAAGGGATCGTCGTCTTTAATTGCGTGCCCAAAACGAAACAGAAAATCCAGAAGTTGTCCTCATATAGTATATAGGTTCCAGCAAGGTTGCAACCCGGTTCCAGCAAAGTTCAAGCCAGACTTCCAATATCACAACCCGGCACAATAAGCAAAGCAAGAAACAATGTAAAAAGAAAAACGAAATCGACACCCGCATTGGCCCCCAGCAAAATGTTCTAGCCAGAGGTTCCAACAACAGGGTTCCAGGGTTCCAGGGTTCCAGTGAAGTTCCAACAAGGTTCCAGCAAGATTTCAGCGACTTTCCAGCAGGTTCCAGCAGAGTGCCAGCAATGTTCCAACCAGGCTCCAGCTATGTTCCAATGAACCAGCAAAGTTCCAGCGATGTTCCAGGGAGGTTCCAACGAGGTTCCAGCAGTGTTCTGGTTTTCCAAAGCATGCATTTTGCTGGCACCACTCCCAGAGATTGAAACCTAACAGAATCGCTGTTGGGAATTAAAAAAAGCACAGTATGATCAGTATGATCCACAGTAAAGCGTCAACTCTACAGCTTCACAAGGTGCAAGGTTCAATGTTTTGCTTGCACAAGGCTCTCGGGGTCTTGAAACGAAGCAAACAACAAAACAAAAAAACAAAAAAACTCTAAAACTTGTCTTCGAAATCACAACTAGGCACTGTAACCAAAGTGGAAACACAAAAGTTCCAACATGCTTCCAGTGAGGTTCCAGCAAAGCTCCAGGAAGGAAGGTTCCAGGAAGGTTCCAACACAGTTCCGACAAATCCAACAATCCAGCACCGTTCCGACAAGATTCCTGAAGGTTCCACAAAGGTTCCAGGAAGGTTCCAGCACGGTTCCAGGAAGGCTCCAGCAAGGTTCCAGCACGGTTCCAGCACGGTTCCAGCAAGGTTCCAGCAAGGTTCCGGGAAGGGTGTAGTAAGGTTCCAGGACTGTTCCGGTTTTTCGGGTGAAACCCAACAGAATCGCTGTTGGGAATTTATGATATGATAAAATATACTGTACATAACTTATGAGTTGGCATGTGGAGGCAAATTGACTGTGATCTTTCATTTTTGGAGGAATTTTGGAGGTGACGCCTTGGAATTCTAAAGAAAGCCTCAGGCAGCCTACACCACTAGCCCCACAAAATCCCATGTGATAGCAAACTTCTTTATGCAAGACCCTGCTATCACGACAGGCGAGAACCAAAGCTCATAGAGGCGAGATTTGCACGCCTTGAATGTTTTGCAGGAAAGGACTCCTTGTCTATTTCCAGTCTTTTGTATATCTTTGGCATGGGGCGGGAGAGATGGCTGTGCCAGCAAATCTTCGGGAGGGCAGCACCGGCACATTGTTCCCATCTTTTCCTGTAGTACCTCAAGGGAGTATTGGCATGCAGTACTGTAGCTGGACTCTCCTTGTTGCATGGACGCTGCACGCTTTTGGTTCAAAGAGAACTACGTTTGCAGTTCTTTGGGCACCTTGGTGATGAGAGAACGAAGCTACGTGCGGGTCACCGGCCTCCGAGGCCGTTCTGAGCTCAACGGACGCTATGGAAAGCTGCTGCAGTGGATTCAGAAAAAAATAAACGCTGGGAGGTGCAGTTGGAATGCGAAGACGGGAGCCAAGTGCAAGGCACTTTGTCTGTCAAAGGGCTGCCCTGAATTTCAAACAACCTACATGTCAAGGTTATTGCCTTGCAAACTGCATGGGGCGGTGTCAGCCCCATGCTTCCCACAGGAATTTTGTGACAAGATGAAATCACGGCCACAAAGTCTTTCTCGGGAGAGTGCGCTGGAGTTCCTGCTAAATTGGCTACTTGCAGCAACGGAGCTGCGATGGCAACGTACGTTGAGTGGCCAGCACAGCCTTCAAACAAGCAAGAACTCCTTTGATAGCTTGGAGCTTGGGGATCTACTACCTCAACATTTCAAGCAACATGACGTTCACAACTTCCGCACCAACTTCAGCAACTCCAACTCAACACATGCTGGGATCGGGTTCAATGATTTGCGTTTGTTGCCTGATGCCCGAATAGAGAAGGGGGCTTCTGGCATTCGCTTCACTGGGATTCATTTGAACGACTTCTCAGTGACCAAGGCATTGGTCATTGCGGCTATGCTCATGGACAAGATCATATCAGCGAACCACATTTTGCAGGTGTGGTATTCATCCACTTGGTCCAAGGGGACCTTTTCATCCTTCAAGAAGACCATGTTGGCCATGGAACCCCCCATCTTAAGGGCTGGCATGAAGCAGTTTTTGGAGTTTTGGAAGAGTGCAGAGGCGCCAGACCTTGCGAGCTGCCGGCAACAGTGGTTGCAGCACTTTGTCAGTGACGAACGCAAGTGGGATGCATGCACAATTGCTAGTCTCATCCGGCCATGCGATCAACTGGCAGCATGTAAGCATTTCGTCACAGGAGAAGTGTGCGATGAGAGCTTGGAAAAGCCTGAAGTTGGTAGATGTTGGTAGCATGACCATGTGGGCATTGCCTCCTGGCTACTCCCTTCCCCTGCACAACGCAGACTCCATTTTTGCCACCATGAACTTGGAGGACTATCTACCAGTGCCTGCAGATGAAGCTGACATGGTCCAACTTTTTGTCCACAATGTTTTGAAGAAGCTGAACCACATCCGCAAATTGCTTTTGGATGCAGGCTTCAGGTTGACATTTGGCAAGAGGAGGTGACTTTGGACACCTGTCACCATCGGGAATAAATTGGTCCAACATTGTGGACTACACAGGCCGTGCTTCGTTCCATGCAATTGCCACAAGGTGTTCTGCTCAAGACGGCTCTACCGTGCACTACGTGTATTCCATGGAGTGGGTAAAGGACGTCTATGGTGTTGGCTTATCAGATTGGTGCAGAGGGGGCCAAGCCGTCAGGGCATCTATGCTGACCGAGCTGGAGACAGGGAAGGCCTTGCAGGAATTTGCGAAGGAAGCAAAGCTCAACAGCTTGCTGAGATTGCCAGGCTTGGGCTGCCCCAGCAGGATGTGGATGTACACCACAGCAATGCATCTACACCATTCTTGGGTTGCAAGGTTTGCAAGCATGAGTGCTGCAGTGGGTGCTGTGACCCTGCAGTCCTTGGGTATGAGCTTGCCCTTCATGATGCATAGGCGCTTTCCAACAAATATCTACTTGAAGTGGAGCTATTCAGGTGAGTTTGCAGTCCCAGAGATCAGCCAGGCCATGAAACGTTACAATGCAACCCTTGGTGATGTAGCTCGAAGGCTACTTCAGACCAAGCGTAGCTCGTGACTTCAAAAGCTGGGTGCAGAGAGGCTCATGCCGGCCATTGGATAGTCAAAAAGGGGTGCTGTTCCGGTCCAGCCACTTCCATCAAGATCATGGCATTGCGCATTTTGCTCAGAGATTTTTGTTTACTTGTTCATGTAAATCTGGGTTATAAATATGTGTGGAGTTAGATCAATGAAACATATGCATCCTGGCATACAACAACTTGTAAAAGCACTGCTGTTCATGGTTGATACCACCGGCCGTAGCTCTGCATTCTGCTGCCGCATCGGAGGCACTTAAAGTCGGTGACACAGTGCTTTGGGAGGACTTCGCCAATCGCAAATTGGAGGACACGAAGATTTTCTCTCCTGAGACTGCTCATTCCCTGAATATTCTTCAATAGCAAAGTGTGTCGATGAGTGAATTGCATTTTGTCATTTTGTGCATGATTTGCTGGGTCAACCACTGTGCATAAGAACCTTGATTGTTTCTAGATCGAGTCAAGTGATAGCCACATTCCATTTCGCTGTGACAAAGGAAGTGCTGCCGTCAAAAACCTCGTGTTTGCATTGATGCAGTGTGTTGACACATTGCTTTCCCCAGTAGTTTAATAATAAGACAGAACTTCCACCCAAGATATTCTGTCGGTTGACTCCCTGCATGGACCGAGGGACGGAAACCTTCCACTCAGATGTGTTTTTCATTGACCCTGCCATTGAAAGATATCAGAAACCTTATTCTCTGAGATGGTCTTGATATGTCTTGATTGATCCCTTTATAAATAATATAATATAGTTGAATGCTCGCGCCGGCAGCAAGACAAGGTTTCTTTTTCGTACATGCGTTTTCTGTTCCTCGGCTGTGGTGCCCAACGATAAGCGGAACGATATCCGGAACGACAACCGAACTCTATCCTAAAATCCAATTCTAGGGTAAGGCAAAGCAGAAACCTGTTTAAAGTTTAAAGATCTATTTTGTTGATGGAAAAGCCACGACATAGAACATGGCTGCGATGCGGGGATGTGAAAACCACACTGAGAAATCCTGAGACGCTTGTAATAATCTTGTAATGGTGCAGTTTCCATATGCAGCTGCAAGACCAAAGTGCCTGCAAAATGCTTGCCAGCTTCAAACTGCAGCAAGGAAATGCGATAGGAAACTGCCCACGGGATGCTCCCACAGTCTAATCGCAGAGCATACTATGAGTGAGATCTTCCCGCCAGGTGAGCAAGCAGCAGCACAAACAGCAACGCGCAGCTCTGAAATCTGTATGTTCGCATGGGGTCACTCTTCACCGAAGTTGAATATCTCTACGTTTCCACATGTTCCGCACCTATTTTTTGGACCTAAGAGTTTTTTTGACGCAAATCCCATCAAGAACACTTAAAACCATATCAATTTGTAAGAAGCCGTCCCGCACCAGATTTGTATGATCCGAGAACTAGACTAAAATGTGTAAAGAATGTTGCTCAGGTTTTTGACATCCATCTCATGCGGCTTGGAGGATGATCCTGACAACAAGCGATTTCTGGTGCCCATCAGAAGTGTCAAGGCAAAGGCGCAATTGCTGCAGCCAAACGTGGACTGGGAATAAATCTTCTTACAGGTTTTTACTATGTTTTGAACAGCCTTTGTTTGCTGTGCCTTCTATATAAGCAAGCACTATTTGCTATATCATTCCACACAACAAGAGAGAGTTTCAATGTGTCCCTACGTCCGTCCAACGATTTGCCTTGAGAAAGGGGAGACTTGCCAGCGATTTAACACACGAAAAGCATGATGAGGCATTCTTATTTGAGACAGTGCCCTTATTGGTTTGCAGGTTGAAAGTGCCAAATGAGACTTGACGATCTTGGTGGGTGCATGCTGTCAGAGCCAAAGTCTGATGTACAGGGCCAATTTTGGTGCAACTCTTCATTGGAGAGCAAAGACGACGAGCGATGCGCCTGGCATCTAAAAGTGGCCGACTGCTGAACGGAATTCGATGTCCTGCGCCAGTTTGTTTGTCCTCGATTGACATTGTTTGTCCAACGTATCCTTTCCAACTTTCAATTTGTTCAACATTTTCTACTGACGTGTTCAAATTCATCCCGCAAGCTGGCTTCTTCAAAACCAGGCAAATGTGTTGAAGCAATTATAGTTCATCCAAAATAATATTTCAATACAGATAAATAATGATAAATATACATCACAATGGGCATGTTTAAATTCAAGACTTGTGTAGATAAGACAATAACATGTAAGATAAGATATACAACGCAGGCATGGGCTTCAAAAAAAAATAAGGCATCAACAAAAAATATTTAAGGAATCAAAAAAAATATTTATTTTTCCTGCGCTGGTGCGGTGTTTTGGTCTTTTTATGCCATTTCAATCCTGTAGTCTTTGAATCTCCCAGTCCTCTAATCTTCTCCCCGGTCCTCTAGTCCCTTGGTCCTTTGGTTCCTTGGTCCCTTGGTCCTCTGATCCCTGGGTCCCTTGGTCCTTCCGTCCTTTGGTAACTCTAGTGCCTTAAAATAATTTTAAAATAATTCCTAATTTAATAAGTAATTAATCTTTAAAAAATCTTAAAATAATCCATAAATTAATTCTTAAACCGAAAAAAAAATAAACGAATCCTAAATTAATCATTATTCGACCCTAAATTAATTTCATTTAATATTTATATTCTTATTATTATTAAATATAATTACAAATAAATTTTAATTATTTTAATCTTTCCGAATAATAACAAAAAAACTAATATATATTATATTTAAAAATTATTTTAAATTATTTAAGCTAATTATATTTTTATATAATTTTATTAATATATATAAATATATATTTAAAATAATTATAATTTTAGATTTTTAAATTATTATTTATTATTTAATAAATTTATAAATTTAAATATTAATATTATTAAATAAATATAATAAATTAAATTAAAAAATATTTTTAATTTATATATTTTGGAATATTATAATTTAATTTATATATATATATTTATATAAAATAAATTTTATTATTTATTTTAATATATTAAAAAAATATTATTTTTTATAAATTTTATTGTTAATTTTATAAAATATTGTTTTTAATGAATATTTAAATTATTTAAAATTATTATTAGAAAATTAATTTAAAAATTATATATAATTTTGTGAAATTAATAATTTATAGGAAAATTATTAATTTATTAAAAAAATATATATTATTATATATTTTAGATTTGAGGATTTTTGTTTATGTTTGTGTTTATTTAAAATAATAATTAATAATATATTAAAATAAAAATATAAATTTAATATTTTTTTTTTTTCGAAAATTTATTTATATATTATTAAATAATATAGAGATAAAAAAAAATATATATATATATAATAAACATTAATATTAATTATTATATATATTAAAATTTAAGAAAATTACGATATTTGATTTTATTATTTATGATATTTTATATGTTGGATAAAGGATTTTAAAAAAAATAAAAAATATAAAGAAAAATATGAATATTAAAAAATAAATATTTGAAGGGTTAAATAACAAATATTTCTCTGGATTTCTTATTTTATGGTTTTGATAATAATTTGGAAATAAAATCGAATATTTTTATGATAATTTAATGTTTTTGGAATTTTTTTTTTTGCTTGTAAGATTTTTGTAGGACATTGGATCTGGAAATCGAAGATTTTTAAGATTTATTAATATTTTGTAAATATTTGGGATTCGATACCTGACATTGCCATTTCGACAGTACCTGTAATATTTTGGAATTCGAATTTTTTATTTTCGATGGTTGTTCTGAAATTTACATTGGTTTAAAGTTTGTTTATAGTTGGTTTAGGGTTGATTGAGGTTTGGTTTGGGGTCTATTTAAAATTGATTTAGATTATAATTATGATTGATTTTGGGCTAGATTAGGGTTGGTCTATGGTTTATTAGGTGTTTATTTAAAGTTGGTGAAAATTTGATTTAGGTTTCGTTTAAGTTTTATTTAAAATTGGTTTAGTGTTTGTTTGCGGTTTATTTAAAATTTTTTAGGGGTTATGTAGGATTGGTTTAGGGTTTATTTGACGGCAATGTAGGGTTTATTTAGGGTTGGTTTTAGGGTTTATTTAGGATTAATTTAAGATTTATGAAGGTGTTATTTTTTTGCATTGTGGTATTGTGATAGTTGATAACATAGTGAATCGTAAGCTTGAGTTTTCAATGGTGCTGCAGCAAATGCTTGATCAAGGAATACTTCCCCGTCAAGAAGCTCTAAAGCTCAAAGGGAGGCTGCAGTTCGTGGCCGGTCAGATTTTTGGCCGAATGGCAAAGAGATGTCTTGCCATAATTACTCAGCATGCGTATGGTGAGCATGGGCCAACCATTTCAGATGAAGCTAGACAGGCCCTCCAATTTTTTTATCAACTCATCAACATGGATGTACCACGCACCTTGTCCTTGGTAAATACTACAACCTGGTTCGTGTTTACAGATGCTTCATACGAACCCCAACAACCCGCAGCAATCGCGGGCATTGGTGCTGTGCTGGTCGATCAATTTGGAAAGCGTTGTGGTTTCATTTCATTGATTTTGGACGAGGACTTACTTCAACGTTTGAATGCCACGAATCGGAAGACAATCATTTTCGAATGGGAATTCTTTGCAATTTTCATAGTAATGCATTGTTGGTCGGACAAACTATGTAATTCAGAAGTGGTCGTGTGTACTGACAATGAAGGTATGAAGGATATCTTGATAGCATGTCAGATATCAAGCACAAACGCTACTCCAGTTCTTTGTGCAATCCTTCAACTTGAATTTGAGTTGAAATGGAACGCTTGATTCAGCAGGGTGCCGACTGAATCAAACAGAGCTGACAACCCTTCCAGAGGACAGATTCAGAAATTGCTGGACAACTCAATCCCTCAATACAATATGGATCTTGAGAAATTGTGGACAACGATGTTGCAATTTTCTACAAGGGGAGGCTTGTACCAGCATCGTGATGCCCGTGCAGACAAAAAAGGAATCTGATTGCGAGGTCAGCTGCAAGAACTTAAAGAAACAATCCGACAGGAGAGTGACCTAAGTTATAGCAGCTGCAGTGAATGTCAATGAACGGCCGAGCTCTCTGGATCAAGGTCAATGCGAAATGTTGGTGAAATTCATTTAAACAATACATGTTTCAGATTTCATGCTTCTTGTTTCGGTCACTTTTTATTGGCCCTCCCACGGCCGCCCTTTCACCAGTAAAGTGGCCAAACCCGAAGCCTGGCTTATACCAGCATCGTGATGCCCCTGCAGACAAAAAAAGGAATCTGAGTGCGAGGTCAGCTGCAAGAACTTAAAATTTAGATTTCGAGAATATCCTTCACTATTTCCGATTGACTACATGGTCTTTGCCGCGGTAGGGCCATTTAAGGAATCGAAATATAGACCCTATTTAGGGGTTCATGGTTTGTTCTGTAATAGCATCTTCAACGGGGGTGTGTTACTCAGTACATTGCAGGATCTTTTTGAGCGCGCAAAGCTGCGCCACATGGTTTGTTTGGTTTATTTTTTGCGGGAATGCTTTTGCAGATGTAGGAAATAGGCATTGGTACCCCTTCCTTGATAGGTACCTTGCTTTTGGTGTCGGAGCGGCGCGGTACTTTGAGGATTGTTTTAACATACATAAATGCCACGGATTTTTTTTGTAATTATCCGGATTATTTGAGACCGACCTTAAGGCCATGTGCAGTTTTTGCCCCAAGAGCAGACACGCTACTTGTGCTTTTCTATTTGGTGGCTTGGAGGCCTTGGATGAACGCGCCGCGAATGCCAAATGGCATTAAGCCTACAGTTGGTTTTTCCATTGGCTTCGGCGGCGGCAAGAGAAAGCGGCAAAGCCGTAGATTTTTCCCCGTTGGACTGACATTGCCATTGATTGGAGAAGGTCCGTGCGGCCTACTTGATATCTGGATGTGACCTTGCAATTATTTTGTTTGCCGCCTAAAAATTCAGTGACTTACATCCAGAGGATACTGACTACCCCACGCTAAACTTTGTGGAGGAAATAGCGGTCTCTGTGCCTCTTGATGCTGTGGAGGAAATAGCGGTCTCTGTGCCTCTTGATGCGGGTGACAGCGCCCGAGTTCGAAAGGAGGTGACTGAGGTTTTGTTGGTCAAAGAAATTAAAAAGCTTAATTTTCGAGGAATGGTTCCAAAGCTTAATTTTCGAGGAATGGTTCCACGGCTGTGTACGCCATGTATGAAGCATTAGAGGTTTCGAATCATTGTATTGGCTATGTGGAAGAAGAGATTGAAAAGCTTCATCTTCGAGGAGTGGTTCCACGGCTGTAGACGCCATGTATGAAGTATTAGAAGCTTCCAATCGCTGTATTGGCTATATGGAAGAAGAGATTGAAAATTTTAATCTTCGAGGAGTGGTTCCACGGCTGTATACGCCATATATAAAGTATTAGAGTCTTCCAATCGCTAAATTGGCTGGAACATGGGTCATTTCGGGAGTCTCAAGTGCGACCCGCCGAAAGGCAACGGGCGCCGACCACAAAAAATGTGGAAGAAAAAGAAAGGCTTAATTTTCGAGGAGTGGTTCTACGGCTGTGCACGCCATGTATGAAGCATTAGAGTCTTCCAATCACTGTATTGGTTATGTGGAAGAAGAGATTAAAAAGCTTCATCTTCGAGGAGTGCTTCCACGGCTGTGTACGCAATGTATGAAGTATAAGAAGTTTCCAATCGCTGTATTGGCTATGTGGAAGAAAAGATTGAAAATTTTAATCTTCGAGGAGTGGTTCCACGGCTGTGTACGCCATATATGAAAAATTAGAGTCTTCCAATCGCTAAATTGGCTATGTAGAAGAAGAAATTGAAAAGGTTAATCTTCGAGGAGTGGTTCTACGGCTGTGTACGCTATATATGAAGCATTAGAGTCTTCCAATCATTGTTTTGGTTATGTGGAAGAAGAGATTGAAAAGCTTAATCTTCGAGGAATGGTTCCACGGCTGTGCACACCATGTATGAAGCATTAGAGTCTTCCAATCGCTATATTGGCTGCGTGGAAGAAATGTATGGGTGCAGTGCTTTCGCAAGCGCTGAGATTTATTTCGTCGAGCATGGTCGTGCCAACCTGAAATTGCAAAGGGCAAGGTGGGGCCCCAAATCTGGGGCCGCTGAGCAAAACTAGATATATTTTAATGTACGGGAGCTAAAATCGGGGTCATTTTTTGGGGCCAGGAAATGGGATCGTTTTTGTAATATAGGGGGTAATTTTTTAACAATGGTTGTAACATTTACAACGCAGAACTACAATGGACCGACGGTTTCTTTTCTTGACCTTGGACGAGACGTGCATGCGCTTTCCAAGAAACCGCGCGTGGGATTGGGAGCGTCCAAAGCTCGTGGTTAGACTTCCCATTCAGGGACAAAGCTTATGAAACGCGGCAGCGCAACATTCTGTGTTTTTGTGAAAATGAAGCCGTGCAAAAGTGTTTGCCTTCCTTTGTGCTTTGCAACAAGCACTTGTGCCCCAAAAATTCTACGAAGACTTACTTGCTGTAACCCCACCTTCCTTATATATATGGAGATTAGCTTCGTCTTGGAACCCATTTGTTGTTATGTATGAAATTTTGGAGGTGCTGGCAGCTGCTTTGAGGCCTTGGCAATAATTCTGTCAATCAATTCTATTTATGGACCTGGCTCCGTGCCACATCACGCAGTGCGTGCTGCAAAAGGCACGAAGCCTGCAATTCTTTATAGCTTGCGTGCCAACTGGTCTCACTCCTCAATTTTAGGTGGCAGATGTCTTTTGTTTCAGAGTCTTCAAGGCTTTTTTTGCTGGTGAATTTCAAAAGCAAGCTGCGGGCCGAAGGTCACGAAGTGACCAAAGCCTTGTTTTTCCAGATCTTTTTCAAAGTGTCTGCTTTGCTGCAGGCACGTTCTTGGGCTAAAGCCTTTCAAGCCATTTATACGCTTGATGGAAATATTAATTTTTTGATCGAGGACCTTCAATCGGATCATCACAAAAGGTTGGAACTTCTGATTCATCTAGTTGATATATCAGATATGGATATATGACACCTGAAGAATTGGTAAGGCTCATCAACCCCCAGCTACCATCAGTAGGGAAGCCAACAGGTGGAACTACTCGCTCACCTATCTTGTGTCCTTCTATCATCTCTGCCAGTATCCACACATTCTGAGGGTTTGCTACTGCTGGGGCAGCACCGATCCCGGCACCACCTGGAGCCTGCACCACACCACGGCGATTCCGCTTATCGATTACTTCCAGCCTTCCTGCCCTCATAAAGCCAGAAAATTGATCAGCAATCATAGGACGGAAGCCATAGATGTGGGCAGGATTCGCAGCAGCAGGCACGCTCCGGAAGTGAAGGCCAATATCCGATTATATCTCCATTTGAATCGTTATAGATTTCAATATACATGTCGAAATCGGGAGTTAGAATCAGGACTTCATTGGTTTCAATCCTTTCCAGTATCAATTATATATATATTACGAGATTCCTCTCCCCATAGTTCACGTAAACCAGAATAAAAGGTGAGAAAGCTATTTCAACCAGTTATCTGGAGGCCCTTTGCCCCGTACATTCCCTTTCCTTTGGAAGAAAATGAGAAAATGCGATCTGTCCCTGAGTTATTGTCCTTATATTTGAACTAAAATATCAAAGCAGTATGGGATAATACCAAATCCAATACCAGTAGCCCAATGCCGATCAATGCGCCACTTCCGACACTCAAAATCGAGTTACTCGCAGGCGTGCTGCGCAGTGTTACTTACAACTGGGATATTCCGGGGAATAATTAGTTCAGGTAACAAAATAATCTTTTATCCAAAATCCAGTTACCTCACTAATGGCCCCCTTCACTATCGGTTTTTCCATAGCAAACCTCTAGCACAAAATTCCCTTGAGATCAGACGGTTTTTGATTAATTAAATATTTATTTTACCAAACCCCTGCAAAGCAGGTTTTTTTTCTTAATAATAATATATTCTTATATATCCTCAATAAACCTCCTAAATGAAACCTAAAAAACATTAAATAAATTATAAACAATATCAAAATCAATTTTATATAAATCAATTCCAAATATTCTTTAAATAAACCTCAAATAAATATAAATAATCCCTAAACCACCCCTAAAAAAAACATAAACCAACCCTAAATACACCCTAAAACATGCCTATTAAACAGACATAAAACAACCCTAAATACATCCTAAATAAACCCAAATAAACCACAAATCAATCCTACATAAATCCTAAACCAACTCTGAACTAACCAGAAATAAATCACTAAACCAACTTTAAAGAAACCGGAAACACGACCTACATAGAGCCTAAACCAACTCAAAAGAATCCCTTTACCAACCCTAAACCAACCCTAAATAACACCTAAACCAACCACGAACCAATCCTAAATACATCCTGCATCAACCCTAAATCAACTTTAAGAAACATCTATCATAACACCAAGAGCCGTCACCAACGAGTCAAAGAGTGGTGCCTTATCACCAGTTTCAGCAAAGACCCAACCAAGCGCTTTGAATGCCATGCTGACTGCAGCCGTCACAGCCTGGGTCTCTGGCACTGCAGCCAGCGCAACAAAGTTGTCGAAGTAATTGGAAATGTAAACACTAAAAATTGATACAAGGATCGCCCACAAATTGTTGGCCACACGCAGGAATGCGTGTACAGACATCACACTACCAAATGGCAATGCACGCATCTTGTAGCATAAAAATTGGCGTGCTTCGGGGTCAGCAACTGCGATGAAATTGTGGCAAGCATGGTCAGGATGAATTGCGCATTGTCTGTACGCTCTCTTCAAATCAAAATTTCGCGCCTGCCAGGTCGTGCCTCCATCAGAGATACTCATGAGGCCCAAACTCATGTTGCACAAGATGTCCACCGTGTGAGACTCGCAAGTCTGTGCATAAGCGTTGATGGAGAATTGGGAGAAGTCATCCACGCATCGAACCTTCGAGGACTGCTTGATGCCAAAACGCTTGCTCAAAGGAAAAGAACTGGTGACCTGGTCAAGGTCAAAACCCCTCAAGCTCTCCAGCGGCCACCTCATCTTGGGTCTGTTGCCTCACAGCAGCGAGAATGTCGCTGTCCATAAACTCAAAGGACTGAAACGTGATCAACGGTCGTTGTGCCGAGGCGACCTTCTCCAAATCAGCAGCCGTTAATGATGCTGACCTGAATTTTCGAGGCCACAGCCCTGTCACTTCAGAGTCCCATTCGAAAATTCTTTCACAATACCCATATCTTCGTACTTAATTGATTCAAATATTTGCCGTCAAAGTAAAATGCGCTTTCCTTCCAACACTTGTGTAACGCTAGGATGGAGATTTTCAAGCAACTCATGCTCTGATTGCTTAAGGTCCAGGGCACGTTTCAACCAAAACTTCATTGTGGACAGTCTTTCATTGTTCCTTTCGTTGCAGTCTTTGTGTTTCTAGTTCTCCAACAACGTTTTGGAGTCTCGGTGGCAAGAAGGTACCCATGTCCATAGGGTGGCCTGCTTGACTACCTCATCAACAAATTGCTCTGGCTCCCAAGGAATACCCCATGTCTGCAAAAATTGGGCATATTATCTCCAGCAGATGCACTGAGCCTGAAAACTTCCGGCTGCAAAGGTCTGTCATCCCCCGTGTCCAAGTTGTCAGCCGGGGTGATTGAAGGAGTTTGGAGCCTTTGGGCAGAACTTGTGGTGGATTAGAAGAAATTGTAAGGTCATTGCGCAATCTTTGAAAAAGATGTACTTGCGGCAGATCATGTTCATATCCAGCCAGTTTGAAACGCGTCTGATAGGTCGGCACTAAGGCCGGTATTTTGCTGGACCTCGACTGAGCTCCTCCTATTGCACGCATCTTCTGTAATGTTTGAAGGAACACAGGTTGAACCGCATCCAGTATCTCAGAGTTGGCTTGAATACCCAGTCGAATCACCTGGCCAAGATCACCATAGACATGGAGAAACCGAGCCAGTGGATCTCCAAGTTGTGCAGACTCTACTTTGCTGATGAATATGCCAGGCGAACGGTCGGACTGCCCTCACGCAAGCATGTCCCAGACATTGGGGGAGCGCTTTGAGCGGTCCAGACCATCCTCCCCAAATTCGAAGTCAAAATGATTGAATTTTTAGCTGAATGAATGGTCATTCTTTTAATGCCAGCATCGCACGTATTGGAAGTGAGGGCACCTCACCTTTCCTTTATGATGCTCAAGGAATACTGGTTTAGAGAGCTGTACCCAGGCTTAAAAGTTACAGCATCTTTCGACCGTTCCGAATCATACACCAGAGTAATCGATGGTCAGGTAAGATGCATCACGCCCGAAGTCAAACCGCAGAATTTGCAGGTCATCTGGAACGTGCAGTTTATTATAGTTTTCGTGCCGGCATGGATGATTCCACCCGTATACCATAGCCTACGCAGAGAAAGCATCAAAACCGCAAGTTCCGCCAATCCCATAGGCGTCCAGTCGGTCCGCCCCTACGTCTACCGAACAACCTGTACACAGCTTAGCCTTTTGGGATGGAACGACCGACTCCTATCAAAGATGCTGCTGTCCATCGCCTTGCAAAGTCCATTACCCAACTGACCCTCTGCCAGGTCACTACCAGC
>Ga0126342_10006893_pt1 | contig 20225 bp, 19 predicted proteins | sample Cyp1metagenome_FD_92528 | JGI IMG/M metagenome (GOLD analysis project Ga0126342, IMG submission 92528) | Coral microbial communities from Lord Howe Island, Old Settlement Bay, Australia - Cyphastrea 1 metagenome | ecosystem: Host-associated > Invertebrates > Cnidaria > Coral ...
AGAATGACTCAGAATGACTCAGAATGACTCAGAATGACTCAGAATGACTCAGAATGACTCAGAATGACTCAGAATGACTCAGAATGACTCAGAATGACTCAGAATGGCTCAGAATGGCTCAGAATGGCTCAGAATGACTCAGAATGACTCAGAATGACTCAGAATGGCTCAGAATGGCTCAGAATGGCTCAGAATGGCTCAGAATGGCTCAGAATGGTTCAGAATGACGCAGAGTGACGCAGAATGACTCAGAATGACTCAGAATGACTCAGAATGACTCAGAATGACTCAGAATGACTCAGAATGACTCAGAATGACTCAGAATAACTGGAGGTGGATGGGTTGGTTCATGGTTGATGGTTCATGGTTGGTACAGAATGGTGCGGACATGCTGCATCTACATGCGTGTACTACCTTGAGAAAATTTAAAAAATGAGGGGAAAAATCAACAATTCGATGATTTCGATGGTGTGGGATTTTTGCACCAAAGGTGCTCTTTAGTGCATGGTTGTAGTACTGAGCTTTGTTGCAGGATGCCCAGTGACTATTGACGCATTGATTGAAAACCTGGAAATGGTGCAATTATGATCAATTATGGGCAACTGAGCAGTTTGTGTTAGTCCTTGGATTCCTTTGGCTAGTTGCATTTTGGCCGAAGCATCGGAGATTCCCAGTAGCACCTGACAATCCAAGTTCCGCAGCATTCTCCTAGGTTTCCACAGGGGCGATACCAACTCTGATGGGACACTGTCAAAAGACGAGTTTCAGACGCTGGCTGAGCCACTTGGATGGGATGCCCACCTAAGACGACGGGACTTTCACTACATCGGCTTGTTTCTGCATTTGTGGGCTGCAGAAGATGGTGGCTTGTTCCATCAAATTGATGACAGCAGCTTGGCTGTGGCAATCGTATGCAATCGTACTATCATGTTGTAAGTGCCGGTCTCTCGCACAGAAGAGTTTGACTGCAATGAGACTGCAATGAAACATCCAGTCAACTGGGATCAACTTGGCTTATCCCACATTTCCAGCCCAAATTCCTCCCAAGCCGAGTTTGCCTCACGGAATCTGACATGTTCATCGGTTTTGGGATTTTTGGGCCAACAGCCAGGTCAAGATGATAGGCTCTCAGAAGACGAATGGTCAGAAGGTATGCTTTGGCTTTGTCGGCGGCAGGAGTTGCGTCTCGCCGGGGACCAGTTGCTTCAATGGACCAAAGAGATGGAGAGGAAGCCACGAAAAATAGCGCGGCTTGGGAGCTGTATCATTTTCTACACACGAATCGTACTGCCAAGTACCTGGCCCAGATATGCCCCCATGAATTGGTAGTGTGGAAAAAAGCTGGAATCAAGAGTTCAAAGAGCTTAACTCCCTGATAGCAACATATAGTAACAGTAACTATAGTAACTAGTATATCACATGATCTTTTGCCATCATTTTTTTTCCGTGAAGCACGCGGGCGGCACAGTGACAAATGACTCACGACAAATGAAGGGACGGCATGTGCTTCCTTTCAGCTCGAAAGATTCTATCAGATTATCATTTCAGGAAGGGGTAGCCCGTAGAAGCCCTGTCCTGTCCCTTAGAACTAACTTAGAACCCCCTGTTAGTTGCCAAAGGCCCCTTGTATTCAGATACCATAATTTCATATAAATTCCCAAGATTTGCGCCCGCTTTGTTTCATGCTTGGGGTCTCCCCATGTCTCCCACAGTAAAAACACTGAAGCTTCAGCTTCTCATTCAACATCCAGAGAGACCGCGGGTTGTTTTCCTAGACTTCCACAATAAGGAGTTGCAGTTCTTGTTGCATCGACTACCGGTATTATTGCGCCCAATTGTCAGTGGGAAAAAATGTAGGGAATGCTATGGAACTCATATGGAACTCGTAGGATGCCTTGGTGCCTAGTATACGTAGTCCAAGCAAGTCCAAGCAGTTCATTTTGCAGATGTTGCAGCCGGAAGAGTTGGACCCCAGACTGTGCACCAGGCGTGTGAGCATCACAGCATGCCCATTTCGCGCTCGGAAGCTGAAGTCTGGGATACTCAGATTTGCAAGGTCAGACCGTCCAGCTTCATTGCTATTCTCAAATATTCTCAAGGGTTTTACGTGGTTTCACCATGTTTTACCGCAAGTGGTTGGGCAATCTTGGGTAGATTGTGGATAAGGAATGATAAGGATAAGGACATTATTATAAGAACGTCCTCCTCGTCAGTGTGATCCTTTTGACCTCATCACCCAGGACATTAGTCTATATTGGGGTACGCATGGGTACGCATGTACATAAGTGGGAGGAATACGGCTATCACTGGCCAAGGGCAACAGATGAGGATCATCCAATCTTGCTTCACCCAACCCTTGTCCCAACACCTAATAACTCTTAACGTCCTCCTGCACCGATCAAGTCAGCATCATGGGACTCGATGGGCTCACAGTCCAGTAGTAGAAGCCAATCAGCTCAGGCCATTTTCGCACGGCTGAGCCGCAGCACACCCAGTGGCATGCGCCTGACTTTCAAGGTGGCGGTGTGGCGCTATGTCAGGTGATGACGATGACAATATTCTAAACTGGATTCCAGGTAAGCTGTCCACGAGTTTGCTAGATGTGTTTTCTAAGAACTTTTGTTCTCGGACAATCTTTTCGTTGCAAGCCGACTATGCAAGCCTCAATTCTTCCCCTTGAACCCCACAGGATTTGGAAGCTGAGCACCTGGGCAAAGGATTTTTTTGCGATGTTTGAAGTGTTTGAACTGTAGATCGATGTGCTGTAGAATGCTGTAGATATATTATGATATATGATGTGCTATAGATCGATGTGCTATAGATCGATGTGTGGTCGAAATTTGGTGGTGTTATTGTAATTCTGTGTAATTGGTTAAGTTTTGTGCCGCCCGCCCAGCAGCCTAGCAAGGTGGCAGAGCATTTCAAAGTCTGTGCAACAACACATTAGTGCTGAGAAGGGAGGTTGAACATGTAATGCATAAATATGTTTGACATGTTACAAGAATCAAACAGGGATCTCCAGACTCAATATAGGAACTTGCGACTCCGAGGTTGAGCAGGAATTTGGAGAGCATAGAGGAGCCACCCGACTCTACTCCGACTAAGTGACATGTGAAGTGTGTCAAGTGAGGGGCCCAAAGTCCCTGAAAGCCAAAGCCAATGTTTCATACTTTGTTTTGCAACTTTGAATGCTTTGCCATCCTTCCCTTTGGATGCGCGATGATGGCTCAGTAAAACTTCGACCGCAGGAAGTTGCAAGAGCCAAGGAAATGGTGGTCGTCAGGGGCCTCAGCATTGTGGAGACTTGGATGGCCAGTTGCCGTTTAGGTTGACGCAACATGCCACAGATTCATTCTCTCTACTCTACATTCTCATGTGTTTTCATGTGTTTTCTATTATATATGCAGCTAGCAGTGAACTCACAGCCTCCGTATTGATGAGGATTGACTTGCTTGGCACACTCAGGCAATGAACCATGTCCTTGTCGAGAAGCACGGCAGTAGCACTTTGGCTGCCCCAAAGCCTCAAATGAGCCTAAAATTAGACGAGCCGAGGAAACGTATGAAAATACAATCTAGTTAAAGCATGTTAAAGCAAACAGCCCCACCACTATATCTAGCAGCTAGCAATCTAGCGTTTCTGCTAAAATCCTTATCGTTACAGTAATCAAAGACGTTGAAGCTGGGTCGGACCTGGCAAATCCATGTGAATCCTGTAGTTTCTAAGCATATCCAGTACTCCTCTCTCAGTGCTCCCGTCCCTCCCTTTTGCTCTGCACTTCGTCCTTACAACAGATACGAACCATTTCATATCGAGCTAGCTTGGCTTGAGAAGCTGTTTCCATTTATTTCCTAAGTTGACGTCAAAGGCGGACAGGGTTTGAGAACAAGATACGTAGCACATGCCTTTTCACGGCCATTGTGCCAATCAGCGGACGGGTTGACCTATCATTCCAGATATTCATATCATTCCAGACATTTCCAATCATTTCCAGACATGGGTCATATCGAGCTCTGCTTGTTGATGTCCTTCCACGCCGAGGTTTGGAAGCCACCCTCGAGCAGTATGGTCGGAAGCCTGGGTTTAGTTCCAGAGATTTGTTGTTTCCGAAGGTTCAAACTTAGAAGATGCTGTCAGCAAGGCAATGTGGATAGTGGTTTGGTATGGTTTGGTCACTTTTTTCATTACCCATCCCCATAGACGCAATAAAAAATATATAACACGGTATATATAGGAAATGCCACAGCATATCACAGCAACCAGTGCATTGATTAGAAAGGGGCATATCACTGCATTTGACCTGCGCTGCCACCATAGCATTCAGGACAGGAGTTTGTGCCACAAAGCGAGCTGCGGAAGGCACACGAAACATTATGCTGCACAGATTTCCTGCGTTGCTGGATGGTTTTCGTTTTTGAAGATTTTGGCATGCCCAAAAACATTCCGTAAATATGTAAAGCCATTCTTTTGCAATGGTCGGCACATTGGCGTTGCCCATATGGTCAATTGACACAGTGGCATGGAAAACGCTTTGTCCAAGCCCATCAGCTCGCTATCCGGCATGAGATGATTGACTTGCTTGCTGAAATTTGCTGAGTGCATTTCCAAATTTCTGGGTCTTGAGTCATTTTTTAGTCGGATCCCCGACGGCAGGTCTTCTCCATCTCGCGTGCCCTGAGTGATGCGCAATGGGCGGCCCTGCTGCCTCGACCTCAGCAGCCGTAGGGTTCTCCGAAGCCAAGGCTGGAGCTGTGCACGGCTGTTGTGGCTGAGGCCCTTCCTACACAAGCGCCCTGATGGGCAGATTTTATGGCTGAGCCCTCAAGTCGGCTATGATTTGGGACTCAAGAAGGCAATGATCCACCAAGAGGACGTGAATGCTGTGCAAAAATACCTCACCGTGTGATTTGGGTCAAGGTGGCAATACGTGGCAGTATTGCAGGCAGTCAGATAGCCGACAGCATTCCCCAGAGAGCCATGCAAGGCATGCATTATGACAAGCCAATTGAGGCAGTCTGTGTTGGCGTGGGCCGGCTTGGCCAGGTCGGGTGTGGCTGGAGGGGTGTCATGGATTTGAGCTCTGTGTGAGGGTTGATGGGGCTTGGGCACCGAGTCTGGCGTGCGTCTTCAAAATAGCCTGTCACTTTGAAAATCTGTTCGCTGGCTGTTGTTTTCATATGTTTTCATCATATGTTCAGTTATGTCGGTTATGTCATGTATATGTCATGTTAATCATGTTATGTCGGGCATATTCGGACATCTTGGTACCCTGAGACCGTGGCACAGGAGTCCCGTGGCTCCAGCTTCAAGCCCGGCGGTCGTGGCTGCTCAGGCAAAACGATGGGACAGATTTGAGTTGGACCATGCACATCCATGCACGCGTAATCCGTTGCTATTCCGGCGCCATGTGTCCCCGCAGTATCCCGCAGTCAAGTTGTCATGCTTGATATGCTTGAGTTATTTGCGATACTTGAGATCCCAAAGTGACAGTCTCTTGCTTTCAGCCGGTGGGTTGCATGCAACACTAAACCATAACCATTCGATTGTTGAAAGAGGTCGCTTGGGGCCACAATGCCACAGCGTACTGCGCCAGGCACCGATTCCGGCGGTTCCTGTTCGTCCGACCGTCCATGGTCCTAGTTGGGGAGATGGTCGGAGTGACAGTGAAAGCGTTAAAGCTTGACAATTGAGGTGGTGCCAGGTTGGCACCACCAACTGGAACATGTTGATAGGGCATGAGAACCACAAGGGCTTCACTCATCTTCACTAGTGTACCCAGGCCCACGTCCCAGGAATAAACATTCATATCATTCTATGATGGTGTTGTATGGTGTTGTTTGACAGATCGAAGGCAGATGAATGGAGGTCCCTGCTTTGCCAGTTTCTTTTAGCTGTCGGCCCCAGGTTTCGACCCCCGCCCTACAGCCACAGCAAGCAGCACCAGCACCAGTTGCTGCACCGGTCCCTGCGCAGCCAGTGCCTGCCCAGCCGGCTCCAGTGCCGACTGCGGCACCAGCGGTTCCAGCTGTTCCAGCGGTTCCGGCAGTTCCGGCAGTTCCAGCGACTGTTCCGGCGATTCCAACAGTTCCGGCTGTGGCTGCTGTTCCTGCTCCGGCGGTGCCTTTGCAGGAAACCCAGGAATCTTTTGAGGCAGTGAGCCAGAATTTTTTCAAGAGAATTGTTTCAGAATTTATCGTTTTCTTAGTTGTCTTCGATCTTCATGTCAAATGTTAAGCAGACGCACCTGACCTAGCATACCTAGCAATTAGGTAGGGGGGTCCTTTGTTGCACATGACACGGGGCTGAGGCAAAAGGCTCCGGCACTTCCGGTCGCTTGGCGCTATGACTAGAACAAATGGATCTTCAAGCATGCGGCCATATCAAGCGATCAAGATAGGAATCATGGCCCTGTGTTTGTTGATTGATGTGCCCGAGGAGATGTAAAATATTGTCAAACCATATCAAACTAATTCAAATCATATTGCTGTCCTGAACGCTTGTTTTGTCTGGTCATGTCAAGATCAAGAGCTTCGGCTGGGGACCCCAAAGCAATCCGACATTTTTTGGACAACTTCTTTATCTCATATTATATTATTTGATCTCATTTGTCCATCTAGCTCGAAAACATGCTCCTGATAAGGAGAACTTATGACAATCACGAGCAATGGGTCACTTCCTTTCCCAATAAACTTTCTCATTGAAGGGACCCTTATATCCTGTGGTTGTGCCATCCTCCTTTTCCGATGTCTTTCGCTGGCAAGAGCCGTCATCAAAGGGAGTGCAATATAACACCACCACCAAACACACTTACACTCGCAGAGCATCCGTTGATCCAAATCATTAGTTATCTTAATTGAAGTGGTCAACGGCATCTAGGGCCCCCAAATCGGCTCAGGCAACCAATCCAGCGCCGACCTTTGCCTCAAAGAGCAGTTGCCTCAAGGGTTCTGTCTTTTCTGTGGTATTTGGATGTATTTGGGGGTTCTGGTTGGAGCGGATCGTTGTTGGTGTCTCCGACTTTTAACATTTGACACATCTTGACATCCTGGACATTATCATTCCTGGACCTCCTTTGTGTTGGCAGATCCAATCTAGTAGAAGCTGATACTGCGGTCCTTTCAGAAGTGAGATGCATGTAATCACAGCAGAGTCACCAGAATCTTCGGTGGGCTCGAAATTGCTGCCTTGTGTCCTCCTCCATCCTCACTATCATTATTGTCATCATGAATGTGTCGCCATCAACCATCGTCTTTGTTGTGTTCGTTTTCAGATGTCGCAAACCATCATTCAACAGCCCCTTGGTGATCCTTGGTAAGCAGGTGCTCCACAGCCTCCTGCGCAGGAGCTCATGGGAAGGGGGATGAAGGGGGTGTTGCCAGCCGGCATCGGCCGACTATGGCTGTGACTGTGACACGTAATTGAGTGGAATCAAAGGATATATATATATTTTTATTTATTTATAAATAAATGCTGAATGATATGAAGGACACATAGCTCACTCATAGTGGCATAGTATTGTAGTGGTGCATAGTTCCCAAGCCTCTTTGGCGCGGCGTTGAAGCTAATGCCCGCAGACGGAGAGATACAGGCTACTTCATAGCAAAAAGCGGAACATCGTCAGACATGTGGACAGCAGTTCATGGATGAGAAAGTGATTTGCAGGACTGCACTATAGCTGGAGGGAGTGGGATGGTCCTGTGCAGAATTCTGGTTCCTTCAAGTTTCTTGCGGCTTCCAGAGATGCCCTCAAACCCTGTGTTAAAATTAATTAATATTTGGAAGTTTGGAAGGGTCACCCAACCTTCCACCATAGCAGTAATTAATAGTAATTAGCCATTCTGCATCATTCTGCGCATTTCATGCGGCACTTGGTATGCATGCAGGCGACTTCACATTCTGCGTCGATTCCGCCGCCCAGGCAGCAGGGTAGGCATCGGTGAGTTCGGAGGGCATGACCTAATTGAACTTGATGTCGTACGTGTGGTGAGCCAATCTAGATGTTGAGAACATTTCAAAAATCAGAGAGAGAGAGAGAGAGAAAATGTTCCAACAGCGCTCTCAGCAGTCAGTAATCATCTGACACTGGGGTTGAGCTGAAGCGACTTTATCCCACTGCCGCGCAGTGAAATGTTGATCTTGACTTAGCCCAAACGGAGTTAGGCGCACAGCTACTTTTCGGGCGGTTTGTTTGCACGCTGGAGTAAACTTACCAGAAATACCAAAGGGTTGCGCAGGGTTTGTTTGTGTCTCTCTCTCCTCAGCTGTCAGCTGTGTCAGTCTCACGCCAAACATTGGTGCCTCAACATCAACACCAGCTGCACCTGCACAGGCGCCGGAGGACAGGTTTGTTTGTAGTTGGCCTCACTTGCATAGAGTCTTGGTTTGAGCATCGAGCATGCCTTTCCCACAAAACCAAATGGGCTAAGTGGGAGCCCCCCATGAGACGCCTTTGCGCTTAACATGGGCTTGTGTTGAAGCATTGGCACGGTTTCCAGTTGATGAACGGGCTGTTTGACCCATTGGAGCAGGTGCCATTGAGGGCAGCCAGCGGAGCACTTAGCACTGAAGATGATAAGATATATAAGATGATAAGCAATGATAAGCCAATATATAAAATTGTTTTAATGATACTGATGCTCCTTCAAAAGGTGCATTGCAGAAAACAAGGTGCATACTCAGCCAGCAGGTTTGATCTTGCGAACACATGCACCTAGACTTTCAGACAGATGGCTGATGGCCTGAGGCACTCCTGCAGTGCCAGCTGTGCCCAGTGGACCAGCAAGCCCGCCACCGGGCCCTGCCGCACCACCAGTACCCGTTATTAGCAAGTCCATGAGCGCAGTGCCAGTGGGAAGCCCACCCACTCCTGCCATACCACCACCTGGACCTGCAAGTCCACCAGTTCCTGTGATCAGCAAATCCACCAGTGCACCACCAGGTTCACTAGGTGTGCCGCTTGGACCATCCTCGCCACCACCAGGGGCACCACTTGGTCAACCACCTTTGGCTCAACCACCAGCCCGACCTGCACTGCCAACGGCTCTGCCAGCCGCACTGCCAGCAGCAGCACCCAAAGGCGCACCACTAGCACAACCACCAACGGCACCAAGTGCACCAGATGCTGGTCCACCAAGACCAAGAGGTCCACCACTTGGACAACCACCTTTAGCACAACCACCAGCTCAACCAACACTTCCAAGCAGCCCACCAGGACCTTCTGGCCCACCACCTGGCCCTGCGGCTCCACCAGGACCCACTGGCTCGCCACCAGGTCCCAATCGACCACCAGGCCCAGCAGGCCCACCACCAGGACCTGCAGCCAGACCGTCAGCTTTGCCAGCAGCACCAGGTGGTCCATCGCGACCGCCACTGTCCCAACCACCACTATCCCAGCCACCACTATCCCAGACCCCGCTGTCCCAACCACCTTCTGGTACATCAGGACCACCACCAGGTCCAGCCAGCCGGCCTCCAGGGCCACCACTATCCCAGCCACCGCCAGGACCAGCTGGGCCTCCGCCAGGTCCCAACAAACCACCCGGACCTATGGGACCACCACCTGGACCAACTGGATCACCTCCAGCTGCTTTGCCCAAACCGGCGGCACTTCCGTCAACTCCTGCGGCGTTGCCTTCCAAACCCTCAGCCCTTCCTTCAACACCCGCAGCTCTGCCAACTACACCTTCGGCGCTCCCCAGGGCAGCCGCGTCACCTACAGGATCTCCTTCACATGTATCTGCCAGTGCTTCACCTTCAGGTCCTGCTGGGCCACCGCCTGCAGCATGTCCAACACAGGTGTCAACAAGCTCTTCACCCTCCCATGTATCAACCAGCTTTTCCTCCACACCTTTAGGGCCACCCCCAGGCCCAGCAGGGCCACCACCTGGTCCAATGGGACCACCACCTGGTCCAACTGGACCTCCACCTGGTCCAATGGGACCACCACCAGGGCCGACTCAGGCAGGATCACTGATCGATTCATTGGTGCAAATTTGGAATCAAATTGGAACAAATACGTCAGCCAATGCTGTCTGAGCGTCTTTCATATTTCCATGCAGTCCATGAATTAGGGATGCTTTACGATAGGGACTCTATTGTCTATTTTGATAATATTTTGATGAAGTTTTATCGGCCAGTCCAGCTATGAGGCGCTGGATTTGTTTGATGTACCTCAAGATTCAGGGCACGATTGATAGTTTTTTTTCTCACCTTCATGATTCATGATCTTTCAATTGCAGACTTACTGTATGACAGTGTCAGACTTACGAAAAATTGCACAAGGCAGGGGGTGTTGACCCATCCTTCTTATTCATCGTGCAACGGGTGAGTCAAACATTGATGCACCAACCTGTCCACCAGTGACATGCAGATGCACCAGGTGGATTCAAAGATGGATGCGGCTGCACGGAGGAAAGCGGAGATGGACGCGAAAATGGCGGCCAGACACAAGGAGGTGGAGGGCTCAATACAAAACGCCCTGCATAGCTTCGCCCAATTACAGATCAATTGGAGGGCGAAACTGTTGTGCTGTGGGCTGTGGGTGTCATTCCAAGGCAGAGGAGAAGCGAGCGCAGGCCAAAGCCAGGGCCGCAGCCAGGGAGCCTCAGAAAGTCTCCCTTCTATCATGGCCGTTGATGTTTTTAAAGGTGTTTAAGCATTAAACCGTTAAACTGTGAAACTTTAACCTTGATATTTTTCTTTCCCTCCATGTTCCATGTTGTCTCAAGAAATGCGAGTCCCATAACATATTGTCCTTCTGCATGGAAGAGATTTCATAGGCATATATGGCACATGGCACCCAACAGTGTTTGAGATATTACGGAGGGCATTCATCGCGACCTTACCCGAAAGATCATGAACTCAGCTGAACTAGCGCCGATCACAGCATGGGCTCAGCATTCTTTGTCAAGCTGGTGCCCAAGGCTCTCAAAGCTGTACAGGAGGGTGACACCTGACCCAGAAATGATCATGGAGGCCGGAGTTACTTTAACACGGGAGTTTATGGAACCGACATTGATAAAATGAAAAAACGGAGGATGATTGAACGCGGAATCAGAAAGAAATAAAGAATCGTGCAGAACAATTCTTTGTCATAGGTTACTGTAGCGGTGGTAGCCCAAGTTTGTGGGCGAACTTTTGCATACTCGTGCAAATACTCCTGCCACATCTTGGAAAAGAGGCTATAATTACCACCTACAGTAAATTATTCTTGGAGGGTATCTAAGGGTACTAAAAGGATCTAAAAGGGATAGATCCACGGCCAGTATCAATGAAGCTAATGAAGGGGGTTGTTGAATTGTCTAAGAGAGTGTGGATCATGAGATGTCAGGACTCATGACACCAAGTCCCAAGTTTGAGAAAAAGCAAGCTGTTGCTCAATTTGAAGAAAACATATTGAAAAAACATGAAACAACAGACAACATGTTTGGAAAAATGCCCACAAATTTGTGGGGGTATGCGTGAGGCGTGCATATATATATATATATCATATTATATCATTATATCATATCATATATAATTATATATATATATATATATCGCCGGACGCATGGTTAGAACCTGTGGAAATTTTCCAAAACGCTCGGGTATGAAAATTTTTGCGCACTTAGAACCTCTTGGGTTCTAAGCCCCCGTCCCCGGGTTTTAAGATGCATATGTAATTTCTGTGTTCCATAGTGTTGTGGTTCAAGTTTGGTATATGGGAGACTGCCCCCATTGCCACGTGTTTTCGGGTGTGCCCACTTGCCCGTGCTGTAAGACGTTCTTCCGCATTGGGACGGTCCTCCAGTCGGGCAAGCTCAGCGCGTTCCAAGAGTCCACGGTCTTGGTGATCCTTCGCAATTGCGCTGGGGCGATCTCGGACGTGGCTGAGGGCGAGGTCAGTGGGCCATTCGGGGCAGTCATCCCTGGGGTTGGCCGGGAAAAGAGTGAGGAGATCGGAAGGTCACCCTTGAAGGAAAAAGCTCCTGAGAAGAAGGAAGAGGCATCGAAAGAGAAGGGCGAGAAAGAGACAGACCAGAAAGCAACCAAAGCTCCCGAAGGTAAGAAGGCCAAGAAAAGCAAAAAGGATAAAACAAGAACTTCCCGTAAAGAAAAGAACGCTAAGAGGAAGAGCCGAAGTAGATCGACGAAGAGGAGAAGCCCTGAGATCGGGGAAAGGAAGGAAGAGAAGCGGGGGTCAGCCCTGGAATCTAGAGGAAGCACAGAAGCTCACACAGAAGGAAGAAAGTCTCAAAGCCCAAGGAGTAGCAGAGGCAACGACCCCCCTCCTAGGCGGGAGGATCGTACACAGGAGGACGTAGACAAAGAGGTTAGAAGAGACCCTGCTCGTTTCGGCTTGGGACACGTTCCCATCCGTGGATCGGCAGGAGGACAAGTCAGGGGCCCACTTATCCCTGGCAGGAACCAACGGCCTGCAGAGCCAGCTGAAAACCCCCGGCCCCGACGGGACGGAGGTGAGTACCAGCGTTACGACAACCAAGGGTACGGGGCGAGGGGCCCTGGAAGAGCCGCACCAAGGTGGAAGGGCTACAACCACGTGCAGAGAGGGATTGACTACTGGAAGAGGCGCAAGTCTCACTGGTAGAGATGGCGCCAAAGGCAAAAGCGAAGGGTTTGGCTGCAAAGGCCAAGCCCAAGGCAAAGGCCAAAGCGAAAGCACATATGAGAGGAGCAAGAGCCAAAGCCAAGGCAGGAGCGAGGATAGGAGGGCTGGCGCGGGGACGAAGAGCCCTGAGACGGCCAGCAGCAGACGAGGCCGGGGAGAGACCTGGCCGGGATCACAGGACCCTTTGGGGGGCAGGACATACCTTGAGGGCCGCAGAGATAGGCTTGGAGTGGCCTTTGAAGGAGAAGGGTGTGGTCTTCGAGGAGGCCAAATACTTTCACCGGGAGTGCAAGGTGGCAGGGGTAGCCCTGGGTGCCCTGGTGTCGGAGGGTCAGGTGGCCTTGAGGATCCGGCCCAGTGGCACGACAGACGAGGGTCTGTTGAAAGTCCAGTCGGGGACCCCGCACTTGGAACTGAGAGTTCTGTTGCGCGCCGCCGATTGCACGCACGAAGTAGTAGGAGAGGATTTGGTCCATGGGATACGGCTCAGGAAGCGGCGCGAGGTGGAAGCCGAAGAAGCGTGGGTCGACAATCTCATGAAGGTGGCGCCCACCGAGCAGGTCGACGAGTTGGAGGTTTTGAGGAGGGAGATGGAACGGCAGGGGCAAGTCGCTCCAATGAAAGAGAAGGTCAAAGACAAAGAAAAGAAGGACAAGAAAACCCACAAAGACCGAGTAAAAGACCGAAAAGAGAAGAAGGAGAAGGAGAAGGTGAAAGCCAAGCGGAGGAAATCCACAAGTCCGGGTACGTCCTCGGGGGATATAGCCCTGGATGGGAGTCGTGCCAAGGCTGCAGCCCAGAAGACCCCAAAGAAGCTCTATCAGGGGACGGGCATGGACCCCTCAGACAGGGCCCGCAGTAGGGTCATCAGATTGGCCAGAAAATATGTCAAGAGAAAAGGTCGGAAAAGTTCGTCTGGATCGCAGAGCTCGTCCGGAAGTTCACAAGGAGGGAACGTCGAGGAAGAGGGCGACACGATCTTCCAGCAAGCTGCCCGGGTGAAAGGAGTAGCGGAATCGTTCCCCGGAGTTCTAGCGTTCCAGGGGTTGAGCCAGATGAGATCGAACTTGCTCCAATCCCTAGGAGAGGAGGAAAAGAGTTCGTCGACGCAGGCTGTGGCAGTCCAGTACTTCCGGCAAGTCTTGCAGCGCAAGGCGACGGGTGCCGTAGCTCGAGAACTCTTGAGCCTATGCGCCGCGGCGGACTTCCTAGTGAGATCCCGCCCTGCTCAGGCGCTGGATCTTCTGATCCAGCGCATCAAGAGGCAGAGTCCACCCTAGGTGGAACTCATTGGACGGTGAGCCAGAGGTTGGAACTACTGCCGGCCGAGCAGGCCACCTTGACGGCCACGGCAGAGATGAGAGAAGCCCAAAGGATAGCCGTGGAGGAGTCGAAGGCAAGATGGCTGAGTTCTCTCCCAGACGGAAGGCCCCAGACAAGTCAAAAGGGGGGCGGAAAAGGGAAGAACCCTGGCAAGGAGGATGGTCGCAAAGGGGGCGACACTCGCAAGGGAGGAAAGGCCTCAGGAGGCAAAGGAGATTGGAAGAGAAGAGAGGATGCCGGAGGAGCAAAGACCGGTTGAGAAGCCGAGCAGAGGCAGAGCATGAGGAGGCGGGGGCAGGGTCCCCTGGTCAGAATTCAATAACGGGGACGAAGATCCCTGAGCAAAAGCCAGCAACTTTGGAAGGCGACCGAACTGTTGAAAGACCGTATGAAGAGGGGTCGGCACAGGCCCTCTCGGTTGAAGAGATGCCGAAGTCTTCCAGCCAGGGTCAATATGCTGGCCTTGATCCGTATCAGGCCCTGTTGCAATCAATGCTTGTGGCAGCCCCGCCTTTTGAAGAGGCAGCTGGGCCAAATGGCCTACAGCAGAGCCTGGTCGCTGAGGACGAGAGGTTCGATTGCGACCGCCGTGGGGTGAAAAAATGTTTTCGGCAGCTTTCATGGGATGGTTGTTTTCTTCGTGATTGTGGTAGGTTCTTGTTTGAGGAGCTCCTGGGGGTTTTACCGCTCCGCAGCCAGAACATGGGTAGGCGGGATTCTTCTGGAATTTTCCCCTTACCTACCTCTAGGAGTTTGCTCTCTGGTTTTTTACCTGATTTGAGTGAAGCGGAATGGTCATGGTTGTCGTGCGTTGTAATTTCATTGAATTCGCTTTGGGGTGATATGGTGGTAAATGAGGCCTCGTTGAATGAAGGGCAACAGGCCTGCTTGAGAGAGATCTGCAAAGATGTCAAGCGTTTTGTTGGGGTCGGGGTGATCATCCCTGAGTTAGACTGGGCTGACCTGTTTTCAGTCCGTGCCATCGACTACAAAGGTGACGAAGTGAAAGTGGCCAAGTGGTTCTCTTGGAAAAATGTTGAGCCAGCATTGCCTGGCGACGTAGGGAGTGTTCCCCTTGAAGCTGTTTGCAGCCGGGGGTGTAGGGACTACGTCCTTAACTTTGACCTCTACTTGAAACCTAGGAACCAATGGGTCGTATCTAAGGCGCCTAGAGTCATGGTTCATGATGATGCATGGGCAGACGTCTGCCGCGGGCTAGTGTCCAGAGGGGTGTGCGAGTTCATTTTGGAAGAGGATGTTTTTATGACTGATTCAGGGCCGCTGCTCAACGGAATGTTTGGGGTAGCCAAGGATGAGACCACCTCCGAGGGCGTGGACATCTATCGGTTGATAATGAACCTTATTCCGCTGAATGGGCTGTGCAAGCCCTTGTCTGGTGACATTGACACCCTGCCCGCTTGGAGCGCGATGAGTCCCTTCTTCCTGCAGCCCAATGAACGCTTGCTTGTTAGCAGCGAAGATGTCAAATGCTTCTTTTACACGATGAGTGTTCCTCTTTGCTGGCGAAAGTTTCTTGCTTTCAACAAGCTCGTCCCTGAGGCTGTGTTGCCGGGGCATTTACAGGGCTGTAGGGTGTACCTGTCTAGCTGTGTGCTGCCTATGGGATTTCTGAACAGCGTCAGCCTAGCGCAGCACGTTCACCGCAACCTGGTCAAGTGGAGTGCTTTGGAGGCTGCGACAGACAGCGAGGGGGCCAACAACCCGGAGAGTGAGTTGAGAAAGGACCAGGGGTTCACCTGTCACAATCCTTCCTGGCGAGTGTACTTGGATAACTACGATCTTCTCGAGAAAGTATCCCGGTGCGAGGTGAATGACCTTGAAGGTAGTTGCTCCCAGGGTATCCTCTCCCTCCGGAATGAGTACGAGAAGTGGGCGGTCCCAAGGAACTTGAAGAAGGCCGTGCAGAGGTCGTCTCTGTGTGAGCTACAGGGTGCCACGGTTGACGGAGACATCGGGGTAGCCTACCCTCGAGAACAGAAGCTGGCCAAGTACTTTGGGTTAGCGGTTCGTCTCTGCCAGCAGCCTCGTGCCACTCAACGTCAGTGGCAAGTGGTATGTGGAGGACTGGTCTACTTTAGTATGTTCAGACGGCCGTTGCTGGGGGCTTTAAACCAGGTTTGGCGCCATATCCTTGACTTTGACCGGAAGCGCAAGGTGACCTTGCCCACCCCTGATGATTGTCGTTTGGAAATCTACCGTTTCTTGGGAATGCTGCCGCTAGCACGGCTTGATTTCAGGCTGGACGTGCACCCGATGGTTACCTGCAGCGACGCCTCCAGCGCGGGCGGTGGCATCTGCGCAACTACCTCTCTTACTTCGGTCGGGGGCATGGTGGCAGAAGGAGCATTGCGGGGTGAAATCCCTGAGCAGGCAGGCGACATGGCGGTCCTCTCAGTGGGACTTTTTGATGGGATCGGGGCCCTTAGGGTCGCCCTGGAAACCATCGGGGTGCGAGTCTTGGGGCATATCTCGGTCGAGTGCAACTCATCAGCTCAACGTGTGGTGGAGTCGCACTATCCCGGAGTCGAAGTGGTGAACTCTGTGGGTGACATCGACCAGGACATGGTGGACCGGTGGGCCTGTCGCTATTCGCAATGTTCCCTGGTAATCATCGGGGCTGGACCTCCGTGCCAGGGTGTTTCGGGGTTGAACCCTGATCGTCGGGGAGCACTTAAAGATGAACGTTCCAAGCTTTTCAGTGAGGTACCGCGTGTGAGGGAGATGGTGAGAAAGGCGTTCCGCTGGTGTCCAGTTCACACTTTGATGGAGTCCGTGGGTTCCATGGATGCTCAGGACCGCGGGATCATGAGCCGTGGATATGGTGGAGAGCCTATATTATGTGACGCAGGCACTTTCACCTGGTGCCACCGCCCCAGGCTTTATTGGCTGAGTTGGGAAATCAAAGCGGGTCCCGGGGTGGTTTTGGACCAATCTGGGGAAATCACCGTGCTCTCGCTATCAGGGAACCAGCCCCTGGAAGAAGTGGTGCGTGCGGGATGGCACAAGGTGGACTGCAGCCAAGCTTTCCCTACATTCACTACCAGCCGGCCTCGTGATCGGCCTGGTCGGAAACCTGCCGGGGTGCAACAATGTAGCCTTGAGGAGCTCGAGAGGTGGCACCTAGATCGTTTTAGGTTCCCACCATACCAGTATCGGAACTCCCACTGCCTTGTCAACGGAGCCGGGGTCTATCGAGTCCCTGACGTCTCTGAGAGGGAGCTCATGCTAGGATTCCCCTTGCACTACACGGCCTCTTGTTGTAACAAATCGGAGCGCAAGAAATCCACCTTTGACGACACCCGTCTGAGTCTCCTGGGAAACACGTGGTCAGTACCGGTCGTCGCAGTGCTCCTGTCTCATCTGTTTTCGTGGTTGGGCTGGATTGAATCACTATGTCCTCAGGACGTGCTGGACGCCTGTCGGTCGGGGACTCATCGGATGGTCCAAGGACGTCTGAGTAGATTACCCCTGAACCCGACACGGAGTCTGTCTGCCGTGGACCCCTACACCTTGGCGTTCAAATTGAGCAACTTGGTATCAATCAAGGGGGAAGATATATTGCTTTCAACCCCTACCTCGCAGCTGGCACGCTTTCAGAGGCTGAGGGCTAGCATCCCTTCTAAGCTATGGAAATGGAAAATTGTCACAGGATGGCGGTGGAAGCACGGGAAAGAACATATCAATCAACTTGAATTGCGGGCAATTTTGACCACCCTCAAGTGGAGATTGGAGAAGCAGAAGCAGACAGGTTGCAGAATGATCCACTTGACAGATAGTTTGGTGTGCCTCCATACTTTGTCAAGAGGTCGCAGTAGCTCTCGGAAACTTCGTAGAATAATGGCGCGGGTGAACGCCCTGGTCCTGGCGGGGAATATCCAAGCGGTGTGGTCCTATGTCCACACTGATGATAATCCCGCTGACCGGCCCTCTCGTTGGGGGCAGCGGGTGAAGACCAAATTCCGCAATGTCGCGAAAACGGGTCATTGAGGCATCCCTACCGCAGGACCGGGCCGCCCAACGCCGTAAACTAGGAAGTTTGAGAGAGCTTACTGTACAACCAGCAACCAAACGTCGCTACGCTACCGCTGTAGATGGCTTCTTTACCTACCTCCGAAATGCGGGGCTTAGTCTCCCTTCGAAGAAGATGGCACTTGATCACCTTCTTTGTGACGATGTTGAATTTTTATGGAGCAATGGGGCTGGACGCGGGTTGGCCAATGACACTATTGCAGGCCTTCAAGATCGACAGCCTGACCTACGGCATCATTTACCTGGAGCGTGGAGGTTGTTGAAAACATGGTCCATTAATGAAGTACCTGCCCGCGCACCCCCGTTCCCTGATCACGTGGTCAAGGCCATGTCGGGGTGGGCCTTTTTTAAAGGCTACTACTCATTTGGTCTCTCCCTCCTCATTGGGTTTTATGCCATGCTCCGTACTGGTGAAGTTCTTTCTCTTCGATCTTCTAGTCTGATGTGCCAAGGGAAAAGTACACCAGTAGTCATTAGCCTAGGTATGACCAAAGGGGGCAAACGCCAAGGTGCGGCTGAAAGCGTCATCCTTGGTTATGAACCTGTTGTTCGTTTGATTCAACAATGGAAGAAGGTTGCCTGCCCCGCAACCCCTCTTGTGAAATCCGCCGCTCAGTGGCGCAAGTTGTTCAATGAATGTTTGGAATCATTGGAACTCCTGGACTCAAAGTTCAGACCGTATTCTCTCCGTAGAGGAGGGGCGACTTATTGGTTCTCACAACACCAGTCTCTTGATCGATTGTTGATTTCAGGCCGATGGGCCTCGGCCAAGACAGCCCGTATTTATATCAATGAGGGGCTCGCCATGTTGACCACCATGCATTTGCCGCCATCACACCCTAAGGTGAAACCTTTTATTGGTGTTTTTATTCAAACTTGCCAGAATTTGAATTTTTCAACACTTGAGCCTCCAGCTCTCACTGGAAGGGCAGGGGGACGTGGTAGGAAGAAGAGACCCAGAACCATGAAGCCGAAAAAAGGCCCCTTTTTTTTTGCCTGCTGGAAGTCAAATTTCTCAATTTCTCAGTTTCCGTTCATCGGAACATCACCAACAAAAACTCAGTACCCAGAAGCCTGAGGTTTGGCTTGGTATTTTGGGTAGGGTTCAAAGGTTTTCTGCTCTTGTGTCAGGGGTTTGGCCCGACCAGAGCTTGCTGACGAGGGGAATCGTCTGGTGATGTGTTCGATTTCTATTTGGTTTGTTTTTTAATATTGACTAAACAGCTGCGGAGTGGAACAAAAGAAGCAGATGCATCTTTATATATATATATCACTATATCATATCATATATAATTATATATATATATATCGCCGGACGCATGGTTAGAACCTGTGGAAATTTTCCAAAACGCTCGGGTATGAAAATTTTTGCGCACTTAGAACCTCTTGGGTTCTAAGTGCGAGTCCGGAGGTTCTAAGTGTGAGTCCGGTTTTATTTTGGCGAGGTTCTAAGTGCGAAGTCCCCCAACCATTTGCCTCATCCCCTATCATTCCTATAACCAGGGTAAAAATAGATAACATAATATGTTCAACATAATTATGATCAGAAAACACACTAGAATCGATATAATGTGAAACGAATCGTATTTTTTTCTGCTAGGCGGAGCAGCTGTCACTATTTAAAAAACCCTTGGTGGTCTTAGCCACCTAGCCATCCCACCCAAAGGCAAAATCCATCACCACTAGTCGGCTGGTGCACCTAGAACACAAAGCCACGGTCACAAACATATAACCCTTGTCAAGGAACATGTTGGCACTCCAATCTGGGCATACTCGATCAGTGTAGGTTGCGATTTAGGAGGCTCTTAATGTGAAAGTCCGCATCTATCTGCCTGGTTCCCTGCCATCCCGTGCGCATATGCAACATCTAATCTGATATATCTGATCTATAAAAACCCTGACGAAGAAACATATTGGCACACCAACCTGGAAAGATTCTATCAGCGTAGGTTGTGATTCAAGAGGTTCTAAGTGCGAAAGTCCCCACCTATCTGCATGGTTCTGCATGGTTCCCTGCCATCCCGTGCACATAGGCAACATACCTAATCTGATCTTTAAGAACCTTATATATCAAGAAACATGGTGGCACTCCAATTCTATGCGTAGGTTGGATTTAGGAGGTTCTACGTGCGAAAGTCCCCACCTATCTGCATGGTTCTGCATGGTTCCCTGCCATCCCGTGCACATAGGCAACATACCTAAATTGATCTATAAAAACGTTATCTATCTGCAAGGTTCTGCATTG
>Ga0126342_10006894_pt1 | contig 20225 bp, 20 predicted proteins | sample Cyp1metagenome_FD_92528 | JGI IMG/M metagenome (GOLD analysis project Ga0126342, IMG submission 92528) | Coral microbial communities from Lord Howe Island, Old Settlement Bay, Australia - Cyphastrea 1 metagenome | ecosystem: Host-associated > Invertebrates > Cnidaria > Coral ...
TGCCTACCTCGTTCTCGGGGTGTTCCTACCTCGTTTTACAAGCTAAATATGATGTTTTTGACAAACCGGGGTACGCCCGAATACTACTTTCCATATACGCAAATAAGAGCCGTCGCTCATATGGTATGATATATGTGGTGCTAACTGTTAAGTCTATAGCTTGCCATGATCATTTATATCATGATCATCGGCCATGTCTAGAAGTTCCCCATCGTTCCCCATCCGTCAGCGTTTGCAGCGCAGTGAACTGCAGTTCAAATCAGCGGAACGCTCCAGGGCCAGCTATAAAAATGGTGATGACTGGGGGATGGTGCAAATGGCATTGTTGACTACCCACATTAGAAATATTAGAATCATAGAATAGAAGAAATATGAAGAAATTATATAATATAGAAATTGTGGATTGGTCCACATGGTCACGCTTTGAAGCTTCTGTGTAAAGAGATGTAAAAAGTTAGCAATGATCGGCACATATGGGCAGTCTTTTCCATAACTTTGAACGTGGAAATCTGGCCGCATTACCAGAAAGCAAGGACTGTGCAGTGCAAAAAAAAACAAGCCTGTTGAAGTTCAGTCAAGCAGCAAGAAAAACCTTGGTCCCTTTCCTACATATCCTCTGGGTTCAAACCTCAAACCTATTCCTTTTACAATGAGCCAAGTTCAGTCATGCTGCTCCTTCGAAGTAAACCAAAGCTGACCTATGTTTGCCCGGCTTGAGCTGATTTGAGCCACCGGATCTTCGGCTACAAATGCGAACTGGAAAAATGGAGGCCGCTGGAGAGGCGGCCCAGTCAATGGATTCAGTGCGTCTTGGTGAGAATCTCACTTAGTACACAGCAAATTTACTGGTCACAGAGGTCACAAGTACTGGCAACGTCACTTCGATAAGATCATCATTGTCGTAAGTCATCTATCAATGGGTATGTTTCTATAGCTATGTTAAACTATAGTAAACCCCAAAAAGATTTGGAAGAAGTAATTGGTCGTTATTTGAGTGTCATCTTAGTCATCTTACTTTTTCATGAATTTGTTGGGGGTTACTATACCATAGTGTACCAATACCTGTCAATCATTTGAAAATCCGCCACAGATTCTTCACCACCGCCACCAAGCGCAACCGCGGTTGCGTCCCCTCAGAAGCTCTCAGTGAGCTCCTAGGGATGCCAACAGCGGAGAGCGAAATGCTGAGGGATGATGGAAATAGATAGATTTTTCAAGTAGGACCATAGGAAGAAATTGTTCATAACCTAGGATATCCTAGGATTATGTAAGATACTGTGTGATATCATGTCATCTAATATCCCCATCTTAAAAAAATCCAACACTCTTCAGTAAGAGAAAAAAATCACGTTCACACATGTTGAAGAGGAATATACCGTTTTTGCACATGAAAAGCACAACATGGTCCCTCTTCATCAAGGCCATCAAACCCACCTCCCAATGTATCGCATCCAAGTGGCCCATGTACCAATCTCTGGATCCAAGTGGTCGTTCCAGTTTTTGAAGGTCCTGGAAAGATCCCCTCTTGGAGTATGAATCCACAAGAAGTGGCTATGGATCAATACCTATGAAAATACCATTTTTACTGGGATGAACATCCATAAATCCCAGCTATTTTGGGGTTCACTAGGTACCAAAATTTTGACCCATCCCCAAGTCAAGTCCGTCGGATCTCGCCGTAGTCTCTCGATTTGACTGCCTGGCTTTTGAAAAGACAGTGATTTGATGTGCCCTGATTAAAAGATCCTGCTGGGAAAAGTAGATGCATCTGCAGCATCTGCAAACTGGGGATATTTTTTGGCCATGTTACCAGAAGTCAGCTGATCTCAACCTACTTTTTGATGCGATTCCAAGTAGACTCAGTACCTCAAATGCTTTGGCCTCAGCGAATGGGATGCTGAGGATGTTCAGACTTGAAGATCCGTGAGCATTACGTGGTATCCAGCCAGTCAGTCAGGGGGGCTGTAAAGCGTTTTTTGTTTCCACAATCAACAACTCAAGGCTATGCGCTGCACAAGGTAGAGGACTCAGCTGTGCAACTTTTGAGTTTTGTTGCGTCAGCCTCTTTGTTTGTGAATGAACTCAGCGTGGTTCTGAGTTGTTCAGCCTTGTTGACCGAAGACCTCCACAAAGCGCTGGATCTTCCCGCCTGTTCGAACTCCAAGCGATCAGCCTTCAACTGCGCCACGATTGGCTCCTGCCAGCTGGCAATGGATTCAAAAGTCGATAAATGTAGATAAACGATGATAAATGTAGCATTCTGACTGGACCATTTGTTCTCCTTGCTCTCTTGGCACCAACCCTACCCTCTTCTGAAGTTTTGATGCTTCTGCTCTTGAGCGTCTGAGCATGTTGACTCTGATCCAACTTATCAAAGTATCAGGAAGAAAGTCATTCGTTGTGTGTCTATGGAGGTTGTATGACAAGTCTTCCTGCAATCAGAAGTTGCTTCCTCCCTCCCCCGCAAGGCCCAAAAAGGCTGCGCTCCGACATGTCTGCTTTGGAGACGCGCTGGATGAGGCTGTACCCCCTTAAAGCAGCAACTTGTTCAGCAGAAAATGTGGTCTTCAAATATAGGAAATGCATGGAAATGCTCTAATGATATAATGCGGGAAACCCAATGCCATCATAAACCTACCATTTGGGGATGATAGTTGCCCATTTATGGTGATTTTGGGAATGATATATGGTTGGGTTTACCACATTACGCAGTCAACATCAGTCAATGGCTGTCACCGCCAGGGCACTCCATTGCTGTCATCAACTTGGGAAGGTCCTAGGCAGAACGGCTGCCCTGATGGAAGTCCTGAAATAAGTAGTTGTTGCCTGAAATAGCAACCCTAATAATATCTAATAATGGACCATCTTCCATATCTGGGTTGTTGTCTTTCAACTTGGAATTTCAACGCGACTAGAGGGTACTAGAGCCCACTTTGGAACTGTTGGGCTCTGCCAAGATGAATCCAGGCTCCAATCTCAAGCCCAAACTGATACAGAGATCTATCAACATATATCAGAATGAGGTGGGGGTGTCATTATGGATATGATGGTCTGTCTCAGAGTAGGATGTACCATGATATACCCAAAAAAAATATGGATGATCAGGGTTTCCCGCATTGAAATGGCCATTATCGGTGTGGTATCCGGGTATCCCCGATTTTTCTCAACCTTCCCAGAGATGTCAAGACAAGGCGTCCGGCTCAACGGTCGCTCCCAAAAAAAAAACTTCACCGGCTCCTTCTTGATGAAGCGCTCGATGCCATCTTCAAACTTGGCACGCTTCACGTCCAGTACCTTGGGCCTTGGATGTGGTTTGTGCCTTGTCATGGCGATACATGGCTATAGGATGCTATAGGTCAGTCGTCATCTCTTGTAGCTCCAAAAAATTTAAAAACACGCCTTTAGCACAAATATCTACAAAAACACACAGACTTGGATTTTTTGGATACTAAAAGTAGATCCTCATGATCCTCCAGTTGTAAGAATTCTTAGTTTTCACACTTTGACCTTTGACCTTGTCACGAGAATATCACTTCCTGCTGCATCGAGACATCTGAGACATCTGAGACCACCAACTTCAATCCGTTTTGCAGGGCATCGAAGACGCTGGTGCCGTTTTGTCGTGGGATCCTGATTTCTTTCTGGAGCTGGAACTGGAGAGATCCGGAGTTGCAACTGACAATGTGGTGCACCCCAAGTTGTAAAATGTGTTTTATATTGTTTTATATACCTCAGTAACTATTGAATATTATATCTATAAGTTGCTTTATTTACCTCCTTCACCTTTGATATGTATACAGTATACACATACATATACATATACATATATATTATATATATATACCAAAAACCTTAGTCGCTGTATTGGTCGCAAATCAAATGGATTCATTGTGGTCCAACTTCGCCCAAAAAATGTCGAAGGCCAGACCTCTACCTTCGATGTCAGGTCTCAGTCTTTGTTGCTAATCTTGGATTTAAAGTGATGATTAAATGATAGGTAAAATGATAGGTAAAATGATAGGTAAAATATGGTAAAATGAAGGGTAAAATGATCATGAATCACTGAGAAGTACGCTATTTTCAGACAAACCCAAATGAATGTTGATTACATCTCTTAATTCCCAAGCAGTGTGACCTCCAGATATGACATCGGAGCAGCAAGAGAAAGAAGTCTCCCAAGCAGGTTCTGGTGACGTCTTCCAGTTTTGCTCAATCAAATCTGGTCGCTGTTGCTAGCACCACTTCCCTGGTCCCATCTGGTCCCTGACCCCCAAAATCTGGGCCGGCCGCGCATCGCACCATCCACCTCGGGCTTGCCCACTTCTGCAGGGAAGCCTTGGGGAAGACGTGCCTTTGATTCTTCGGCAGCGAATCAATAATGAAAGGGTCCTCTAGATGTGCCTCGAACCCGAACCCATGTATTGCAATATAATGATTGCTGTAACAATGTAACAATCCAACTCTGGAGAGATCTGGTCAGTTATCCACCTAGGTTTCACCTTCGCAGTTTCCCCAAAATGCCTCGAAGTGGTTCAAAAATGGACACTATCAAGGTGAAGCCGCTCATGATGGTCATGCCCTTCTCGACAGGAACAGTAGCAGCCTGGCTCACACGGCGGTGGCTGAAAAACTTCTCGTATTCAAGGGAATACGAGAAAGTACAAAACATAAGCAGGAGGTTGTGGTACTCCGGATGTTCTTTAATGATCTTCAATGCCTATTTGGATTGTTTGGGGGAGGTGTTTAGTCTTGACAGCAGCCATTTCTGATGTTCAGGTACTCTGAAGGTTCATAAAGAATATACCTACAGCACTGCTACAGCAAAATCAGCCAGTTTGACACCACTGAGCGCATCGCCAGCCTGCAAAGGGAAAATTTGGACCCAAACCTTCACTCCATCCGAACATCTATGTAGAAAACATGACTAAATATCGACCAAGTAAAGATGTAAAGATAGTAAAGACTAATTATATAATTCAATTAAGTAAAAACCAAGGATGTTTTTCGATTTTTTACAAAATCAAGAACCACTGACTAAGTCATTGACACTGGCCTTGCTGTGTGATCTGAAGCCAGGCTCATCCCTGGGCGATTGCCGAGCCTGGTATGTCGCGATGCCCTTGCTGATCACGCGGCCAGTCCTTGTGGGTTTTTACGGGATCCAAATTTCCCGTTGCTGGCTGCTTTGAACCCTGACCGTGGAAAACCGTTCTTCCCAGCTGTTTGTGATGTTTGTGTGTTTTGCCAAAGACTACAAAAACACCTTCAACATCATAAACATCTTAAAACATGTTGCAAGGCCCCAAACCCGAAAAGTCAATGGCGGTCTTGTCCACTGAGTGTCCCTGACTTGTTCTGCTGTTCCAAGGGCGCCTTGGACATTTTTTCATCGAAAACGATAATGGACTTGGCCCCTGCAGCCTGGGCCATCTGAACCTCCAGGTGCTGGGCGCCAACGAATCATAGAAGATCAAACAGGGATAAAAAAACAGCAGCCTGCAACAAAAAGGGGTCTAAATAGTTCAAATATGTTCAAATGCCTCGGTTTTGAGTTAACATATCACCAATTTATATGAATTTATAGCAGTTGAGGTTTATAGTGATTCTTAGGTCCCTCCTTGGCACATCCCACGCCTTCTGCGCGAAGCTGCAAATCCCACGAGCCACCAGTGCCACACCACCGGACTGGAGGCACAGCGGTAGCACTTTAACGTAGCTATGGAAAGATCCACCATTTTCAATGGGAAAATCCACTATTTCTATGGTCATTTCCAATAGCTATGTAACAAATTACCAGAGGGTACATCTAAGTACCATCAGATCCAGCAGTTTTCAAAAGCTACCTTTGGGGAGCTCTACACGTTTTTGCTCAACCGTTCTTTCATGGCCATTCTGCATGTTGGGGGAGAAGCCATTTTGGCTTCAACATGGTTCAACATCGCCAGCCAGAAAAGTTTTTGTCGATCTTGAATCTCTAATCTAGAACATCTAGACTTCTAGACCTTAGGTACCACTTGGCTGCTCATTTGAAGCGCCATGCCGTCATTCAGAATTTTGGAACTTGAATTAACTTGAACCTTCCATTTTGCGTGGAATATGTCGTATTGTGGAATTTCGACCTTCCTATCTTGCACAGTATACGCAGCATTGAGAGACTTTAACCTTCCGTTTTGTATGAGACATTGTGGAGTTTCGACCTTGCATTTTTGCTGATATTTGAAGCATTGTGAAACCTTGACTTGTTGACCAGTTCATTTACAGTACATGTTACCCTTTCTGGGCCCCATGGTCTTTGCACCAAGCAAAGACATGAAAAAGGTCAAAATCAGAACACGAAACAACAACATAGACCAAAAGAGAAACAACTGTAGGGGGGCATGGGCGGGAGGGCACAGCGCTTCCCCCCATGTGCCTCCCCCCAAAGAACGCAAAGACAACTTTCTAGTCTTGTTGCTTCTTTGCGGTTTCGGTTGTTCTTGTTGCTTTTGTTGGTCTGTTACTCTTGTTGTTCTTGCTGTGGTTGCTGCTCTAGTTGTTGTTGCTTTTCTTGTTCTTGCTGTTCTTGTTGCAGCTGTAAGTGTACTTGCAACAAAGTACAAGAACAGGAAAGTAGTGAAAACAAAGATGCTTAATTAAGCAAAGAAAACAGATTAGCATTACGGAACAAACGCAGGAAAACATGAGAGCATAAAAGTTAAAAAAGAGAGAAGTAGGAGATGAAAGCACAAAGGCCAAGCAGCAGGAAAGCGCGGAAGGAAGAAAGCAGCAAAGCGGTGAAACAGCATCAAAAAGGGGGAAAAGGCAAAGAGAGCAAAAAGCAACGAAAGCAGAAAAGAAGGCAAAGAAGGAGAAAAATGGTAAAAGCAAAAAAACAAAGAAGCAGAAACACACAGCAATCAAAACAGAATGCCAAATAGAAACCCATGAGAAACCCCAGCCCTCAGCCCACCTGAACAGTATAGGGTGTGCAACCATAGCGCGCATCTAGAACGCCTGGACTGACCAAATACCTGGCAGATGGAGGGATGAAGTCCTCAGTTCCTTCAAGATTGGAAATTATACTGTACTTGTTTATTGTTGATGATATATTTTTTGAAAAACATGGCATATATTACTCCTAACATAGATGTACTTATCATCCATAATATTGCTTGATATATTGGAATAATATTGTTTTATAGATTGTGTTGTTTTTGAAAGAAAAAAACTGCAAATGGATCTTTGGTTTATAGATGTTTATAATTTATAGAATATTATAGGTGATCGATCGTCTCCACGCCTTTCTTGGGGGGAAAGAACTTCGTGACTTTATGATTCCATGGTACCCCTGCTGATGGACGAGCAACCTTCAGTGGTTCCGCACACGCTTCCAAAAATAACTTGGAAATACATGTCTATATGTATGTATATATATATAATGGTGTATATATATATAGTTATATATAGTTATATAATGTTATATATAGTTATATAACGTTATATATATATATAATATGATCATAGATGGTGAATCCTTCCAGCTATGCACATAGCTCCCCATCACAGCTGGAATGTTCAACTCCTCTCAGCTCCGCCAAGTGGCCCATCGAACTTGGAGTCAATGCCAGACCACCACTCCGCGGGCCGTGCCTCAGGGGGGAATCCTTGCGTGGGAAAGGTGCAGCTTTTCCCATAGAAAAAATGGAGGGCACCTGACGGGAAACCCATATTTTTTCGACCCATCCAAAGAATTTTTGTGTTTCTGAGCTGCCCTGACGCGGAAGTCCACGCGGTTACCAGCCTCCATGGCATCTGGTTGGATGATTTGGGGGCTGGAGATAAAGACCAATAGCTACAAGGAGATATTGAACACAAAACTGCCAATTAACGGTGCATAATGTCAATGATTGTGCTAGTTTCTTCATGCGAGATTCCTTTCAAACCTCCACGCTCCAAGTTGCCTTGGTGTGACCTCTTTCATCCTTTTTCACACAAACTCAGCAGCTGTCCCACCTCTAACTCCACCTGCAAGATCAGGTCATCTCTCAACCCTTAGCAGGTCGATCCAAATTGGCCCAGAACCCTAAGTTGGTGGATGTTGGTAGCTGGTTTTTCTTGGCAGCCGACCTTCAAGCTTCTGGTAGTACTTTCCTCAGTGAATCTGTGGTGGCGCTGGGCCAAGGCACTACTGGAAGGTCGTCTCAGGTCTCTTTCAGCCAAGCGTCGGATCTTCGGAACCAAGGTTTGCTTGGCATTGAAGATCCGATCCTGCCTGACATCTGCCAGGATCCCCAGGATCCCCATTTTGAAAAAATCCTGACATTTTCAAGTCAATGATCTGATGGAAATATATAGACCCTCGATTTCTTAGAGTTGGGAATGCTTGAGATTGACCGAATGCCCCATGCCATGCAGGGAAACCACCCAGACAAAATGATGCAATTTCTGCCTGAAGGCTTCTGCTTCTTCAGGCTGCAAGGCCCACAGTGCTGCAGTCCCTGCCAATGCAGATTCCTGACCAATGCGGGTTGGACGTTGGTAGCCAAATGCCATGAAGTATTCAATAATTCTTCAGTGCCTCAACATTTCGGGCCACAGAATGCAGCATGTCCATGTCATGACGCTGGGACAGGGTCAATGCCTGTGAAACCCCTTGTTTTTCGCCATATTTTGGGGGATGAGCATCTATATGATATGCATCTAAATCCCAGCTTTTTTTTTACCCAAACCCACTTAGTCAGTGCTCCTGAAGAAGAAGGCGGCGTCCAGTCAGGGGCCGGATCCTGACTCTGACCAAATCATTGAGGAAATGCTGGTGAATTATGGTGAATCATGATGGTTGATGATGGTTGATGATGGTATGTTACATATGGTGGTAAGTGGTTTAAAATGTATGTAAATATATGGCAGTGTGTCAAAACCTTGTACCCCTGTAGTTCACATCAAAATAGCTGGGTTAAAATGGATGTTCATCCCCCTAAAAATGGTATTAATAGGAATTAATAGGTATTGATCCATAGCCATATGTGAATCACATAAATCACATTCCATTGCCATGCTCTTCCGATCTTACCCTGAGGTTCCGGGCGTCGAAGGATCAGCATCGCCTGCAGCAATCAAAATTTTTCAGGGCGGATGGCCTTGCACCCGACCCATCACTTTGCCCACCTCCCGAAGCCCCCAGGAAGGCTGAAAGTCCAAGTCCTCAGAGGACAGAGGAGTCTGGTGATGGTCTGGTGATCAAAAAAAACTAGCATTTCAAATTTCAAACTCAAGATTATCTAAATAACATATTTCAAAAATCATCAAAAGCACGGTTCATCCTGAAAATCCAAACTGCTTAGCTGTTTCACCTGGTTTCAACAGGAAAGATCCGGCTCTTAAGTTCTGTGGGTTTGTAGTTTTTTTGGTTTACACCCAACATTTTCCATGGTTTGTCCCATCATTTGTTGCTCCTTAGCCTTAATTGTGTTCCCCCTGAAAAGTATGACGTACCCTTGGCATTCGGTGGTCCTCGTAGCACTGCAAGCGTCAAAAGGGATGTTGCCTGGGCCAGAACCAAGCGGAAAGGTCCTGGTGAGAAAACCAGCGAATTGATGGAAACCATGACGAAAAATAATGGTTCAAAAATAGTAGGTTGGATGATGTTAGATCATGTTACATGATGGTATACTAATGATGTTAGATGATGTTCAATATTACTACGTACTTGTTTGACCCTCGAAGATTGATTTTAAACTTCCTGGTGCCCAAAAACAGCGTTTCTTCGTGGGTGATTTGGAGCCCTCCACCGCTGGGGGCATGGCGAATGTCGCAAACGTGCCCGTTCGGCGGGCCTACGACGACTTCAGGGTATCCAAGCTGAAAAAATTGGAAGAATCCCTCTACATTCCAAAGATTACCAGCTTGACCTGGTCAGTGTTTATCCCAGCTTCTCGCCAACAAAAGCAACGGACCAAATCAAGGTTGACCCCGTATCCATCCGTATCCACAGTACCTCAAAAAAACTGAGGACAGCACAGGTACATGACTACTGCGGCAATGTCTTGCTGCCATAGCCACTCTTCAGTGATTTCAGGGCTCAGGAGATAAGGTTGCACGTATGGCAGAGTAATATGACAGCACCTTCAAACCAAAATTGTGGATGTTCATTAAAGGGAGCAATCATGAACAATCCACTTTGCATTTCCCACATGTTCCAACTGTGTATGGCCAAGGCTGGTACTTCCGTCGCTGTTGTTGTCTGGAGTTTTGCTTTGCAACGAGAAGTTGTACCCTTTTTATGCCTTGCAGAGATTCCTGTTTAGCTAAATCATGGCTAGTTCTTGGAAAGCTGGATGCATGTAATATTTGCAGCAAAAACTTGACCACACACGCACGAGGTACACACACGCACACACACACACTGTCTTTAGCGCACGGAAAACGGGCAAGTTTCCATGACTCATTAAAGCTGGAACGGCCCACACCCTAGAGACCCAACCCTACCATAAAGGAATGCGCGAGTCAAAAGTGGGAAGCACATAGATGAATAAAGCAGCTCACGCAGAAAGAGGTGCTGTTATCTTTGTCTATGAAAGACAAAAAGACCATATATGTATGTTTATTCATTTGTTTAGATATAGTTTATTTGGTTTTTGATTATATGGATATTATGATAGATGTGTGTGTGTGTGTTTTTAATATACTCTTAGAAATATATAATTTATATACGTGTATATATATATAATTATATATATATGTTCAAATGTATTTTTCGAATGATATCAATCATAATATCATATATATTAATTCTGTTGTTTGCTATCTGCCATATATTATAAAAATTATAGTTGCGGATAGAAATCAGTTTCCTCACTACGAGTATCACTCCTAATTCCTGCATTAGGATGCGAAAAACAACTCGAAGCAATAGCGCTGGTTATTTGATACGGACTTCCAAATTCTGCCACTTCACACAGTCCCAGTGTTAAGATGCCCTGGTTTGAGTGTAAGAGGGCCTAATGGACCTACAGGAAGTCAAAGGTGTTCTGATCCATTTGGGTCTGGCTTAGTCTGCAATAAAAGAAAATTCGTTTTTATGTTCAAGCCAAGCAAAGGAAGCAATTCTTTTTCTGTCGAAACCGAAGCGCAGACATCGTGCGGACGCATTGTCTTGAAAAATCCACTGTGATTGCAGGCTAGATGGCAGTGCACGTGGCCGGGAGTGCCACTTGAGGGAAACAGCCTTACTCTTCCAGTCCAAAGCAATGGAAAGTAGGTTGCAACTTGACACCATCTCGGCCTGACTAATTTTTCAAAGCACATCATGAGGAAATGGTGAAATTTGTGGATCGCCGCCCAGCGGTATCGGTATGGTCCACTACCCAAAATCACCAGTCCAATTCTGAACCGAAATAAAAAACTGATTCGCAACACTCCGAACCACCTTTCCCTCATTTCCTCCGGGTTGCTTTCACCAGGGCTTCATGAAGCCAAAGGCGATCAATGGCGCGTGCGCATCAGCTGCTTGGTGCCTCACCGCCCGGTCTTTTCTCAGCACCAAATTTCGGCAAGGCCAGTCCGCCGGTACCAAATGTGATTTCCAGTTCCTGCCAAGCGCTGCAGTTTCGTTTCCAATGAGGAACCACTGGATGTTTGATGATTTTTCTCCTGGTTTCTCCTCAAACAATCAACTCATGGATAAGTGGAGTCCTCAAATTGTGCACTCTGAAGCACTCAAAAGACCCTTCACGGTCACCACTCGAACACTACAGCATTTACAGATGCGTAATGGTGCGTGGGTTATCGGGAGACATGGATCTGTCGAGGTAACCACCAAGCGTGTGCAGGCGTGTGCACCTGTATGTTGATATCTGTCTAATCTATCTTTCTATCTTTCTATCTACAGTATCTGTCTGTCTGTCTGTCTGTCTATCTACCTATCTACCTACCTACCGGCCTATCTATCTATCTATCTATCTATCTATCTATTTATCTATCTATCTATCTATTCTAATCTAATCCAATCCTATCCTATCCTATCTATCTATCTATCTATCTTATCTTATCTTATCTTATCTATCTATCTATCTATCTATTCTAATCTAATCCAATCCAATCCAATCCTATCCTATCCTATCCTATCTATCTATCTATCTATCTTATCTTATCTTATCTTATCGTATCTTATCTTATCTTATCTATCTATCTATCTATCTATGATTGTATGTGTATATTATTTATGTGCATCATCACCCTGTCATCTCTCCTCGTCCAGCGGTTTCTCCAACAACTTCTCCGTCACGCCGTTCTTTACCGGTGACGCCGGGGTCCCCGCGGCCGGATCGGCTGCGGCGGCCGCAGCGGCCGCCAGATCCCCCGCTGCGTCCGATGTGGCAGGTGTGGCCGGCGTGGCTGCAGTAGTCGTGGAGGCAGTGGGGTCAGAGGCTGAGGCAGTTGACCTGTCGCAGGCAATTTTCTTGGAGATTCGGTTGATGATTGGACTGGAATTGCTGGAATTGCTGGAATCTTGGAGGTGCAACGTTCCCTGACAAAGCCCCCAGGCCCTAGGCCCCAGGCCAAGAACAAGAAGAACTCAAGTTCTAGTAGAAGACTGGTTCAATGCATTTCTATATATGTTCAATAATCTTCCTTGTGGGGTGGCAAATCGTTGGATCCAGCAGCAAGCTCTTGATTTTCACCGCCACTTCACGCCCTTCAAGCTTGGCACATTGTGGCTGACCTGCCAGGCACATCAAACCAGCGTTCCGCAGCTTTCCATGACCGGCACCTTCACATCACACATATTGTTGGTGAAGGTCAAACTCTAAAGGCACCAAATTGGGCTACCCACGTACCCCCCCCCCCAATGCTTCCCAACGGAAGATGCTTGGAGTCGCCCCCCCCCAACCTGGTTCAAGATGAGATCTGCATCACAGCAGGGGGTCTTGTGGTATGGCAGCTCCTGAGCTAGATCCAAGTCCTAAAGGGCCATTTACTAGCTGCTAGCTGTGAGAAAATTGGCTAAATCCAGTAACAATGGGATTCAACCAACAAGAATGGGATTTTATCGATAATGATCTTAAACCACACTGCCGAGACTTCCGACTGCCAGCTTGACAAGTTGTTCCGTGATAATTGTACGTACTGGTACGCACGTCATCAAGGACTTAACATTCATGAGCTTGAGCAGTCAACAGCTGCTTTCCCCTCACTTGTTTCAAGCAAAAAAGACTTAGGGGATGCAAAAATAAATAAAGAAATAATTATAAACATCAATAATAATGCTGCTCGATTTAACATTCATTTAAACAAATAAATTAATATCTCTATTTTTATTATATTTTATAAAAATGTCATAAAATGTCAATGTATTTTATTTTTTAAAAATTCCCATGCAAAAAATTAGACCTGAGCTTCGACCTTGGCGTTCGGCACATCGGCACATCGCAGTTTTTTATCCCTTTCCAGGCCTGTGCAGGTCGCCCTGCAGCTTCATAGGCAGCCACTAACTTCTCTACAGCCCACCTGATCAGCGAGGCAGCGAAGGGATAAGAACCACCATGAGTCTTCTGGAAAGCATTGGAAAGCTATAGGGAAAGACCACCAGTTACTTTATGTTATTTTGATGTTTGTACGTCTCTTTGTCGCTGAAAACAAATCTGTCCATCTTCAACTAGGAAATATCCAACTTATCCAACTTGCAGATCTTGAGAAGAAGATGTTTTTGACTGACTCTGTCAACTCCTTCGCAACTTGTCCTCTGTTTTAGATGCGGCTTCCCAGTAACATCCAGTAACATAGCCACAGAACGACCATTTCAAGCCCACCTCCGTTGCGAGCGCGGCGAAAGCTGATCAAAGCACTCCATCTCTGAGTCCGATGCCAACTTCAGCCCCTGGGGCCGCAGAATACCACAGCTGTCACTTGGGATCGGGTTGGCATAATCTGCCCCATGAAGGACAGAAAATGTGCAAAACATCATACAGTGTACCCGTGTACCCAGCCCTAAGTTGTTGGTCATGTAAAAATGTAGAACAATGATTGACCAATATGGATTAAGATGATTAAGGGTTTTCCATTGCTGAACATACCCAGTGGTTTCTTCGTGGTCTCGGCTCGCACCTTCCGCCTGGCCGTAAAGCGCCAGTTCATCACAGACTGTTGGCCACCGAGCCAAAGGCTCCACTCGTGGAACAGCAACGGGTCCTGGCTTCAAAAATTGCAGGTCTTTGGGGTTTTCGCAACCCCCATTGGATGGGTATGGATGGGGTATGGATGGGTATGGATGGGTATGGATGGGTATGGATGGGTATGGGTTGGCATTGGCACTCATCCACCCCAGCAAAATAGTAATGATTCGTCCTGCATCTCTTCGGATCGAAAACCGGCCCATGCAGTGAAGCCGCTATGAAAGGCATCAGTCACCTCCACTACCGGCCGTGGTCACTGACTGAGAAATCCCAGACTTTCTTAGATCGATTTGTGAGATATTCACAAAACAGGATGTCGGTTAATTTGACGAACCTATCCGCAACAAAGTTTCACAGCGGTATGCTGACGAACATCCCAAATACAAGTACAATATAGGTTGGTGTTGGATGTTGGTCGAACTACTAATTTCGGGGCTATATATTTTGACTGGCAGCAGCTACCCTACCAGTATCTAGCACAAATCATTAAAAAAAAAAACAAGATCCTATGCGTAGCAAAATCTGCTTTTGTTATGTTTTGTTGTGAATTTCCCGCCTCCTCATTCTCTCGCAAGGCCTCCACTTGAAACTTCGGCGGTTCATTTTGATCCTCATCAACCTCATCACTCTCCTTGTGCTGCACGGAAATTATGGAACCACTGGAATTCAGATGGATATGGATCAAAACGGATATGTTGGTCCATTGTATGGGGCACCGGGTATCCAATTTGACACATACCAAGACGTTGACCCTTCCTCTGGTGGCATCCACTCCGCCATTGGTCCTCCAACAGATCATCGGCCAAAGACCCCAATTGCTCTTGCCCTCGGAGGCATATGAAGTGAATTGTCGGCCACTGCAGTTGCAGGAAAGAGAAAAGGCTACCCACTTTTGAGACGTTTCAATACGATAGTTGCAAAAGTTGGTGACAATTTTCCTGCACAATGAGATCTTTCATTGCAACTTTGCTGGTGAGGTAGAACTTCTACTTCACTTTGGCAGGAAGCACCAAATGTGTCACTCAGGCAGGAAGCACCAAAGTTACAGAGTATCCTTCCTGAACCCACAGCTTTTGAGGCCAAATGGCCAATTTAAGAAGCTGTCAAGAAGCTGTCAAAGTTTTTTGAATAGTTCATTTTAAAATGTTGCCAGCTATCTTTTTGACATGTCTATCCCATCCCCCGCTTCATCCCCAAGGTCCCAGCGTCGACGATAGGCAGCCCGTGTGGCAGCCACACGGAAGACCTCGTCGACCCACCTGCACGGCGGTCATCGAAAATGAAATGGCATGTAGCACAGCTAAGGAAACCAAAATAGAAGCAACTGTCATATCTGTCATACTGTCATCAAACTGAGATTCAGATTCTTGATGATTTGATATGATTTGATATGGTGTTTCTGTTTCAACCAGTTCACCCGACATTCCTATTGTATCGGCCAGCTGGCTCCAGCCTCTCCACCGGCCGAAGGCTCAGTGGCGCGCAGCGGTCCAAGATCTCTCCGCAGCCAACGGCCTCGGAGTACCGGAGGATCATCCCATTGAGAATCCTGTGGTGACCTACCCTCATGACGTTCACAGTTCGCCATGGGATACCCTCTGGTTATGACTAACGGTTTGCTATTGAAAATGACCATAGAAATAGTGGATTTTCCCATTGAACATGGTGGATCTTTCCATAGTTATGTGAACGTTTACCAGAGGGTAACAGTTCGCCATGGGATAGATGGCCCTAATCGAAATAGATGGTTTACCGATGTTGACCGAACTTAAAAATAAACCGTGGATCTTTCCATGGCGAACTGTGAACGTCATAACCAGATGGTGATTAGTCCATCCCTGATCCGTTTCAGGGTTTCAATGGACGAAAATTCCTGACTTTCCAAGCCACGATTACCCGTGACAGCTGTCGCCCCGCCTGTAGCAACTCCTCCACCTCTTTGGCATCGCCCAAGTCTTTGGCTGCGGAAAGCGCCGCGGCTTTCGCCATGGCATCACCTGGGAGGGAAAAGCTCATGGATTCCGGAATGGAAGGCCTTGGAAAGTCAATTCTATCATGAAAATATATGAAAATCATTGAAAATCGATCACTGGATGACCTGAAAATTGGGAAAAATGGTGTTTCTGAAATTGTTTGATGCTCTGACCTGAGATGATTCTCTCTATAAAAATCCCATCTTCCAGCGCTGCTGGGTGGAAAAAATCCCACTTCCCCAGGTGCCAAAAAACCAGGCGAAATCTCCAGCGCCGCAACCGCATGGGTCAAAGCTGCAGCGACATTCCTGTCATGAACTGGAAGGTAGTAATGTCTAGTAATGTCTAGTCTTATTTCCATATCTCAAACGTCAACTGACTCCATGTAAAAATCCTCTGTAAGCTCTGTAAGACTCAAACAACTCAATCTGGAAAAACTGGGAATCACTGGGAAAACATGTCGAATTTCCCGCAGCTTTTGTCGGTTTCACACCAGCCTCATTTGCAGCTCCGCCTCGGAACGGAGGCTGAAGATTCGTGTGGCCCGCACCTGAAGCCATTGGGTCCGATTTTTTTGAAGCATTCCCAGGCTGATGTTTTTGGATGGATTGGATGGTGTTTCCCTGAACGATTTTAAGGATCAATTTTGAAGCCATGAAGCCATGGTTGGTGAGATGCTTCGCAGATCTTCGCAGACCGAACCCAAGGCCGACCTCAAATGCCTCGCCAAAGCGTTGGTTGGCCCTGGACAGAGCTTCGAGGGCTGCCACGCAGTGCTGACCTTAGCGCCGGATGAGAATTTCTCTGACATGACCTCTGTGAGATTGGAACATGGGGGAACTAACAACGAAAAACCCATCTCAAACCAACCAGAATCTCATATCCCAGCTTTTTATCCACCGAAAAGAATTGGGAGAAAAACCATGTAAAAACCATGTAAAAAATCGCTCAAGCTCGTATCAGTCGCAGCTTTCGCAGCAGTTCGCAAGCGAACTAATCACTAAATCTCTCTCAGGAACCGACGGGCCATTTCCCACTCCTGGTTTGAACTGCATGGATGCGGATGCCATTTGCCATCCATCAAAAACTTACAAAAAAGTCTGGAAAACTTGGAAACTCAAGCCATGTCAAGCCCTTTTAGCCTATAAATGTTGCAATCCCTCACGCTCATCACAGAGTCTCCTCCGCCTTGAAGGCTTCTTTGGTTGCAACCTCGCGAGTCACTCATGGCGGTCATCACTTGGAAGTCAGCAACTTCAAACGTAGACTGTCTTGGTACAAAAAGTGATACAATTAGTCTCCATGATTGTCAAGTTCATATATCAAGTTGCCTTCTAGACTTGTTTCAACATATGCTATCCACGATCCCTATTCAATCATGGATCAAATTCTACTGGCTCCATCCAAAATCCCTCCAGCACCCACCTCGGCATCGTCTACAACCTGGTAGACAGCCTCAGCAACTGCCTGCGGGAAGCTGCAAGGCTCCAACAACCCTGGAAAGTGTGTGATGCCACATGTGGATGTGTCTGAAAGATTCTGAAAGTAGGGTAATCCAGTGGTTTATCATCATGTTCTATCATGTTCATTCATTTTCCCCCTTAAAATATGTCAAACTAGTTATTTGATGTTTTTTGGGAGTATAATTACCCCAGTTGCAGAGGCACCCTAAAATTCCAACTCTTCACTGACTTCCAAGCACCCACCTTGAAGGCACGGAAACGTGGCGCAGGCGCGGGGGCCTGTGATGTCCATGGAGGCCCCATAGATTCCCAAAGTTATCATCTTTCAAAACAATGTTCAACATGTTTCTACTACTGTAGTTCCAACAAAACTATCGCTCCGTAGCTTGCAACCCGACATTGGTTTGTTTTGACACATACGTATTGCCAGGTAAAAATCATCAATATTACCCTCTGGTAAACTAACATAACTATGGAAAATCACAATTTTTAATGGGAAAATCCACTATAAATAGTCATTTTCAATAGCTATGTTAAATTACCAGAGGGTAGATCATTTTTATTGGAAACCTCATGAAGTCTTCGGCTATCCATTTTTGTACCTTGTAGCATCGCCATGCGGCAGCCAGTGGCACGCTGAGGCTCTCCTTGTGGATGGTTCCCGGAAAAAACGATTGGACGACTGGCATCTGGGGTGTGAGTTCATCGCCAAACATCCAGGAGAGCAAAGCTTCCACAGCTGCACATCTGGAAAAATGATGAAAAATGGCTCAGTGCTTTCAAAATTTCCTCTGCCAACTTGAGGCCAGCTTTCAGTGGCTTTCAGTGCACAAACTCCTTTTAAAGTGAGCCCAAATCCAACCAACAGCGCCTAAATTTACAGTCACAACAGCATCAACTTCTGCCATGGATCTGATGGAAGCCCATAGAGCGGCTCGCCCTGGCCACTGAGCAACCAGCCATGCTTGACCTGTCCAGGAGGGTGTCAGCCCAGCAGGTCAGCTGGCGCAGACTGCTGCCGTATTGGGTGGGTTTAAAGGGTGGACTCTGACACCACTTCAAGATCTTGTCTCTAGCCCTCTCAGATAAAAGAAATCAGCTACTTTATATATACATATTTATATATATATATATATATGTATATATTATATATATATATATGTATATTATATATATACATACTACTATATAGGTGTATATTCATATGAGCCCTGTGGATCTATATGGCATAATACACAACAGATTGACCCCTCGTCGCAGTTTGGTCGTCATGGCCCTATGGACATCGCTACCAAGTGGCTTTGCCATTTGGAAGAACCTGTTCATCTCGGAAGATTTTGAAGCCTCCAGGCATACCCCAGGTGACTTGTGGGAACTTCATCGGCGATGGAAATGGAAACCACTCCGTCTAGATTGGATTCATCACAATCTGCACTGATGGTTGCAATGTTACCACCGAACGATCCCAACCCACTCAAAAGCTACGCAAGGTTGGTCGTCATCGTCATCATCGTCATCATCGTCATCATCATCATCATCATCATCATCAATACTAATAATCATCAATACTAATAATCAAGAATCAAGAATCAATAATTATAGGCTATGGTCTCCAGTCTACAGTCTATGAGTCCATTAGTCTCTAGATGTCTCTAGACTATCTTTAATACCCATGAAATTGTTTTAAAATGTTTTAAAGGCCTCCATCCATGTGATATCTAGCTTCATGGCACCAGCATCCCTGGCCTGCAGAGCTTAGGTGCTGAAACACCACCTTCGCCGCGGGCGACGCCTGGAGTTTCCCCAAGATGGGCGACGTCTGGAAGTCCAGGTGTTCGAGGTGTTCGAATCACCAAGTCATCGAAATCTTCGGAAACAGATTGTATGCATGTACTATGTATTACTGTTTTACATATCGTCATGTACTATTTGCTTACATATACAATTGTATATCATGTTTGAGCTATTTCCACGCTCTTTCAATACAGACAACAAATGGCGGCTGGTCCGTGTGTTGCAGAGGTGACAGCCTGGTAGATCCCATTGGCCGCCTGGCGAACACATGCAAACTCTGATTTCTTGCAGTCTTTTCTTGGGCACCAAGTCCAAATAAAGTGAACAAATGCCCAAAATTCTCAGTGAATCCTAAAAATTCTCAGTGAATACAAGCTGTACCAAGAGTTGCAGCTTGACCCAGATATCGAAGATGGTCAAGATTAAATGCCTCCTATCCATTCCTATGCCATGTCGCCCAAGTGCAAGTGCGCCTCGCAGCCTGCTGACGACACCAACAGTGCTACTGCATCGGCAGCCGCGGAGGTGCCTAGATGTAGGACACAAATCACTTCATGGAGCCAGCAGGGGAAATTTTATGGGGGAAGATATGGGTTGCGATATGGATTAATTTGGAATTTATATATATGCACTTGGATTAATATGGATGACATTTGAATATGTTTGGATCAACTTGTACCCCCATATAAATCCAACTAATCCAGTAAATCAACATAGACATATCCGCCGACCCCGGCAGACGCAAGGGGGAGCGCGCCAGGGAATAAGACATTGCGACTACTACTATACTACTGCAGCTACAGTAGATAGAAACAGCAGCAGCAGCAGCAGCAGCAGCAGCA
>Ga0126342_10006895_pt1 | contig 20223 bp, 20 predicted proteins | sample Cyp1metagenome_FD_92528 | JGI IMG/M metagenome (GOLD analysis project Ga0126342, IMG submission 92528) | Coral microbial communities from Lord Howe Island, Old Settlement Bay, Australia - Cyphastrea 1 metagenome | ecosystem: Host-associated > Invertebrates > Cnidaria > Coral ...
GGCAGGCATGAGCGGGTCGCCTTGCTCCCCCCCTTCAGCTTGCTGAACGGAGTGGCAGGCGCCACTAGAGTCCCACCAGAGGTAGGTGCTGTCTTGGCCGTAGAAGAGGCAGGCGTAGGGGAGGAGGGGTCGAAGCGCAGGGGAGCGGAGAAGGCTGCCGAGCATCGACACCATCTTCAAACGACATTGCCACGACATTGTTCCATCTTCCCTCAGGTTCTTAGTTCAGCGCCTTCTGCAAGCAGGAATCCAAGAAGTGCCCATCGCAGCCAGACGTATCTAAGCAACGTAGCACCGTGGAACTCACCTGCGGCCGCTCTGAGGATGACCTTACGGAGCTCCAGCAATCAGCGATACCAGGAATGGATGGATGAACAAGACATCCACAATATAATAGTAATATCTCATGATATCTCATGATTTCAACAATTAATAAGCACATACAAGTAGGAACAAAAAGAACTTGAACAAGAACAAGAACAGGAAGAAACAGAAGAACAACTGCAACTACAACTATCATCTTCATCCTCATCCTCATAATCATCAGATTTCCAAAGATTTCCCGTCCAGACACGAACTGCCCGTGGAGAGGTTCAAGGTGAACAAGCCCTGGCCGAAGAATTCCAGAGCTGCCCGCTTTACCTGGTGTCCAAGTGGTGGAGGCCCTAAAGATATGGCATTCTCATGCATTCTCCATCATTATCATCCTTTTCCTCTCAGGAAACCATAAATCTTGGTGCTTGAGAATGTTCTAAAGAAGTTGGAACCACGAGTGTCACAGTCTGACATGGTGACATAGTTGCCACCTGGAGACACATGGGATACAAAAGCCATGGCCCTGGGCTGAGCTACATCGGAGTTCCTCCTGGACCAAGCTTCAGGGTACGAGTGTGCTATAGGCATGGCTTCAACCATGGGACAGGAGTAGCACACAAAACAGAACATCTGGCCTTTTTTGATGTCAAACATGCTCAAATCATGCCCAACCATCCATTCACACATATCTCTCTCCAATTCAATTTGCGGAGTAATTCTGAACCTGAATCTGAAGCCATCGAGATCTTTTGGGGAAGAATTCGGAAGAATTTGGAGATGTTGGCCCCCCCAATCGGTATCAATTGGTCCTCAGGCAGCAGCTCATCATCAAAGCAACAACCACAAGTGCCAAGGCCACCCACAGCTTTCAGCTGAGCGATTCGCCCTGATCGCACCTGACCCATGGAATCCCCTGATGGACATCGATAGTAATTACCTGGTACGCATGGTAAATGATGTGAAATGGATCATCATCTTCCCCCAAAATGTGGATAATGATTGATAATGTGGTAGAACTACTAAGGTTTTGATCTATAGCCATATCCTGACCAAAAACTCACATCGCATCAAATCAACGGCTGACTGCCCGCCGTTCAACCTTCATTTCCCGTGGCTCTGCAGAATCAAATTTACAGCTGCAACATCCTCACACCAAATCCACCAAGCAGCTGGTGATGCCAACCATTCCTCCCCCATTTTTTGGTGAAAAACATTGCAAAAACATTGGAAAATCATCGGTATGACCGATATGACCTGCTTGCGCTTGGCCAGCGCTGCTTGGATGGCCACGGCATGATGACCAAGCGCCATCTCCTGATGTTCAGCCATGATATCGCAGCTTGACCTGGCTTACCCCCTCTCTCTGTTAATTTCTGTCAAGACATGTATCCAAAAATGTCACAAAATCATGGTATATAATGTTGCAAAATCATTCGTGACTTATTGAAGTCAACGCATTTTCCGCATCAATCTGCGAGTGACCTCAACACTTCCCAGTGTTTTCCGCGTCCTTTCGCAAGATGCCTGGCATCTCAACGGGAGGAGCCGGCTTGTTGGGGCGCTTCGACGAGTTACTTGTCACCTCGGAGCTGTCCTGGTAGCACGGCGGCCGAGTTTCAGGGCACGCCCCATGTACTACTCAAGATGTCAACAATAATTTGGGTGTTATTCAAACATTTACCAAGAAAACATAGAAACAAATTACTGGGTAACACCTTCTTTCCGTCCTGAATGATGGCACGAGCCTCGCAATAGGAGCCCGCCTCTCATGGAATCACATCCGGCGTTTTTCAGAACCAAGGCCGAACTGAACGAACCGAGGATGAACTCCGTAAGAAAATGTTAGAACATCGTCGATCCTTCACTGAACATGCACATACATGCATGTCTTATGCATGTTTTGAGAAGAAAACATATCTGACACTTAAGTGATTATACCGTGACGTGTCCAACATGAGGCTTGCGAAAGCCACTGGGAGGCCTCAGCAAACGTCTCTCTGACAAAGTGTGCTGGAGCACGTCTGAATTCTTGCATCAAGGCGTGAAGAGCATGAACTCGGTACGCCTGGATTGACCCTGGTGGCTCCCACTGCACCACTATAGGTTACATACAAAACATCATTAAAAAAACATTAAAGCATGTATAATATAATATAATATAATATAATATAATATAATATATATATATATTACATAAGCATATTCATACTGGATACAGTATATCATATATATAGATCTGGTAAGCATTTTTCAGGACTTTCCTTAAACATGCTGATTGATCTACCCAATTCTTATGGTTTTCTCCAAACATCTGCCTCCGCCGAGACCTGGTCATAGGAGTCGCCCAAGTTCTCCAAGGCCTCGTCTCCTCTCAAGCATCGAGCCCACCTGGGGTCATTTGGAGCTGATATGAACAGAACTGTGAGGATTGTACACTTTGGTTCCATAATTTCCATATAATACCCATAAAAATTCCCATAACGGATGGCATATCTTTGACGCTGACGTTTTCTTTTCATACCCATCCCCATTTCTGAAAAAACATGTTTGATGGACTAAAATTCCATACTCTTGTCAAGAAAACAGCCCAGTTCTTCTTGATGACATCACCCGAAAATTTGAAATCACTGAAATCACCATATTTTCAGGGGGCAATTGGTTCTTACCATTTCTTACCCACTAGATCCTTCAGGGAAACCATGGGAAACCCCATGGTTTTTGGGGGCTCCAGCGGTTGTTGCAGCTCCGTGGCAGTTCTTCCACCTCTTCCTTTGCCGCCTCTGAGAGCGACTCCTCGGGCACGGCCAAGACTGGATCCAGGTCCACACCTCGGGTCAACGAAACGCCCAGAAAAAACTGGGGATCCTTTCGGCATCAAACATGTGGTGTTAACATATTTTAACATAACATGATTTTTGTGTATGAACAAAATTGAAGAAATGAATTCAATGGCATATCGGCATAGACACAATGTGATGTGTAGCCCAAATCCAACAAACATGTTAAAACAGTGGATGCCTTACGCATCCACTGCAGCGCAGAAACTTGGGGCCCGCTTTCGCTTCGTTCTCACTGGACTGTCTGAATCCACCTGGCGGAAGATCCCGGCCATGTTTGATTGGAGAGTACCGTGAAATTGGGGAAGTGAGGTCTATACCATCTGGTTATGACTAACATAGCCATGGAAAATCCCTTATAAATGGAGGCTTCTAGCTGGGAAAATCATCTATAAATGGGCCATTTTCCATGGCTATGTTAAATAACCAGAGGGTAGCTCTTAGCCACAGCCAAATGACGTCACATGTTGGCACTTTGATGTCCACGTCCAGAGACGGCCTCCGACCCTCACAAGGGAAACGGCAAATGCACCAAAAGCAAAAACTGAAACGTCTTTCATATTACCAGAAAATTACTAGCTCTCAAAGTGACAAACGGGCTTGCCCAACTTGGCAACCCCTAACCCCAATGCCTGAGCCTTTTGTCTTCTCCCAAAGCTGCTGAGATGTTCTATCTGGTTGGTGCTCTCGGCCCATCCAAAAAATATCAATCAATTTGAGATTTCAAGAGGATGCTTGGTGCTGAACATCCTACTTTCATCTACTTTCCAAATATAGCTTCTAAATCTGATGATCAACAGGGGAAGTGGGATTTGCCTGATTGGAGTGATGGGATCAACGTGGTTATAAAATGTTAGAAGTAACATGAAGTGATAAGCCAAACTAGCCAGGTTACCATAAAAAACTAAGCAATAGCACTCAACTCAGGATTTCTCGGGTCTGCAACCTACTTATCCATACTTATCCCAGATCTATTCTCAATCAACTCCCCAGCAACGAACAGCAAATCCCCAGCAAATCCCCAGCGAGGCCTGCACCGGAGAGTTCTGCATCTCCTGTGCCAGGCGCCGCGCCAAGGCCTAGCGGCGCGCCGGAAAATCACGGATTTTTTGGGAGATGTCACTGGTTTAACCGTTTAACCATGGAAAAAACATGAAACATGGGAAATTAACCATCAAAAACTTGGAATTGGCAGTTTTTTTCAATGAAAGTTGGGAGTTAACTTCGGAGTTAACCATGATGCACTGGAATGTTGCGAATCATACATGGTGATTCGGGACACTTTTTAGTGGTAAAGCTAGTAAACATCACCCAAGAGGGGCGTATCCAGATTGGACCACTCACATATGGGGAATTCACCAACTTAATCCACTTGACTTTTAGAAAGATCAGGTTTTAAGTTCTCAAATCAAAGGGCGGTTTTTTGGGTGGGACAAAAAACTGAAGACTTGGAACATTGATATACATTGATCACCTTTTCATCTGATGTGTTAATCTCACTTTTGATATCTTTTGATAAGCTAATCAATTCCAATGTGGCATCCCCTGCAGTGCTGCCGGCCGGTGAAATCCTTGCCTCATCAGCCAAGATTTGTTGGGCTTCATCTTGAAGTATCAGCTCCAGCTCATCAACATCCACAGTTGCCATGGGGTCAAGCAATTCTCAGCTATGAAGCAGGATGGATTCTACATAAATCCCTAGATATTCCTATGGTATGGAGGAAGGATCCTTTCAAGTCCTAGGGCAGTTTTCCTTTGTGTCTATGGTTCTCCGAACTTCCGCGAAAAAAAAAAGTGGCCCTGGGCCCTGGATAGCCCTGTGCTGATGCCAGTGCTTCAACCTTTTAAACCTTCTGTGCTGATGCCCAAATCTTCCAATAGGATTCCGATGCGCAGTGTTTTGTTTGTCTGTGTATTTGAGGCTTCCCTCGGCGGGCACACAACACAACACATATTTTAAGACCAACAAGGTCACGATTCAGGGGGGAACTACTCTGGAATCTTCATACTGAAACTACCTTCCATTGTCATTTCATGTCATTTCAAGATATTTCAAGAAACAACTCAGACTGTTCTCCACATCATCGCAACTGCATCTCTTTGGATGTGGAAGGCTCTGCACTTTAGCACAGCTGTTCTACGACAGCTCCGGCGATCATCACAGCAGCAGGGTCACAAGTTGCGAGCCTGTGGTTGGTGGTCTCAACTCAATCCATTTGCAAAAGCAAATGCTGGAAATGCATCTGAAAAAAGTACATAATTATAGAAAAAATGGTGATCATCACCCCAAACAGGATTGGAAATACCAATCAAAATAGCTTGAAACCTCAAAGAATGGAGATCTGAAAGTGCGCCTGAAGCATCAGTGCTGCTATACTTTCGGACCCCTGAAAGCCTTAGTACCCGAATCAATCAAGTCCTGCCTGGTGCCCGGTGAAGAGCTGCCTTTTCTGGATATCAACTACCTGAAACCTCTCAACCAGACGATTTTTCAGATATTGGCTCCAGAATGCTTCAGCTCTGAGTTTCTGACTTGTGGCTTGCTGCATCCAGAGCTTGTTGGAATTGATCAAAGAGATCTAAGATCGTGGCAAAATGAAGCAAAAGGAAATCACTGAAAATAAAATATGCTCGAGATAAAGGCGCCAGCTGGAGAAAAGAAACTATATATATTCCGGTTTTCTTGCGGATTCTTCTAGAGGTTCAGTCATCCGAAGCTACAATTGAACGAAAGCAAAGACTTGACTATTCATTCATCAATGCAGGCACTTGCCAGCAAAAAGTCCCAAGACTGGATTTTGCACAGGCGGATGCAAGCAAGGATTGACAATGTCCAGAAAGATGTGACCAATGCAATACATTTATCAGCAAACTTTTGCTGCCACTGCCATGGCCAGTTCGGAACTGCTCAGCCCAATGCAAAACTGCGCAACTTCAGAATCAGCGACACACAACTCACCTGAGCAAGGTGGAAAATACTACAGTACCCAAGTTTGCTTCTACTTCACATGTGCGAATGAGTTGGGCCTCCCTATGTCCTTTCGTGCATGAAGAATCCGCATCAATGAGTTGTTTTCACTACACGGTGGAACAGCCGCCCAGCTGTGGCAAACCCCATGGCAGACCTCTGGGGATGGCATGAATTCCACCGCGAATTCCACCGCCACCCATTTCCACGCTACTGGAGGTCATTGGGGATGGTGTCTTACTGGTTTCATAATTTTCATATGGATTTCTACTGTAACGGTTTAAAACAGTTGAAAACATGTTTATCTTTCAGCAACTGGCCTGACACGATTTGACTGCAAACCTCTGTAGCTGCATGCAGCAGCTCACCGTGTCGAAGCATTGACAGGGGCCTCACATTGATGTCCATCATAGAAGGCTATGGCAGCAAAAAAACAAAGATATCCAACTAAACACACTGGGGTGAGAACCCTTTTCTGTCATCGTTCAAAAAAGCTCCATCCGCTATGGCATCCCGAGGGCTGAGCATGCAATGAGGGTTGAAAAAGGAGATGGAGCACCTGAAGCTGTTAAATCAAGCGCATCAGCCACACTCATGCGGTGACATCCAATGGAAAGCTGAACCTGTACCAAAACACATATATGGTTGCTTATGTATGTATATATATATATGTGTGTATATATATGCGTGTGTATATGTATATATATATATATATATATATGTAAATATGTATATCATATATCTATATATATAATAATATGTATATATAAACATACATACAACATCATACAGCCAAATTTAATCATCTTCAATCAACAAGTTGGTTGCCCCAAAAATTTTTCCAACCCCCACCCAGTCACCCAGTTGGTCACCAGGAAGCCCCAACTCTTTGGCCCAGAGGTGCTGGGCATCATCCGGTGACATCTCCATCTTTCCAGAGCTGGTCACCAGGCGACCGCCCAAAGCCATGGCCTCAAAAACGCCCATGGAAGGACACCAAAACCCAATAGGCATGTTTGATGATGTCTAGGATTGTGGAAGCAATTTCGAAGGTTTGTCAATCAGTGTAGTTTATCATATCTTATCCAATGCATATATAATAAATATGCATTAATTTACATATAATCATATATAATATATATATATCAACATGTATACATGTTGGATAGGCATCGCACATCTCCCTCCATACCGTCAAACTTCCCAGCGACGTGAGCTGAGGTGCCACACCCCAATGAGGCTTCGGAGCAGGCTCTGCTGCCGTGGTGCTGGTTCTAGGGCCTTGGAGCGGCCATGGGACCATGGGAAAGCAAGCTGGCATCAAGCTGGTGAGCAGGCCACCATTAGCATCTATGGACTTCTATCATGGTCCACATGCATGTATGCAATGTATGCATGTATGGGTGTATGTGTGTACGTACGTACGTATGTCTGCCTGTCTGTCTGTCTGCCTGCCTGCCTGCATGCATGCATGTATGTGTATGTGTTATATATATATATGCACACGCATTACTGTATTAGATATTATATATATATACATATTGTATAACAAACATATCAACCACAAGAATCAAAATACGTGTTGTCACCCAGAGAAAGCAACCACAATGATCAGCATTCGTCAACCATCAATCAACAATATAATGCTAATCAATCATCCTGAGCATTCATCAGCATAATGAACTGCCATGAACCACCGAACCACTATCAACATCTGTCAACCACCATCCACCACTATCGACCACTACGGTTCCCTTCAAGCCATCAACGAAAATCTAGGCCTCTGAACTCCACTATCGGCGTTTGTAAAGTCCTCCGACTGCAGCTAAACATCCTTGGGGGGCGTGCCACACAAGCAGCATCTATATCACCTGCAGCATCAAATGCTCTCTCCTCGGCGTTGGTTGCAGGCACTAATATGGGTGTTTTCTGGAAATATAGCACCCCAAAATCCATCAAAATCCTATAGTTGACCGTTATCGTCCCTAATAATCATCTAAAACGATACAGTATAAGACTTATAGTGTAAGATAGTATAAGTATTGTATAAGTTATAGTTATAAGATTGCCATCCTCGGGGTATCCTGGGGTCTCCCCAAAATGCAGCATCTTCCCCAATAAAATGACATCCAAAAAGGGACTCAGCAGTCCTCAGGACTCAGGTCCATTTCTAACGCCAAAATGGCGTCAACACCAACACCTCCGGTTTGAGCCTGCACCTGCCAGGGAAACCATCCGGAAGGAGGGGAGACTTCACGGATATTTCATGGGAATATGCGAGATATGAAATATATATATATATACCCTAGCTTTCCACCCCCTATTAAAAGAACGGTCGTTCTATTAACCACCTTTGTTCGTCAAGGGGGGGGCCCTTCCCAAAGAGCGCTCCAATTTTCACCCCTTGCCACTTGAGATCACAAGTGTTCAGCCACGCTTTCGGGCCAATCTTTCAGCAACATATCGATTGAACCTGAGGTGAAAGCAAGAATTTGTATCCAAGGGTCACTTAGGTTAAAATCAGTTCACCATCAAAGTTGATCTTTCTAGCTGTTGTAATAACTGCGTTGATGGAAAATGAAGATAACTTTCATGAATTTCACATGACGAGGCACTGTTTGATTTTAAGATGCGCTGACCAAATCCTGCACATTTGCACACGCACCTATGGAACCGAATCACACAATGAAAAAAACACATCCACTGCAGCAAACCTGATCAACATATAATATAATATCACAAAATATGCTTTTAAAATCTCCTCAATCTCCCACAGCGGGTAATGTGACGGACTGCACGGAGAGGACGCGCTCGTAAATACACACCTTATATTTATAATGCAACCATGTATGAACATGCTGCATGGGCACTATGATTTAAAAGCAAATGAAAGGGGCATAAATCAGAATACAAAATCTTCAAATGAAGATTAAACATTATCAGTCATGATCACTTTTGTTTGACACAATGATCAACTTAGTCAAATTTGTTTGCCCATTCTAGTGCAATGGAGCTTCATTTGATCCACGACATTCCATCCTCATCTACGAACCCATGGAAATGACGTGGGTTTGATCCTCAGCTGGGGTGGCAGACTTTGGGCCACGGCAACAAAAGATCAAATATGGAGCTGATACTATTGTTATGATTTGACTTTTTATTATATAATACATAGTTCTTGACAAGGCTCTTTGGTCTCTTACGGTGACCAACAGGTGCCAGAATCCCTGAGCTGAATCAATTTCAAGGAGATACATGATAGCATTCTTCTGACTGATGCATTGATGAAACAGCAGAACATCAAACATGGATTCATATCAGTGATGCCAAGAAAATAAACTGTGTTGAAAACATTCCTGGATACCAAGCCTGATCCATGTGTGCTTGGGAATATGATGCAAAGAACAAAGAAGTCAGGCCAGATAGATTGCGGGAACATAAATCCTTCAAGTAAAGACCATATATATATATAGGGCCCAGCCTTAGTGAGGTGCATGTTAGACTCTTGTAGATCTTCAGGAACTGATATCCATCTTCAAAGATTGATCGGGATTCTTCCTCCGTCCTAGGTTCACCCCGAAATGTGTTGTTTTGTTTTTTGTTCTTTTTGGTAAGCTTGAATCTATCCAGCTTAGTATCACCCCCAAGACCATCAATAGGATAATAATAATTTCAGGGGTGGAAAGCCAAGGTAATAAATCAGATAAATTTAAAAGTATTAGCATATATCAGATGTTATGAATTACCCACAGGATGATAGGCTTTGAATGAAATCTGTTTGAACCCCTATCCCGGTGCCACAAGCCAAGTTTCAGATATCGTCCAGCACGCTCACACTTGCCCAGGAACCGTGCCATGAATCTCCTGAGCAGGACAGTTGGGTTGGCAGCACTGGGTCCCAAATTATAAGAAGCATCCCCAAATATGACCAAACCATATTTTTTTACGGTGTGTAGTACAATTTAATAAATATTATCTTGGATGATATGATATTTGACATGAGTATCAATCGGGCTTCTATCAATGTCGATAAACGGCATACTAATGGGGGATTGTTGTGCGTTTATTATAATCTCAAAGTTTATTTTTTGGTGGGTAAGAAAAAACTGCTTTGCAATAAAAAGCATCAACGCAGCAGCGATCAAATGAAAGCGCGAATCAAACTCTGCAGCTCCCTCACTAGTGCTTGCCGCATACACTTCATGGGTGAGCCACTCCAGGATGATGCGGCCGTTGTACGCTTTGGCTGTGAAAAGGACATCGGAATTCTTCTTGAAGATCTTAGATTGCAGAAGGACACGTGCTTCCAAAAAGCCAAAAAAAACATTTGCTTTTTTTTGATGTCATCTGCCTATGGCTCTCCTCAAAACAAAACATGCGCTTTTTATGCAAAAACAATTGGCCGAACAAGAGCCAAAAACCATAGTCCAAGCTTCCATTTTCTCTGAAAAAGGTGGCTGGGAACATTCTATTTTGTGCTCAGCAGTCCACTCTTTGAACCGCTTGTAGGCCCTGGCCAGCTTCATACCTGTCGTAGATTCATCACCTCCAAACCAACCGAATCTCAGGAGCAAGTTCCTTGGTGGAAAAATGTGTAGGGCACACATTTTGCCATTTGCGCCGAAAAAAAATACTCGTGCAGGGCTGCTTTGGAGGTGTGGCACTGCGGCCAACAGAAAAAATTGGGTAATAAATGCTAGAATCATGGCACTGCCATTGCACACAAACAGCAACCCAAGGTGCACCACATGCATCATGCACCAACGGATCATAGAGGGATGAAAGTGTCTGATCCCAATGAAGGGGCCTTGCTTGTGAAAGAAAAATCAACAACAAGCAAACTGGCTTGATCCACCTACCATCCAATAAATGGTAAAGACAAGTTTTAAACAATGGCTTGAAACAAACCAAGAAGCAAACACCACGTTCCGGAATTCTTTTCTCCAAAAACTCTGCTGTTGTAAAAGGTGAACTCCAATTGTTGTCCTCATATACCCAATAGAGATCCTTGCCATCATCTGACTGGGACAATGCTCCACAATGATAGCAAATCTCCTTTGCATTCCATGAGCAATTTTTGAAGCGAAAGGTCCGTTTATGCCATTGCCAATCCCCTCGGATCTCAGTCATGCGGCACTTGAATCTGAAGGCCTGGCCAGCCACTTGTTGCAAGTGCTGGGGCAATGGCTCATTGTAGGGCCCAGCCAAGGGATGTGCACCATCTATCAGACAATTGAGCGACCATACCGCCCTCCTAAGGAGAACTTGAATTGTGAAATGATGCCAAGTCTTGTGTTCTGGCACCACTGCCACCAGGAACCTGCTAGCACGTACCGACTGCGGCTTCCACAATGGAATATTAAACCATATCCCGATCATGTTTGTGGATCCAAATTTCGTGTGGACTCTCGCGGCGTCTCCATAGATGCCAAGCGGCAAGCAGTCGAATGGAACATCAACTGCCCAGGGCTCGCCGAAGCGAGCATGGTGCTGCCAGTATTCTTGCAGGTTTACAGATGGAATTCTCAAACCCGCGCGCTCAAAGAGGAAGTCAGCAATGGAATGGGGATCAATAAAGGGCCAGTCCTCCATCTTGAATTTTTCAATACCATCATCCACATCAGTGTACTTGATGGGGACCTGGACAGTTTCGATTGCCTTGGTGTGCTGACTAGGCTGACTGCTGATGAAAAAAACTTTGGCGTCGAAGGCCTTCTTGGCATAGTATTATTATTATTTTATTTATATATAAACTTTCGCATATCGGATATGGTTGATTCTCACTGGCAAGAAATAATACCCAAAAGAAACCAAAAATAATTTAACTGCTATACAACATATATATGCATACAACAATAATATATAATATAATATAATTTATAATAAATATTATATATGACAAACAACGGTTAATATTTCAATAAATCCCAGTGACTGGTCCATCCTTCATGCATCTCCACCAATCCCGGGCTGCATTCTTTCCACACACCGAGCCCAGCCGATTGGTCATATGGTGGGTGATACGATTTTTGGAATCCTGGCAGGCATCCACACACCAGGCATAACTCTTTTTAAGTACATGGGACGAACAGTAGTAGTTTAATAGCTTGCCAGAATACTGCATCATGATGATAGCTGTCGTCCATAATCTTAATAGTTGATCCGTTGAGACTTACAAATGAGCCGTTGTGAAGATTGTTTGACACGTGTGCATTCAATTTATATGGAAACTGTGTTTGGATAAGTCATCAAACAAAGGTTAAAGGCACAACTACCCATCCATTTTTTAATGGAGTTTGGTCGATTTATACATGGTTTAGGTGAGTAATAGATGATGAGATGTCTCCCATGAATGCTAACGCAAAAGATCATCAAATCAAACCCAACCACCACATGTCTAAATCGAGACCGTTTTTTTTTATTATTCCTCTTATGACATATATATTATGATACACAATCCATCTTCTATGGCGCATGGGAAAAGATGATTTTTCCGGATCATCATGATCGAACATATTTGATTTTGAAGACATTGGCAAAACCAAGATACAATCAATATATTGATTTTGTCGTAGGTTGGTGCTATTGTAGTCGGTTCCATACCGTTGATGGATAATATAAAATATAAATTATAAATAATATAATATAAACATCATGCAATATATGCATGCATGTAAATATTATTACTATAATAATATGCAGTCAAATTTCGACACATGGTTCAGCCCCTACGCTGATGCTGCTGGCGAGGATCAGCGACGTGGGCCTTCAGCGACCGCATCTCTTTTCCAACAGTAGAGCCCTGAGTGCAGATGGGATGGCATGACACTTAAAACCAATATACGTACTTTTCATAAAGAAATTGACACACCCATGTATGGCAACATAATATAGTAGTTGTATTGGATACTATACTGATATTGATTTATAGTTTGTGCATGCATATAGCAATATAGCGCGCTATTGTTTTCCAATAATGGTATAAGTATTACATGCCAATTTTGCTCCAAGTGTTGCAGAAGACTGCACGCAATGCAATGCCAAAACAATTTTTAGAAACGCAAATATATAGCAAAATTACGGGCACCTGCAAAACTTGCACAAAACCGTTTTGGGTGATGATGCATTCAAAGAATGCCAAGGGACACCACCACTGATCTCATCGATGGAGTTTGCCAGCATTCCAGACATTGCTTCATCATCAGAACCTGCGAGGGAGCACAACCCTTAAAGAGGAGAAACAACACAGACAAACATCCTATCTTGACAAACGGGTGGTGAATCCAGTTGTGGTGATTTTGAACCTATGGCACCTAATCTCAACCAGCAGCAACCCAATCAATACTTCAGCATTTTGCCCCTTTGTTTCCTGGTCTTGCCATACATGTGCGCATTGCCAAGTTTGTACTTAGCCATATGGAGCCACCTAACTGACAATCACAACAGTGGACTGCACCTGCTGGATTTGTGTGCTTGACTCCCCGGGAAGCATCTTCAAAGCGAAATTGCATCACTTAGAAAATTCATAAGGCATCATTGGGAGAAACATGCGCCAAGCAACATGCTAGCTGAGGCTTGGATAATAGTACAAGTGGCAGCTAATCCTACCTCCCACTTGCAAGCACAAGACTATGCAGATACGCCACGCTGTTCAAAAGCCAGATGTGACACCAACTGCAATACCATATCAAAACGTCGCATGACATGTCCTGGGATCACTTCAAATTTGCCCTGGACAAAAAGTCTTTGAACTGCGACTCAAGAGCTTCAGCATCAGCGATCAAAGTTTCCAAGTTCGTCACCTGATTAGCAAAAGTGTCGCTGTCAAAGTAATTTGCATCAAATAAGTTTGGCCATAAGGCCATAATATACATGATGTGCCATGCACATGCATAATATGTGAAATAGATCGATCGATATGTTCACAGTATTGATGATATGCACATCTAGCAGGCATTGCGCACAGCTTTGATATGCTTTGATTGAATTGTGGTTTGAAAACCATAATTTCCCCATCAAAAATTGATTTACCAATATTCCGAGAGTAAGAATGATATCATTATTAAATATCTTCACGAAGAATTTCATCCAAGTAACGTCTTGATTGTCCACCTGCCTTTGCAACCTGTCACGTAACCTGACCAGCTTGTGCCGGAACTGGGCAAGCTCCCCCTCAATCGCTTGACGCAGCATCGCAGGCCTGAGCGCAGGATCTTGGAGAACGTTGGTGGGGCCCTAGAAACCAGAGTGGTCGGGCCCGACAGGGAGTGTGGCTTAGGATACCCTGAAAATGTATGGGGAATGAGGCAATTTGGGCATATGATTTTTTACATTCTTCGTAATTTAAGATTATGATAGTGCGTACTGTAATTAATTACTTGAAATCAACAGATTGCTGCTAATTGTTTTATTATCATATTCCTGAATACTCCCAATCAGTAACCCCAAAGATTGCATGATGGTCAATGGGGAATTGTGGAATGGCTTGAGGGTTAGGGTACACCTCCAAGAGGCAGATAAAATTCGGTTGGGATAGAACAACAAACAGGCCCAGAAGTAGTAGAAGTTTTTTCTTGAACAACTTAATTTATTTAGTGTACATATAATATGCGAGTTTCTAAATTTGATCTGCTTGGAAAGCACCACAATGATGAGATTCCAAAGGGGTATTTCACTGAGATATATATTGCAAACACTGGTGCTGCCATAATGTGGGGGACTCCCCAAATTATACTCCTTATGCGTTTTGAGCAAGAACCCTGTGGTAGTATGAAACCCTGATTGCTTATGAACTCCCAACATCAGAATCAAAAATGCTGGCTGACGCCAAACAATATTTTTGGGCATACACTTAAGGGGCTGGGGATATAGCTATCATGCTTGGAATGCAAGCCTTGAACACATGTTTTTCCAAAAAAATGTGTGTTTATTAAATATTAATAATATTATATAATTGATTTTTATATAATATGATATTATATTAATTATATAAATTATATTGTTATGATTCAATATTATTATAATATAATGCGGACAACTTGACATGTGCTCACATCCGTGGAATGCAAAACCTATATATGATCGAATTAATGAAATACGAATGAATGACTACATAGAAACTAGCTAGAGTATAAACTGTTTTGAACCACATTATCACATGTAGATCGTATGAATTTATCATGGATGATCATATTTGAACCACGAAACGATCAGTTGTATTGTGTGCCATTTTAAGTTTATAAATTAATTTAATATTATAATATTATTATATTATATATTATATTATATCTAAAATTAAATATTATATATTAGGGTAATTATTATATATTGCATTGCATATATTAATTATAATATTACATTTTTAAATATATATATATATATAAATAAATAAATAACATGTACTAATTTAATTTATAGTTGTGATATAAAATATAATATATATATTATATATTAGATCAATGTATTGTACCAAGTACCGAATTGTGGTATGCAAATGCAAACACGTGATGCCAATAGATGCAATGTATTGTTTGGAAAACATCATGTGCTTGTAATCCAATACACTGTTTCTATTTGTTGGGTCATACTTGCATGTATAAGTGAATAAATAGCACTATCACTGTTTGCTACATTTTGCTACTGCTTCAGTATGCTACGTAGCTGTTCTTGGTATACAGCAAGATCAGAACTTATGCAATATCCAACAAATTGGTAGGAATATTGGTTGGTTTTTTATGATTTGATGATCTTCTAAATATATTTATTCAAGTGGTAAGTGGCTACGATGTTTTTTCAAATTAATCCCAACTAGGCACCCCATCCAGGACCACATCAAGCTACCTCGGCCCCAAGGTTCCCAACATATCTGCGACCAGTTTTTCCTTCTTAGAGGCGAGGGAGATGTCGTCGTTGATCTTGTTCATGATCTGGGCACCGTGCTGTTAAATGGTTGATTGGATCTACATATGTCACGGTTAAGTTGCACTTTTTTAAATGTGTGGTATACTGAATAAGATATCGCAGGAATAATGGCATGGTGTTGCCCAGGATGTTTCTTGCAATTGAAAAAATGATCCTATCCAATAGAAATGTGGCCCTTGAGAAAGCAATTTCTTTGATATCAAATGGGGAAAACAGGCATGTGGTGCAAAACCAGACCTACAAAGATTGATCATGGGAGCCTTCTTCCCTTTGGTCAAAATTTCCTTTTCAGCTTTTTCCTTCTCTTTCAACTCTTCCTTCTCACGCTTGCCCTTCTCCCTGGCCAATCGTTTCTCCTTCTGCTGCTTTGTCTCCTTCTTAGCCTTCTTACCCTTCTTTTTTTTCTTTTTCTTCTTGTTGTCCTGATGCAGAGAATTGAACCTAATTTGAATTAACCGCTAATGTACAATACTGCATTCAAAGGCTAAAAGATCGATCACATTTTTACCACAAACCAGCCACTATTTTCAAAATTGGTTGCCCCTGTCGTGTGAATGTATTTTTTCAATGTGGATCCAGCAGTGTTTTCGAGAGGAATGTTCATGGATGTTCAATGATGACTCCCAAACTGGCCTCGGATCCTGACGAATCCACACTCTTAGCCGACCCATCATCACTCGAGCTCGACTTCTTGCGTTTCTTGTTCTTCTTCTCGATTTTCACACCTTTTTTTGGTTTTTTCCTATCATCACCCGAGGAACCTGAGTCATCGTCGGTGTCATTGTCACCATCATCAGCATCCACCGATTCGAAGATTTCTTCCAATATTTTGTCCTCAGACTCAGCAATGCCCTCGGAATCCCAGACCAAGAAAAGGCGAAGCACCTGCAAGCAGCAACGGCCATTTTTATAACCCGATATACATAAGATACGCATTTGGCTGTGCATTCTGTTCTCACACTGTGTTTATCGGCTATAATCCTAGGACTTAGCTGGCAATAATTAGCAATGGTTCTTCTTTTTTTTTAATGCATCACTTGTGCATGTGAGTATTGTGTGACCACCCCAGTTGAGCCAAAATATCATTTACCTGGCCTCACTCTGAGGCGCGTCTGGGTGTGGCTTCGTATGGGATTCTTTCAACTCCGGGTCTGACAGTTTTGCGGTCACTATTTCTTCTACGATTTCTTGACTTCCATACTTCATCAAGAGCTGTGCACGGGTTAACCACACCCGTGCTCCGTGTTTTCTTTCAGTCTTCTTGGCTGTCATACGTTGGTACAGCTTGGATTCTCGCCAGTCCCCGGCTGTTGCCATCCATTCCTCCATCAGTACCTGTAGCTTGCCACTACCTTGGCCGGTTGTGAGATGCTGAGATGAAGATAATATCAACGGGACATCGTAGAACCCCAAAAAGCACAAATGATATTGTTTATATATGGTAGTACTGGTCAAACACCAAAAACATAAAGGCACGCACACACATACCTATGTCTATGAAGTAGATCACACAATCAAACAAAGAAACAAACAAACGATATATAATATTTACATAATATATCATAATAATATAATACGTACAAAAGACAAGCAAAAGAAACAGCCAACCACCCAAGCAACCAACCAACCACACAAGTAAGCAAACACCCACTACATACAAAGCATGTTCTCTGTGACAAAATGATTGAAGCACGGCATCACATCCATGCATGGTAAATCTGGTATTTTTGTGTTGAACATTGCATCCATATCCTTGCGGGTGGGTGAGCAAATGGACGAGGTAACAAAATCAAAGCCAAGATGCAGTACTTTGCTGCCTTATGGGCCTTCTGGATCTCCGGCGGTGAATGATCTTAGCCACACAGTGGTTGCAAGAGTATCTTTTTCAAAACTGTAACTGCATGCATGGATTCATTCTATTTGTGATCAACAACTGGGCAGTATCAAAATCATTGAAGGTGGACCGCCCCAAACACAGTATATTATATTATATGTTATATGGGCAAGGGTATTAAATAGTTCAACACAATCCAGTTAACAAGTGTGCACATAATCAGTGATATTAATTGTACATCTAATATTTTATATTATATATCATATAATATATACCAGGGTATATATTATTATATATATATATTATAATATTATATTATATTATATTAATAATACAAATTAGATGAATTAAGATCATTTCTTGCACAAACACTCCGAAGTAGGGTTCATGTTATATGCAACTGAAGGGCTTTTGATGTGTCGGGTGAAGCGCATAAAGCGTGCATGATTCGCTTTCTCCTGTAGCGTCCTTTGTCGTCGCCTCCGGCTCTGTGTTGTCCCACTAGGTGTCATCTGTTGTGATTGATGAGGTTGCTGAGTGGTTGCGAGTTGCGCTTGATTGGGCTCGGGTGGGTTGACCACTGGTGGATTGGCTGGTGGATTGGCAGGTGGACTGGTCTGTGATGGTGGCGGATTGGCCTGTGGTGGCTCGGATGGTGGGTTGTGCTGTGGTGTCTGGGATGGTGGGTTGTCCTGTGGGAGCACGGTTGGTGGAGGATTGTGTTCGGGTCCATTGGGTTGTGGTGGGTCGGATGGGGTTGGAGTGGGTGCCTGTTGGTTGGATGACGACGCACGTTCGGCAACGGGTGTTCCCAATTGCTGGTGGGGGCTTGGCCTCCTTAAGTTCTGAGCGGCAGCAGTGGCAACATGTCGCTCCCTGACTGCACTTGTTGGTTCTTTTGTTGCAAGAGCTTCCGACTTTGCACTCCTATCCGGTTGTTCTTGTTTGATGTGTGGGTGGGCAGTACCAGCACCAGCATCATGATTGCTTTTCACCTTGGGGGCTGCCAAAGATTTGGCAGCAGTCAGCTTCTGTGGTGCAGTGCTGTCAGCGTCACTTCCAACCTGGGACGGGGTAGGAACAGCTTGCTCTGGGGGATTTGCCTGTGTGCTGTTGCTAGGAGCAGGTGGTGCATCACCTGGGGGTGCTTGCTCGGCTGTGGTCTGATCTTCAGCTGCTGTCTGGGATTTCAATTTCTCAGACGGCTGGCCATTTGATGCCCTTTTCTTACCGAAACGTTTCCTGACTTTGCGGGGATGTGATACCTTGGGATTCGATGCATCCTGATTTGACTTTGACTGGTTTCTACGGATCCTATCTGGTGGGGTGAAGATTGCATGGGTCTCCTCCAGCATTGCTTCCAACTCGTCCGCGGAGTAGTGCACTGTGGCAGCACTAGGGCTTGCGGCTCCTGCGCACGCAATTAGGTATACCCAGGCACAGTGGGGTTTATGTGGGGTTTGCTTTATTAAACATACATAAGTAACACGAACACATATAATTTATTAATATAATTATTATTAATATGTTATTTATATAAATAATATAATTTATATAAATTTATTATATTGATTGTTTATTTATGCCAGTTGCACTACAAGAACGTAAAACAGTGACATCTGTCCGGTGTAGAGTAGTGTTTTCAAATTGATTGAGATCCTAGAGGATGAGTAATTCAATTTCCTTTCTGAAGATCGAGGGTTACAAGAAAAAACGCAATGGGATGACAACATCAGATATAATATTAGTTCTTAATGGTTTGGTGGGAACATGAATCTACAAAAGTTGGTGTGCAACCAAAGCACAACAGGTTGAATAACATTTTGTTGAACTGGCTACAATGCAAGACCACAACATGCTTTGTTGTGATTTTAAGTATGCAGCCGTTTATCAAGATCACATCGTACCATCTAAATCACAAACCCACATCACAACAAAAACAAACCTTAAACACTCAAGTACATTGGTTCAATCCAGAAGCACGGCCTGCCACAGGTGGTGACATTGCAGCCGCACTGGCAGCAGCAGGCACTTTTTTGCCGGCACCACCCTCAAAGTTCAACCTTGCAGGGGAGCAGGGAAAGCAATATTATTAATAATATAATAATTATAAAATATAAATAATTTATAATATAAGACGATTTTAATTTAATTTTATAATATATTATATTGGTAAATCTATTCTTATATAATATATAATAATAAAATATATAATTATTATTATATAATAATATTAATATTTAAAATATATTATATTATTATTATATTATTATAATTATATATTAATTAACATATATTTTTATATATTTTATATTTTATTTATAATCGAAATTGATATGATATATATA
>Ga0126342_10006896_pt1 | contig 20223 bp, 21 predicted proteins | sample Cyp1metagenome_FD_92528 | JGI IMG/M metagenome (GOLD analysis project Ga0126342, IMG submission 92528) | Coral microbial communities from Lord Howe Island, Old Settlement Bay, Australia - Cyphastrea 1 metagenome | ecosystem: Host-associated > Invertebrates > Cnidaria > Coral ...
CTTCCACACACAACTTGCTCCACACCAATCCTTCACCATCTCTTTTCTCTTTCCTGCTTTCCCCATGCCATCTTTACCTTTCTTTTGCTGCTTGTTGGAAGAAGTTGACATGTGGGGTTATCCAGTCCGTTAATTAACCTTTTGACTTGGCAATGTGCTTCGCGCCACATCGGCGTGCACTTTTTCGACATCTCAACTTCCAAAAGTGCTCCGAGAATGGTGTGTTTTGCACATTTTGACTTGGAAATGTGCTTCGCGCCACAACAGATTGCAATTTTTCACCTCTCATCTGTCCACATGGCTCCCCACCCGCCACTTTAGCGAGCCTACTTTTCGACCCTCCGGAGCCACAAATCATTGGAAAAACACAGTGTTTCGCGACGTTGCTACCTTTTTGCGCACCTGTACTTCTTTCTTCTCACTCTTTCTCTTCTCTGATCTTCTCTCTTCTGCTCTTCTCTTACCTGACTCTTCCCACCTCTGCTTTTCCATCTGTCCAAATTGTCGGAAGTTTTTCTTCTAAACTTCCTTCGAATATATATATATATATATATTTTGAAAAATGGCTCAGACTAGTGATATTTTTCTCTTTCTTACTTTCTTTTTGCGTTCTTTTTTCCTCCTTTTCCTTTCCTTTTTCCTATTATTTCGTTTTCCCTTCCTTTTCCTTATCTTCTTTTTTCTTGTCCCTTTTATTAATTTACCTTTCCTCTTTCTTTCCTTTTCCTGCCTCCCGAAATTAATTACAAACCGTTTTCCTTTCCCAACGATTTGTGGCCCCGGAGGGTCGAAAAGTAGGCTCGCTAAAGCGGCGGGTGCGGAGCCATCTGGCGGGATGAGAGATGAAAAATTGCACGCCCTTGTGGCGCGAAGCGCATTTCGAAGTCAAAAGGGTACAAGCACCACATGTTCGGACCACTTTTGGAAGTTGAGATGTTCAAAAAATGCACGGCATTTTGGAACGAACGACATTTGGAAGTCAAAATCGGCAAAGCAGACCGCGTTCGGAGCACTTTTGAACGTTGAGATGTTGAAAAAGTGCACGGCTTTGTGGCGCGAAGCACATTTCCAAGTTAAAACACCAGGTTCGGAGCACTTTTGGAACGTTGAGGCGTTGAAAAATTTTGCGGCGTTTTGGCGCGAAGGACATTGCCAAGTCAAAATGCGAAAAAGGCTTCAGCTTCGGGGCAAAGTTGAGATGTTAAAAAAGTGTACGCGGCAATGGCCCAAAGCACATTTCGAAGTTAAAGTGTTGAAAACTGGGTGTCTCGGCCCACTTTGGAAATTGGGGTGTTGAAAAAGTGCACACCGTTGTGGCGCGAAGCACGTCTCGAAGTCAAAATGCAAAAAGCACACCACGTTGGGACCACATTTGGGCGTTAAACTGCGCCACGCTACACTGCACTACAGCAACAGCAACAACAACGACAACGACAACGACAACAACAACAACAACAACAACAACAACAACAACAACAAGAACAAGTACTACTACAACAGCTGCAACAACTACAGCAACAAGTACTACTACAACAACCACAACTACAACTACAGCTACAACCACAACTACAACAGCAATAGCTACAGCCACAACTACCACCACACTACACTACAACTCGAACTCCAGCTCCGACTCCAACTCCAATCTCAGCTCCAACTCCAACCCCAACTACAACTACTACACGACACTACAGCTGCAAACACAACTGCAACCGCAATTGCCACTGCAACTACAACTACAACTCCTCTATCCTGCACCACACTACAACTACAACTACAGCTACAGCTCTGCGCACCACTCCACTGCACCACACTACAGACCACTAGACTACACTACAACTACAACAACAACAACAACTACAACAACTACTCCAGCTACAACGAAAACGTTACAACTACAAAAGCGCCAAGTACAGCTACAACTACACTGCACTACAACTACAACTACGTTACGCTACACTAGACCACACTACATCCTGCAACCACTCCAAAAGCACAACTCCAGCCACCTTTCGGTCCATCAGTGGATTCGCTCTGCCATCCATGCATCACAACAACTCACCTCTCCTATTGTTTCCTATCTTTGAAACTTCCGCCACCGCCTTGTGCGGTACTACTGGTATATTATAGGCATGTCCTTTTGGAGGGGCCCTATTACTCTACAATATGCAATGGGCTTTCCAGACCTCAAGGAAACACTTACTTATCAAAGTGATTTACAATTGAACAAGCGCTTGTAATTTGCCCAAGAGCTTTCCTCCTAAGTCTCGCGCCCAAGGCTCCAAGATCTTTTTCACGGATCATCTTGCCGACTTGTGCAAGCATTCTCACTGAGCAATGTTGCCCAAAATTTGTGGCAACCTACAGTTGGGAGGGGTTTTTCTACGTCACCACCTGGCTAATAAACAGGACAGCAGGAATCCTGAAATTTTGCTACAAAAATTGCAAACCAATGCAACGGGCTGTCGACGTTGATATGGATGGTTGCGCGCTTGGAGAGCCCCAACAGGGCAACATAGATGTGTCAAAAAATGGCGTGCTGTTCCTCAGGGTGGTGCGCGAAGCATTGCACGCAGCTTGGCTGCGTGCTGGCAGAGATCTGGGATCGCCGGTCACTTCCGGACCCATACATCACCATCATTCCAGGTGATGGAAGCCTTAGACTTGCAAGCCGCAACCCGGATCCGAAACCTTCTAATTAACAGCATTGGAAAAAAGAATGGGAAAACTACTTTCTTCGAGTGATCCCCCCAAAAATATGACATTCTGATTGGCATCCTTCCTGGCATTCTATCTGACATTTCATCTGGCATTCTGATATTCTATTTGTCTATCTGACATAAATTCTGACATTCTATCTGACATATGTTCTGACGTTCTTTCTGGCATTCTTTCTGACGTTCTGTTTGCCATCTATTTTGACATTCTTTCTCCGGACTGCCGTGTAGCTTGCCATGGGCTTTTGCGCAGGATGAACCACCCGAGTAAAGGATGAGGCAGATGAGTGAGTGCATGAGTGACCCAGTGAGTAAATCTAGAGACCTTCACCTGGCAGGAACAACATGCAGCCTGCGAACCCGAATGCAGTCACGTAGAACATTTTTGTGAAACAAGTTATCTGAACAGTCTTGTGCATTTCCCCCTGTTTCTGTACAAGGCATTGTAGACTGTGGAATGTGCAATGTGGTGCAGCGCAAAGCACGGAGCGTGAAGAAAGTGGAGTGTTGAGTGGAGAATGTAGTGTGTACAGTGTAGAGTGTGAAGTGGGGATTGTGGAGTGTAAAGTGTACAGTGCCGGATGTAAAGTGTGAAGAGTAAAGTGTTGAGTGCAAAGTGTAGAGTGTGAAGTGTAGAGTGTGGAGTGTGGAGTCTCAAGTGTAAAGTGTGGAGTGTCAAGTGTAGAGTGTAAAGTGTAAAGTGTGAATTGTTGCGTGTGAAGCCCGGAGTGTAAAGTGTAAGGTATGGAGTTTAAGGTGTAGAGCGTGGTGTGTAAAGAGGTGTAAAGTGGAAAGTGTGGAGTGTAAAGTGTAAAGTGTGGAGTGTAAAGTGCCGAGTGTGGAGCGTAAAGTGTAAAGTGTGGAGTGTAAAGTGTGGAGTGTGGAGTGTAAGTGCAAAGTGTGGAGTGTAAAGTGTAAAGTGAGGAGTGTACAGTTCAAAGTGTGGAGTGTACAGTGCAGAGTGTGGAGTGTGAAGTTCAAAGTGTGGAGTGTGGAGTGTAGAGTGTGGAGTGTAAAGTGTAGAGTGTAAAGTGTGGGGTGTGGAGTGCGAAGCGTGAAGTGTAAAGTGTAAAGTGCAGAGTGTGGAGTGTAAAGTATGGAGTGCGGAGTCTCAAGTGTAAAGTGTAGGATGTGGGGTGTCAAGTGTAGCGTGTAAGGTGTGGACTGTTGAGTGTAAAGTGTCAAGTGTAGAGTGTAAAGTGTGGAGTTTAACGTGTAAAGTGCAAAGGGTGGATGGTGGAGTTTAAAGTTTGAAGTGTAAAGTGTGGAGTGTAGAGTGTGGAGTGTCAAGTGTAAAGTGTAGAGTGTGGAGTGTAGAGTGTGGGGTATAAAGTGTGCAGTATAGTGTGTCCCAAATACTGCGCCTGCGACGCAAAGTTACATCCCACACTCCACAGATTTGCGCCAAATACTGCCCCTGCCACATCCTTGCCACGCAAAATGGCACTCTCACGATGCCCCGCGGCTGCCACACAATTTGCACGTTGTCACCAGCCCTGACAATGCGATTCGCAAAAAAACACGCATTGCGACACGTCCAAAGTGCTGCGCCTACCACGCGAAATGACGACAGAGGTCTCCAAAGTGCTGCGCCTGCCACGAAACATGCAAGTAATCTTCTGAAAACGACGCAAAAGTATTGCGCCTGCAACACAAAACGACTTTGGACACGTTTGCAGACACATGAGAATGTCAGGAAGTGCCATGCCTGCCACGCAAAATGACATTACAACCAGCTTTGATACGTTCGAAAAGGAGAGGTTTTGCAGCTTCCCCCACAGACACGGCGATGCCACAAGAAAACCAGAGAATCAGACGAGACATGTTGCAACATCAAAACGAGCATTTCGTGCGAGACTTCTTCAAATTTTCAAACTTTGTATCTCAAAATCAACGTTTGCCTACGAGTTTTCCTAACGAAGCCGAAACTCAGCTGCCTCAAAATAGATGCTTCGTGCGAGGCTTCCGTCAATTTTCAGCACATATCACAAAATGCCACGCCTGCCGCGGAATTTGCACGTTGTCAGCACTTGACGCAGCCCTGACAATGCGATTCACAAAAAAACGAGCCACACAACACGTCTAAAGTGTTGCGCCTACCACGCGAAATGACGATGGAGGTCTCTAAAGTGCTGCGCCTGCCACGAAAAACGCAACGCATCTTCTAAAAACGATGCAAAAGTATTGTGCCTGCCTTACAAAACGACTTTGGACACATTATGAAACATGTTGGGATGTCATAAAGTGACACGCCTGCCACGCAAAACAAGGCTACGCGACGTTAAAAACTTCCAAACATGACAATTTTTGCAGAACTCGCCAGAGGCACGGCCATAGCGACCTCACGCGAACGGTTGCGAACAGTTGCGCGCCGTCGAGCCAACCCCCAGACCCCCAGAGTGAAACGGGAACCCTTGCTACGCATTCTGTTTGCAATGATTTTTGAAATTCTTTCTCCAGACTGCCGTGCAGCTTGCCATGGGCTTATGCGCAGGATGAACCATCCGAGTAAAGGATGAGGCAGATGAGTGAATGCATGAGTGACACAGTGAGTAAATTTAGAGACCCTCACCTGGCAGGAAATAACATCACTGAAACCGGCAGCCCAGGTCTCGCCCAGTGCGCGCCTGCGCTTCCCTGGAGATGGTGCCGTAATATTTCAAGCCTCGGAGTTGGAGCTCCAGCACCTCCAGTGACGCAGCCTGGTTTTCAAGGTCCCCCAAGACCCTGATCCTCGTTGACCCACCAAAATTGATGACCCTGGGAGCCCTTTAAAGTGTGTATGCGCCTTCAATCAACGCCTTATCGCAGGATTTTGCTATGTTTTGATTTTACCCGGAAAGAACGAAACAGACCCTTTCAGACCATACTTGGTGACACTGGGCCCTGCTAGAAAGGTCAGAAAACAGCTGATTGTGAAGAAAAATGAATCGGCCCCGCTTTTATCAACCCATGGTGCCCGCTCCAACGTCTTCAGACTCCAAGGCGCTCCAGGGGCAATCTCGAAGAGATCCTTCGAGCTGTCACCCCAGGGGAACCCATGCAGCATTGTAGGGTGCCCACGAGAAAATCTCACCGAAACATGTGGCCTTTGCGCCAACCCTACATCTATGGCTTTGGGAGAACGCACTGAAAAACAAGGGAACTGCCATACAGGCAAATGACAAGGGAAACAGGACCTCTTCCCTTGATTGAAGCATGAAAGCCTTGGTTGAAAACGACTGTGTGTGGTTCAACACAAATTTTTGGTCAGCGTAGACGTCAGATCACCAGAGCACACAACCCCTTTTCGGGTCCATTTCCAGACCGAGCATCTGTGGAAGCATCGTCCATCCCCCAACGTTTGTTCCAAATGAGTTGCCCCTCGTGCAGCTCACCCACTGCCTTTCCATCTAATTTCCGGAACCTGAGCCAACACCCCACATGATCAACAAATGGACATGTTGGCCATTTATAAAATCTACAACTTGGGATTGAAACCAATCATGGGAGGGCGCCCGTATTGGATAGCTTTGATATATATATAGAGAACTTTTGGTGAGATATCATTGGTTATAAGTTATGACCAATCTCATCTGAAGAAAAGCTGAAAAGGAAAGCGTATGGCAACATGGCATCCAGGTACAAAATACCCCAGTGATCCAATGATTAAAACAATACATCCCAAACCGATTCAAAGCCCATCAGTTGAAACCAATACATGCCTTTTAAAATAAGATATTGCCATGCCAATGGTTAATCAGCATTTTCACCATTAAAATTGGGCACTTGGGGGTAAAAAAACCATTGTCAGGCACGTCCAAATGGTTTCCCACGAGGCACCAGCCGCCCTCCAAATCTTCCAAATTCGCCGCCACGCACAGCGGATTGGGCGTAACCACGGCCATGCGGTCGATGACGTCCACGGTGGATTTGGGGCTTTGCCAACAGCTAGGGGCCTTCAGTGGTTCCTGCGGTGGGAAGCTTCCAAAAGGTGAAGCCAAAATAAGAACACATCTTTTTTGGGGTAATCACTGTTTTGCTATTCTTTAAGAGGCTCCAATTGGTGAAATTGGATAAACGGGCGACGGTTTGTGTCTGTTTAGCCACCCTACTCTCAATGAGTTGCAGCTACGTCCAGATCTGGCTTACGACTGGTGAGGTAGTTCATGCAGCCATCAATCTGAATTGCACCAGCAGGTCCTACTCAATATCCAGCATCTACAACAATCATGAATGAACAAACACCACATAACATACAATGCACAAGAAAACACACATAAACAACACATTGGCATAACACAGAATGGAACACAACTTAGATTCCAACATGGGTTTCCAAGAAATGAAGAAACATATCTCGCTACCCAAGGTGCTGAAGCACCAGCACGAGGCATGCATTGGGGTTGACAGCTGCAAGCGCCCATGGCACACCCGGCTACTTGACCTGTTGGTTTTGGGTTCCCTGGGTAGTTTTTGGAGATTGGCACCCAGGATCTGGAAACAAATGATCAGTTTACCAATGGCCATTTCAGGAACCTAAATTGGAGGTACCTACCTTATATAAGGCCTATGTAAGGCCTATGTAAGGGGATGTACTCCCAAAATATGGCCTTATATGGTACAGTACCTCCATTTCAGGATCCTGGAGTTCCCATTGAGTTTAAGATAGGTAGGATCAGTTATATATATATATATCATCCTTGTGTGCTATTAACTGTCACCTTTTTCGACTGCGTTATGGCTATCATTTTTTGGCTCGCCTATTTTGGTGGGTGAGTTCTACTCAATTCTTGGGGCATACCCACACGTGGTTTCAATCCGCTGGTGGAGAAGACGATTCTCTAGGGCAGGGTTCAAAGTATTCAGGGGCTTGGAGGACAAGTATGTTTTGAGAGGCGTGAGTCTCACTGTTGGTGAAAAGGAAGTGGGGCTCTTTGGCCGCTGCGACATGGGGCTGACAACATTGCGTCGGCTGAGCGTCCTCCCAAGTGCAACACTATAACATTATAGTATTTCTACTATTCTACCCAACACTCAACCGTGGCCGTGATTCATCATCATCATCATCATCATCAAAATAAGAATCATCAAAGTAAGAAGCATTCGGACGTGATCAGCAGGAAACACGGCTCTCGTTCCGGGACTCTTTTTGGGTGCTGTCCAGCACGGCACGTCGAATTCGCGACAGTCTCATGACACAGAATGCACCGCAGGAAGGCTCTCTGCCGCTGCCGAGTTTAGCTTCTGCAATTGATCTTTGGCGCTGGGTTTGACCAAACATTCGCATACTCCAAAGTGGCAACCTGGATTTTTGATGATAAACCACTGGATTTAAAGGTGCTAACTAACTTCTGGGTACACCATCCGTTTTTTGCCATACTTTAAATCCTTGATGTCAACGTCTCCAGCCTCGCGGTGTACAAGCATGTGAAACAAAGCGCTCAGAGGCTGTCTGGCACGATGGAGGTACAGGATTGGGGCCGGTTCATGAAGCATTTTGAATATTTCAATCAAAGTTTTTTCAAATGAAAGCCACCATCGCCAAAAAGGGGCAAACACCATCGAAAAAAGTGGGCTCTGACCACAGTGGATGGATCTAGGGGGTCCTCCATGGTCCTCCGTCCCAACCTGGGTCATCTACTCATAGTAGCAGCCGAAGACCATGCCTGGGAGGTTGCCCACCAGTGGGCATAGCTATGGATCTAACTGCAACTTATGACGTTCCTGTTGGATTGTATAGTCCCATCTTCCTTTTCGATCCGTTTGTTGTTCAAGGATTGCCATGCATGAGCAATGAATGTCGATCAAGTAGGATTATGCTACGCAACAGTAAGTTTTTCCACACATAGTGCAATTTAAACCCAAAACTGTTCATTGTCCCAAAGAGAAAGAGGCCATGCAGGTGTATGGGATTGGCTGAAAAGATATGGGCCCGTTTCTTGTGCAATTGCCGGCAGGCCTACGGCAAAGAGCGACTGGTTCTGGAAAGTGTGCGAGGCCCAATTATCCGAATTCACCTGGCGGGACGCGATGGTGATGTGATCCTCACGTGGCTTAAAGAACCAAAACCTCAGGACCAGTACTGTAAACTATACCCGAGCCAACTTATTTCTAAAGCAAAACAATCATGGCATGATGTTAAAGTCAGCCCCTGGTCGTTTCAAATGTAAATCTTTTTGGATCATCATCCCAACGGGAACCCAACAAATATGTGGATCAAAACCCAATCAGTACTCTGTTCACAGCATCACCCGGCCCACTTTCGCCACTTTATAGACAGAGGTAACTTGATCTCCACAGAAACCTCACAGAAGCCCAACAGTCACGGAGAAAACGTGCCACGGAGTACATCCCAAAGGCACTTGGAGGCCACACGGATGCCCTGTGGCAACATGGATTCATGAGGATTCCAAGGCACCATGGCTCAGTTGACATTATTTCATCTATCAACCCATCAATATATTTACATATCGATGTGCCTATCTATGTATCTATATATGTATCTTTTTATGTATCTATGTAGCTATGTATGTATCTATGCACGTATCTATCGAATCAACGTAATTTAGCGAATCTATGTAAACATGAATCTATGTAACTATCAATCTAGCAATCTTTGTCTATGTTTTATGTATGTATCTACCTATCTGTCATGTGTCTATCTATGTTTCTATCAATATATCTCTAAATGTATCTATAATGTACCTATAATGTATCTATAATGTATCTAGCATGTATCTATCAAATATCTAAAATGTATGTATCATGTATCTATCAAATATCTATAATGTATGTATTATGTATCTATCATGTATTTATCATGTATCTATCAATCTATCCACCTAAGCTATCTATCTAATCTATCTAATCTATTGAATCTAGCTAATCTAGCTTATCTATCTATGAATCTATGAATCTATGACTCTATCAACCCATGAATCCATGAACCCATGAATCCATGTACCCATGCATCTATCTGGCTAACAAACAAACAAAGTAGCCAACTATAACTGAGTAAACTATCAAACTAGTCTAGCTCACTAATCAATCTGACTAATTAATCTAACTAATCAATCAACCAATCAATCAATCAATCAAATCAATCAAATCACTATCTATCCATCAATCTTTCTATCAATCGATGTATCATCTATCTGTCTATCTATCGAATCAAATCCAATCTAATCCAATCTATCACATCTATCTTATCTACCTTTTCTATCCTTTACATCCTGTATACCTTATCCATCTTATCCATCTTATCCATCTTATCCATCTTATCCATCTAATCTATCTATCTGTCTATCTGTCTGTCTGTCTATCTATCTATCCATCTATCTATCTATCTATCTATCTATCTCTCTATCTATATTTAACATACCTGTCCATATTTAATTTATGTATCTATTTATATCTAATTTATCTATCTATTTACCTATCTGCCAATCTAATCCAACCTAGCCAATCTACTCTATCTATCCAATCTATCCAATCTATCCATCTTACTATCAACCTATCTATTTATCTATCTTAACTTGACGGAGCTGAACTTATCTTATCTGGTCCACCGGTCTATGCAAACCAATGTATGCACTTAAATACATGGTATAAATCAATATTTACACATATCCGGATTTCTAGCCCCATAGTTATCAGATATTTTCAAACCGCGAAATCATGGCCCCACCTGCGATGCCTGTTCTCCAATAATCACCTGGCCATCCATGGTTTCATGGCAGGGTCACGCGCGAAAAGAAGGAATCCGAATCCGGGGCTGATCGGGCCAGCTCCAGGCCTGCACAATGATCTTATATCGTGGGATGTTCAAATCCTGCTTGACGGAGGCCTCAGCGTCGCGGCGAGGTTGATTTTGAATCTCACAATGATGACACATAACCGACATAACCTTGGATTCCTTAGTGAATTGGAAAGGTTGTTGTGAAGTTGGCTGCTTGTATGACGTTTGCAAAACTTGTCGACCACCCACCAGTGGGCCCTGCAACCAGGTATTTTGATGTTTGATGGGCTGCTGTCAAAGCTGCTTAGAATTGTGCCATATCAAAACTGTTAAAGCTTTACTTGTATCCGCAGCTGCAGCAGCCAGCAAAGTTGAGAGTTCCAGAAGTTCCCTTCATCCAAAGATGATCTACAGAAAACCCATGAACACCCATGAAAACCCACGTGTGTAATAAACCAATTCCATGTTTTTTTCTTCCTGTTTTATCCCCACCTTGATTTCATTGCTCAAGTCCAATGTCCACGCTTTGGCATCTTCAGCGGCATACTCCTTGTCCTGATAGCGGCTATGGAAGCCATGATGGGCCATGCAGCAATGGGGACTTAAAGATGGGACTTATGTGGTTTAAATGGGATTTGCCACGGGCTAATAAAGGCTTTTCTCTACTGTATGTACAAAAATGGATTCAAGGAAACCATGTCATCCTTACCATCTCCAATCAGCAAACCTGGAGGAACACAGGAAGTAATTAACCTCTACAATTCCGTCATCTCATGAAAGCATCTAAGTTGGGCGCATGAAACATATCTTTGGATCACTGCATGATGGCCGCCAATGTCCACCCAGCACCTGCAAGTAGCTTTCCATGACGTTCTTGATCACCGCAGTGACTTTCGAAGGCAGCATCTTCTCATTGTCCTGTGAAGCGGACCCAAAACGTATATGGTGTGGGTGCTGGAGATTTCAAACTTGATTTCCCACCAGAACCACAGCGATCCGGCCCACCTTGGGCTGCATGATGTAGGTGTTCTCCCACACATGGACTTGATGTTGGTCGCCCATGATGCCTGTCCGGGGCTGAACTTTGGCTTCGCGAGTGTAAAAAACCTAAGTTAATATGAAATCCATCAAGAATTTGGGAGGAACAAAGGACCATAACAGGAAGCTCTCATTTTGTTTGAAGGTTTGTTGCACACCTATCATCTGCATGGGACGTATGGGAATCCGTGGCTCTCTTCGTGACCGTAGCCAAGTCGCCAACGATGCGGAACGGAGCTGTTGCCAAAGGAATGCGGGGGCGCTGTTTGCCCGTTGAGCCAATCTCTGCGGGTTTACTTTGGGATTGAGCCAATTCTCTGTCAAAACATATCTCGAAGAGGTCAATTCACAAAAGAGAGCCCTGGGCCCTGACTTGGAGAAATCCTCACAAGCCAAAGTAGTTGCACTGTCGGACGGGAGAGGACAGGGATCCAAGGGATGCATAGTGGTTCGATGAATTCATCAAGGGTATGACCTGACGAATTCCCAAAAACAATTCGACTTGCAACATCACAAACCCAAGGTGGATGTCCTTTTTTGGAATTTCGTTCGTAGAAAATTGAGTTGACCACATTTCCAAAAATGGCCATATCCACCATATCCAAAACGAACACAAAAAACTTTCAAGGCTAAGACCTTTCCAGGTTTCGTCCCTTGATTTTTTTCACCAAAATCCTCCAAGAGCTGGTGGACAAGCCCGCAATCTTTTTTGCGGCCGGAATTCGTCCACATGTCAAACCTCAGGACTGATGTTTGTTGCAAGGAACCGCCCCGGATTGCAAATGCATTGTTGTAATTCAATGACCCTTGATCAATGTTTATGAACGATCATTGTAAAATGTTTAACATTGTTTGATTCAACAATCTAAATTTGCGGTAGTTTGCCCTTCGAAACCATCGTCCATGGTAAGCAGTGCCCATTCAATTTGGAAACCCGGAGTGATGCGATCGAAGCAATTTCGTAAAACCCTCTTTCCTCTTCGTCTTTCCGAGCCTGCATCTTGAATAGAGATGTATAGCAAATCTTCAAGTCAGTCTTCCAAATCACATGATTCAAAAGAAGCTAAGCATGCTAAGCTACCATCACCCAAGTTGACCGTGATTCTGAGAGTTTCCGGACGGTTCCAATTGGGTGCGACCTGGAAACGTCCGGATCATTTGCGTCGCGCTTGTCGCTTCGGGAGGAGCTTGTCTTTCAGCTCCTACCAGGACGAAAAGTCTGATCAGAATATCGAGTTAGACGGGAAAATCAGTTCACTTCACATATCATTCATTTTTTCACGATATTCCAGTTGTTATTCATGTTTTCAATCAGTACCCACAAGTGTCGTGGAAGAATCATCAATTGAATTGATACTTGGGACCATTTAATTGATGGTTAATGTGTCAGGACTAAAATCTTACCATTCAAATCATTGTTGATAAATATCATCAATGTTCCATAATTAGTCATAACCATTTTACCACCCCCATGACCACCACTATTTTCATATGAGAATCATCAACAAAGTGGATATTTGGATGTATATTTACCCTCTGGTAATTTAACATAGCTATTTGAACATGGCGCATTTATAGTTGATTTCCCTATTAAAGATGGTGATTTCCCATAGTTTGTTGTATGTTTACCAGAGGGTAGTGATAAACAAATCTAATTTATAGGATTTAACAGTCATAACTAACCACTATTTTCATAGGATTTAGTTCATTTTCCCACTGCCTTTTGGTAATTTGAGAGCTTGCGAGCTGGAAAATCAGCATCCTCAAAGGTCACCAAGTCGTGATTTCCAACGAGGCTGTCGATCACGGGGTCCTTGGTATTTGTCAATGGGGTTACCCAAATTTATGGCAGGTTTAATGGATTTTAATTGGATCTTGATGAATTCTAATTGAATTCTAGCATTGATTTCAACTTCGAATCCTATTATGGCACTTTTAATGGAATTTCATCGGGAATAATGATTCCCACCAGGTTATGGCCATGTGATTGGGAAACTGATGATGCCAACTTCCATGGAGCGAGTTGCGTGGTCAACGTCGTCCCGTAAAATATCCAAGAATAGCTTCCGTTAATTTAACATAGCTACGGACAATCACCTCTAATAATAGGAACATCCTCTATAAACAGAGATTTTTCACAATGTGAAACTACCACAGGGTATGTTATCGACAAGTTCTTTCCGTGGCATTTTGGAGGCGGTGGACGCCGTCATCTGAGTGCAACGCCGGGCTTTGTTGCACCGAACGATTGGCCAATGGGAGTACCTGCACACAACTGGAGGCTGAGAGACTTGATGGCTTTACTTGACGGGAAATAACCCAACTTGGGGCGTCCTGATCTTTTTTGACACCAACATGAAATCCACGAAGATATTTTGATTGGAATTTAATGATAGCATCTGCGCACGTCAAGGTTCATGTTGCGCCTTTTCCAAGAAAACCTCCAGCTCGCTCCGGCTTAACCTGCGACGCTCCATCGAAACCGTCAGCAGCACCACAAATTAAGGATGATTCCCATGTATGCCCATAAGCTAGGACCAAAGCTACCATACTACATATATATATACATATCCATCAGCATCAGGATTCGATAGAATCACCATGAATCACCTACCTATACATATGTACATACATATTTGATATCATCGTCCAATTTTTTGACTTCAGCCCAGCGAAAAAAGCGCGCCTGCCATCGCTGTCCAAGTCGTGGCGGCGGAAGAGTTCCAGAAAACGCTCCTGGGGCCATAGCCATTGCCACGCCGATGGTGCCATCATTGAAACTGGATGAATTGTATGAAATGTATGAAATGAAACATGGATGAAATGTATGAAACTGGATGCAAAGCGGAATGGTATCCTCAAAATGAATGAGCATGGATGAATTAATTTCAGACGAATTTGACATAGAATGTGTCATGAAGGAACCAAGTCAGAACTAAAGTAGCTGAGTGGCAGAATGCCGTTTACCAAGGGCGTCAAAAATAATCTAATGGGATTCCCAAAAAGAGGACCATGAGGATTCCCAATAACTGCAACCCCTTGAAATCAGCGCGAGGGTTTTTGAAACCGTGGTCCTCCAGAAGGTCCGAAAAGACAGTCCTGGGCGGCTGATGACGACGGACTTGTTGGGACCCTGGATAGCCTCGGGGAAATCGCTATTTTTTTGATTTCGGATGGAAGATCATCTATAAACAGGTGATTGTCCAGCAAGATCGGTTCATTTTGGATGGACTTTGCTTCAGGAACATGATCAAGTTGGGGCAAGCAATGGTGCATGAAAATTTGATTCAAGTGGCCCTAAGAATGACCTGCTTCGTGCAATCATCCCTACAAACTCCAAACTGTCGCTCCAAAACAAAATGGAGAATCATCCCTATGACCTATGAATTGGTGACCAAAAACCATCCAAAAGCCATGTTCAAAATGGAGAACATCACCATGATCAACACATACCCATCCAACGTGGCCGGATCCGAGTCCAATGATTTTCCCCCTCCGAGTTCGTGGATGGCATGATGAGTTTCCCATGGTTTTCCCAGATGTTTTCCCCGTGAAGTTTCCCATGTTTTTCCAATTTTTCCCATGAAACACCTCCGTTGAAACCATGGAAAAACATCGAAACATTTGCCGCTCCCCTGGGCCGTCCCTACAGGACACCGGCAGCGAACTCGCTGAAGCTGAGAACGCCGTCTCCGTTGATGTCAAGCCTTGGGATTTGTCCTGGGGAAAACTCATGTCGATAACGAATGGCCCTTTTTTATGGACATGACCATTAGTCAATAAATTGTATATGATAATGGACCATATAATTATATGACTATTGACTAATTGACCAAAAAAGAATATATCATTATCATTATTGGATGCCCATGACTTAGTAAACCAACATGGTGACGACTGGGGATCCCATAAGAACCCAAGTCCTGATAGAGTTCAGCACAGGACTGGGCTCAGCTGGGCTCAGCACGTCTCAAAGGCTTTGGCATGAAGAGCTTTGTCCTGCAGGGCTGTCCTTTGGGCTGTTGGAGGTCTTGAAATCCAAATTGGCCATCAAACATCACAATTATCATTAAAAAACATTGAATATAATTATAATCATCATATATTCTCAAATAATTATTCCATTAAAACAATCTGGAAAACATGGAAACACCCAACAATGACAGAGAAACCATCTCCACATCTCACCCAACTTCTCCAGCTCCTTGAGACCCATGCTGACAAACAGTCGCTGTAGCTCCTTGTGACGAAGGGATTGTTTTTTTGGGATCTGCGGTTGGCTAACCCCGAAAAACCCAAGTAGTGGCAGTCGTGGCAAGTGTAGGCAACTGGATTGCATGTTCCAGAACATCATAATGGAAACGGAACCTTGGAGTTCAAAATGATACCCTTAAGAAAGCCCTTAGTCTTTGGGCCCGAGCATCACGAACCTCCAGAGCGCCTCCAAAGAAATGCCTCCATCGTGGTTTTCATCCACACGCTCAAAGACCTGCACGGGGGCACCATGGTTGAAGCCTGTGGCTTTAAATTGGAAGAGACAGGAGATTTCTTACTGCCTCAACTGGTCTATCTAAGGTCGGTAAGGCTCAGGTTCAACACACTTCTTGAGAAATAAAAAATCATGGTGTCCAAAACCACACTCTGGGCTTTCTTCTGGCTGTACTCGTTGGTTGAAAAGGGGATAATCAGAACTGCTGAGTCCACCATCCTTGTGAAACTCAAGGAAAATGTCCTCATCGTCTGTGTGATCTCCACGTTTTTCAGCAAAGGGTTCTTGGTCCAAAATTAAATCCTAGTGAAATCCAATGCTTTTTGGTTTAACCATGTTGAATTTTAGTGCTTGCTGATTGATTATGATGACTTCTCCCTTTCAACTGGTTCAATTCCTAGCTGGTCCCACCTTGGCGATGCGTTCGGCCCGTTCAATGGGAAGCTTGGAGGCCACTTCCATGATCACCGCCTCGAAAAACGGTGGAGCCAAAATCATCGTGGAAAACATGGATTTAATGTGGGATAAATAAATAGCTATTGGGTTTAACATAGCTGCTTAGGATGGATTTAAGATGGCTATTTGGATGGGATTTAACTATAGTAACTATGGATTACTCCATTCCAAAGAGATTGAACACATGGATAAACATGGATAAACATGGATAAACAGAATCATTGTTACCATTTGTTACCAGCTTTTGCAAGATCCGAAACAGATGCTCCTGAAATTTTTAAGGATCATCCCATGGGTGCCTTGGGATTTCAGGCAGTTGAGGATGGGGTGATCAGGGGTGATCTCTTAAAAACGCCTGTTATTGGGACCTAGATTTGGAGGAAGTTGAGGATTATAGGATTTTGGAATCTGACATGGTGTTGGAAAAAGGTTGCATCTCCATTTGTTGCCATCGTGCTTCCCCATGGGTCACACTTGGATGTGCCTTGCAGCTTGCAACTATTGAAAAAAACCCTGGCGACAAGACTCTTGATCAATTATATAACTAGTCATCCGCATCTGTAGCAGCTACAAGAAATCACCCTGTTTGGTTGCACCATCTTTAATCCCTTGCTGTTCCTCTGTTCACGACCCTGGAGCTTCAACTTTTGACAGCGTCTCAGTCGTGATTCACCTCCAGCTGTGCCACCTGTCAGGGATCCAGGTGCACAGCTGGGGTCTGGATAGCTTAAGGCTTAAGACAAAATAAGACGCGTCCATTTGCTGCGGACCGACATCTGATAAAATCCATATATAAAATCCATCTGATACTCATACTCACCAACATTGCAGCCGTTGCAATGCCATTTCTTTGGCATCAAACCCACGACCTGTGGCTGAGCCGCGAGAGCCACGGCTGCAATAAAGAGATGCAAGGCTGAGAGCCTAGAGTCTGGTCCGTTACCCTGCGAAAAAAAATGGAACTTTTAATGGGGAAAAAATCGATGATAAATCATGATAAAACCATGGGTATATGATGTATTATCAATAAGTTCCATGAACTTTTGGCAACTGAAGTAAGCATGTGGGATTTACCCGGCAAAAAAGACTCGTGGCGGGATGCAGGGTAAATCCCCACCAATCGCAAGAACACCCCAAAAAATCGAAATGCATGACTACTTCCAAACACCAACTGATTGTTCAAAAAATGTTTGTAAGGCACCAATTGAAAAACATATCTATCAAACTCTTGGTATCATCTAAAAGCAAATTCCCAATTCTGGATGCGGAAAACCTGAAAGAAATGGTCATCTCAGCTTCACTCATAAAACGCCCCTGATGGTTGGACATATTTCAATCACAGCGGGAACATGGATACATTTTTATAATTACCGATCTATGTCTATATTCATACGCATCTCTCTCTCTCTGTGTTGGGCATGCATCTACATCTCTAAACTTAAATATTTGCCGACCATACACGTGATTGCAGACATCTTAAATGCGTCCAACAGACTGAGAAATACACTAAATACACCATCCAGCAATGAAACATGTGCTGGAAAATCCCTGATTTAGTTCAATGATTTCCGCAAGCCGCAAACCTCCATTGAAACTTCCATTTACGGGATTGCCTAGCCATGGATGACACCGCTACCCAAAGTCTCCAGTCCTTAGGAGCCAATCGGTGGAGGCTTCGAAATCATTGGTGATTCCCAGGCGCCTGGCGTGCCCGAAATTTTGAGATCTCTGTAGCAGGGAATTTCCAGGGAGTTTCATGGGAATTTTCATGGGTCGGAAAATGCTGCGATATCCAATGGTATACATTCGGCTTACCAGGCTTACTACTTTAGCGCATGAAAGGCCACTCCTGGGAATTTCATGAGGTTTAATTGGGAAATAATGAGACAACATCATCGGATGAAGGGAGGATAAACTCAGGATATTGTGGGCTAAATATAGGGAATCATACTGGTTTATAATGGGATACAGCCAAAAATAGCAAACGAATATGGGGTCGATAGGAGTTGTCAAACCATTCTGGTGGGGAACATGAAATATTTTGAACCTTTTACTCAGGTGCGCTTGTAGGAGATTTATGGTCCAATAATGGGAAAATCATGCAGGCATAACTAGTGAATGCCAATGATGTCCTCAAATGGGAAAAACACATGTTTGGGTTGTGAGTGGCAAACAACATATGCGATCATGTACCTATTTTTATTATGGATCGCGAAGAACCAAACAGCCAGTGGGAAAAGGACATCCACGATCCAAAAACGGGTATTTGGGTGGCCCCCAGTGCAAAAAGTCATCAGCACATGTTCCTTCAGGATTGAAATTCGCGACCAATTGCACACAATCGGCCGATTATATATAAGAAAAAAATGATTGGCTGAGAACCCTCAAAATCACCAAAAATCTTTCACAAATATAACGCCTTCTACATGGAATATTTCATGGAATATCGCTCACTTATCCCACAGACATCATGTACATATCAGTATCTGATCATCTTTTAAAACTCTATGGGTCGTTGAACCTAAGGTGACAAAGAAAAATACTATTTTCTTCCACCAACATTTCAAAAAATAAACAGTCAGTCAATATTCGACACCAATATGTTTGGGTACATCCTGATTTTGGTGAGATTCAATCCCTTTTGTTGCTGGTTCATCAACCATCTATCCTTTGGCCTAGACTCATACCCTTGGCCTCTCTACCTCCATCACGCATCAGCACACACCGCTTCAACAATCCCAAATCCGTAAACATCGCCCAAACAAAAACAATTCAACCAAAAAAGCGAACAGAAAACTCATAAATCAGCCATAAATCAGCCATAAATCAGCATAAATCAGCCTAAATCAGCCATAAATCACCCATAACCTCGACATTTCGACCATTTTCTGTTCCTTTTGGTTCTCCCGTTCCGTTCCGTTCCGTTCCGGCGCCTGAGCACTTCGTCGCCGGACTTCACCAAGGCCAGGCCACCCATGCGTGGAGCCTCCGCGGCGCTGCGCGCCAGGTCCTTGGCGAATCCATGGATACAATTGGTATATCTTTATAATGGTATATATATATCATCCATGTATCTATACATCATCTGGTGTATGACATCTGGTATATGATATCTGGTATATAACATATGTATATATATATATATATATATCTGGTATAGAAATGTATATATCTGGTATATTACACTACACTATTGGTATATATATATTATATATATATATATCATCCATGTATCTATACATCATCTGGTATATGACATCTGGTAAATGATATCTGGTATATAACATATGTATATATATATATATCTGGTATAGAAATGTACTTATCTGGTATATTACACTACACTATTGGTATATAAATATAATATATATATATATATATCATCCATGTATCTATACATCATCTGGTATATGACATCTGGTATATGATATCTGGTATATAACATATGTATATATATATTTATATCTGGTATAGAAATGTATTTATCTGGTAGATTACACTACACTATTGGTATATATATATTATATATATATATATCATCCATGTATCTATACATCATCTGGTATATGACATCTGGTATATAATATCTGGTATATAACATATGTATATATATATATATCTGGTTTAGAAATGTATTTATCTGGTATATTACACTACACTATTGGTATATATATATATTATATATATATATCATCCATGTATCTATACATCATCTGGTATATGACATCTGGTATATGATATCTGGTATATGATTTCTGGTAAATATCATATGTATATAAATATAATTATATATCTGGTATAGA
>Ga0126342_10006897_pt1 | contig 20221 bp, 20 predicted proteins | sample Cyp1metagenome_FD_92528 | JGI IMG/M metagenome (GOLD analysis project Ga0126342, IMG submission 92528) | Coral microbial communities from Lord Howe Island, Old Settlement Bay, Australia - Cyphastrea 1 metagenome | ecosystem: Host-associated > Invertebrates > Cnidaria > Coral ...
ATGGTATGTATGGTATGCATGGTATGCATGGTATCATTGGAATGTATGGTAGGTATGGTATATGTTAAACACATGTAGTGTTGTGAAAGTACACAGGTAGTAAATAGGAAGTAGATATATATATATATATATATACATAGCACATGTAAATATATATATATATGACTATAGGTAGCACCTAGGTATAGGTACTTTGAGGGAGTATGTGCTACGTAGGTCGTCTAAAAGGTAGCCTGTACCTAGTAAATGCGAGTCTGGTAAGACCTAGCAAATACGAGGCTGGACTTCAGAAATGCTGCCAATAGCTTGCAAATAGAAGGGAAGGAAGGGAAGGGGGTGCTACCTGGGGACCCATACAATTGGGGGGGTAGGAACACGGAACACGAGACCAATATATATATATATAATTATATATATATAATTATATATATATATATACGAATGAATATGAATATACAATGTATGGCTGGAAAAATTCTCAGGGGTTCCAGCCCAGGAAACATCCACCGGTGAAGCTGGTGGTCTTTGATTTTGACGAGACGCTCACCATGGCCACCTTCATGCCTCGTAGCAAGGCCATCACCACCAAGGCCTCCGGGAGCCTCCGGGAGCCTCCGGGAACCTCCAGCCATGGTCCGATTTGGGAACCGATTTGGGAACCCCCATGGGTGGGCTCACTTTGTGAAAAACCGCGTTTTGATCTCTAGGTTGGCTGGAATCCAGCGGAAGCAGAGTTCAAGGACCTGGGAATGCTGTTGATAGATCCATAAAATTCGATAGAGATGTTCCGACCAGAGGCAGCCAGGGGTGTTTTATTTTATGGCCACGTTTTGGGACGCTTGTGTTTCACAGAGAGATATGGTGATTGACCGTTGTAATTAGGAAAACAAAACTTTCTCAAGGGAACCAGTTGACATTTGAGAATCAGATTTGGTTCAGAAATGACATTTTAAAAGGATTCTTCATCGATAAGTTAAGACTTGCATTTTTTGCACAACACCTGTGCCTTGGGCCCCTGCGAAGACTTGGTAAGTCTCCGTGAACTCTTCTCTTGAAGCACCGACCGGTTCCCAATTCTTTTTGGTTTCCCTATGTCACTATGCCTGCTGCAGTGCAGAATTCGTGAGGACTGGAGTCAGGAGGACCTTGTGAAGTACAACTTCGAGAGTCCTTGGGTTGATGGAAGCCGAGTGGAGAAACTTCGCGCGCTTTTTGACACCTGACACCAAAAAGATAGGTCAGATAGGGATTTAGTTTTCGCTTTCACGGAAGGGTGGTTCACAGCACTGGAGTTGAGGACATGGGAGTGTCTTCTGTAGATCTAAAGTGCGACCAGCCCATGACCCACCGAATATCCTGATGTGATATCTCCAAGATGCTGGACTGGGCTCAGGAAGAGATCGCTCAGGACAAAGCCTTGGCCATCCTGACTCAAAACAAGAGTGGTGTAGCACCTTGACATCAACCACTCCATGAAAACTGAGCCTATTTTTCTGGGATTGCCGCCCAAGTAGCTGTCTCGCCGCAGGTCTTTGTAGCTTGATCACATAGCCCCTCCCATGAAAGTCAACATTCACCTCGGAGCTTCAGCCCAGGTGGCCGTGCTGAATTTGTTGCGCTTGGCCAATCTGCTGGAGCATTTCAGTGCCATATGGTGCATGTCTGCTCCACAAGGTGCGTGTACCTGCTGTATCCTCTCATAACCATTGGAAGAAACTTGGTTTGGGCCAAGCAAGCGGGAGAAATTTCACATGAAGGTACACCAGTTGAAACGATTCGAAGAAGAAACATGCCTCTTGTGAAGAAACCAATCCATGTAGAGCCCTTCCGTCTTGCCATGGTTGTTTGGGGTAGTAGCTTAATAAAAGGCTGGTCCTTTGGTATCAGGTGACTGCGATGGCGCATTTTTTGAAAATGGCAGATGGAGCTTGTTTCGAAGCCCTTGCAACGAAGTCCAGCAGCACAAAGCGGATCTTCTGACGCCTGGCTCAGCACCTCACGTTTGTTCATGTCTGGTTTGTATGATTTGCATCAAGGCTCCAAGAAGATCTCCCAGTTCTAGGTTGGTTAAACACGGTTAAACACGGTTAAACACGGTTAAACACGGTTAAACCATCTTAAATCACACTTTCCCTGGACTTTACCTTTCTAGATTTTCTGGGTGCCGTCAAGGACGCATGTGGCTGTCCAGCCGCTGCGCTGGCTGCCTCAACTCAGTAGTGACACGAAGTTGGCTGCCAAGTTGAGCGACCTCAGGCGCGTCGAGTGAAGTTGACGGCATGGAACTCATGTCATCTGAATGCAGTTTAGAAACTTGGAAAGCCATGCAATAATTGTCATATGATGTCATATGTCTAGTCTAATTCTCTCTAAGCAGTCCAATCTGATCATCTAAGCAATCGAATCCAATCAGCTAATCCGACTATAGAATTTCTGCGAGTCTGGGAGGTGGGCAGTCAACACTAAGGGTTGTGGGGAAAATATTTCAGAGGTGACCAAGGCTTTGATTTATAGACACAAAGACACTGGTTGTCTTCCTTTACAAATCCACAATCTATATCTATGTACTTGAACAAATGCAGTCCACTTGTTGTTGATTTCCGCCTCTCCGTTTGCTCTGCCCGCTAAAGGCATGACTGCAAGGGTTCCAGATTTTCTTGCTGGTCATGACATTTTTCTCGCTGACCAGATCCCAAGCGGGCTGGGCTCTGTAATTTGATATCTATTTTGTGCTCAATTTCTGAAGATACTATATATATATCTATATATATATATAGATCTATTGAGAACCATTCCACTGACATCTCCGAAAAAAGCACTGAACGGTAGCCACAGCACCACCGCACTGAGACTGGAGCACATGGTCTTGGTGGATGATGAGCGTGCCAACTTCCGAAATGACAGCAGCGTCAGTGCAGCCAAGGTCTTGAGGTATTGCAAGGCGGGGCCCTTTCTTGGTAGTTGGTACAGCAGCATGTTGGCCTGAAACCAAGGTGTTCGCGGAAAAGATTTGAAGAGGCTCAACATTTGTGACGAAACAGAACCACCGAGCTGTTTTTGTCAGGTCTCTCGATATGACGAGACGTACCGTGATTGCGGGCTTTTGGATCAGATGGGGGGTTTGGGAGCGCATAGCGATACCGACTACGTGACTTGGCCAACTAGCGTGCTGGTCACCGACTTTCTGAAGGGAAGAGTAAGAAATCATGGACATTGGGTCCAGACGGCCAATCGTTTATTTCCCAGATTACAAGGAGATTGGCAACATAAAAACCTTTTACCCCAATCAGGTGTTGCAAAGGATTTCACATGCCTATTTTGGGGTTGATCCTGCACCTCCTGCACTTGTCGCCTCCCAGGAAGAACTTCGGAACTTCTTGCGGCAGCCATGGGAGTACCCGTACCCCACACGTGAGGAGGGCTCTCCATCAATGGGGAAGAAAAAAACCACCAGCAACGTGAGCTTCTCCAGGGATGGACAGGCAGAATCCGGGGGAACCAGGATTGAGCTCCATCGGGTGGAAGATTCGCCCGAACATGAAAAAGCACCGCGCCAAAGAATTGGTTTCTGAGCGCATCTCAGCACATCTCAGCGCATCTCAGCGCATCTGAGCATAGGCCTAGCTGTGCTGGATTCATCCTTTTGAAAATGGTTGTCTTAGCTGATACCGAAATCGATCGAAATCGGTTCAGGGTGAACGCGGGGGAAAGAAGGCCTGTGTCACACCCAGCCGATGCCGTGCACTTGCAAGTCCTGACTTGGAACAGAGCAGTGCCCAATCTACTTGTTGATTTTGTCACAATAAAAATATATATATATATATAATATATAATATAATACATGATGATTAATTCTGTACATGATGCTTTAAATATATTGAGCTAACAGAAACCAATGTCGTCCGCGTTGTAGCAAATGATCCATGAATACTTCTACCAAACTCTTCAGGGTCAAGAGCCAAATATCGGACGTATCAAATTGATGTGTCAAGTCAGTGGTTTTGTATCCAACTGATACGGTTTGGTCAGCCCTACGCCGCCGTTTCAGTTTTCCCCACTGCCATGATGGTTGCAGTGTTGCCCTCTGTGCTGACCCGGGTGTGTAGTGCTGCCAAATTGCAGCGAAACGTGAAGCACCTCGGGCCGTGCTCCATCCTCCATGGAGAAAGTGCCCTCCGAGTGAAGAGTGGAAAAGGCGCACATCTTGCTAGTTGGAAGGAGCCAAAACCCTCTGAAATTTCGGTGTGTCAGTTTGATTCAGTTTTTTTGTATGTTGGATGGTTCAAACTGATTCAATGTCGATTCAATGTCGATTCAATGTGGAATGATCGCCCAAGGTGTGGGATCTTTGCCTCGAGCATGAGGAACTTTTGCGCTTGGCCGATGAGCAGGTTCCGGGCGGTTTGCGATGGGAACGACCCTGCGCCCGGTGTCCATCTCATGACACGTGCCTAGTGCTGCCCTGGGTCTGGGTCAAGGACTGATGACTGGAAAAGAATTTTTGGAGTCTGCTTGAAACTAGGGAAGTCTGGGGAGAGATTTCAAGTCACTGCAATTTGATCCTGATACATCAGGTACATAGAGAGCCTCCACCCAGAAATCTTTTTGAGCGTGATCACAGCTGGGGCTGTTGACTTTCCGCTGCTGTAGAGCTTCTAAGCATAGATACATCATGATACATCGTATCCATTGAGGTTAGCAGTTTCCTCACAAAATTAGGAACTCACATATCCCCTCGATGTCGATGATGAACGGCTAGGTTTAGGGTGAATATGAAGATTTACAGTTGCAATTCAGAGAATGGTTGAGACGTTTCGGCAGATTCAGCTGTACACAGTTCTCTAGTATGATGATCCGCACAAGACTGTCCTTCCGGCCTTTTCTTCAAGCTGGATTTCCCAACAAGATAAACAAGCAAGAACTCCCAGAAACATCCAGCAACTATACCTATTGACAATGATTCAACGGTCCATGGGTATTTGCTGAATTAGTTTGAACAAAATGATGACTCAAAGGCCTAACACAGTTGGGATTCGAGGGTTTTGATTCACAGCTGCGTCATTGTCCAGTTGTTCTGAGCCATGGAGAATCCGAGTCTGGGATGGGCCAGGTGGGGTACCGGGTAGCGACTGGTGGAACATTTCAAAGCTGCAAAACGGGGAAACCAATTTTTTCGGTGCGACATTTTCGGAAATCCATGGTGATCAACTGCACATTCTGCCCAGCTGGGTCACTTAGATCGGCCGCAGGTCCTTGGTCTGTGGCTTTGGCAGCCTCTTCGTACCCATCTTCGCTGAACGACAGGCCTTTGGACCAATCCCTGCACAGGTGCCACTTGTGGGGCTGCAGTGCCCGGAATCCGGGACAGCCTGACTGTGTTATGTTTAGGTGGAAACTTTTGATTTGCAAATTGTGGTATGCAGTAAGTCTATGGCAGAACATCATACCAATCACACCCTTCACTTTTCCAATACGGTCATGCCAGGACAACATTCTCATATTTGTACAATCACAAAACTGGTTGATGGCTCTCAGCAAGATGTCATTTGCCGCTCACCACAGGATGTGGCCCTGTCGTTGGTGATGATGACCATGGTCTGCACAGCAGCGGGCTACGTGCTGACAAGGTCATTCAACCAGAAGATTGAGACACATGTGTGAGTTGTAGTTGGTGAACAACATGATCAGGTACTTAGTAAACCAACTTGGACTAGCTTTGCTATGCTGCAGAAGTTGATGCAGCTTTTCTTGAGCAGGAGTTGCACATCAATATTTAAAGGCTTACGCCTCACGGCTTGGTTGTTGTTGGGACCATTTTGGGGCTAGCTTGTGCCCAATTGAGGCCATGTTGAAGCCATGTTGAAGCCATCTTGGGAACATGTTGGGGCCATCTGGACTTGGTGGATCTCTCGTAAGTTGCAAACCTGGATTCGTTTTTCTGAGTTTTTCTTTTAAAAACCACCAAATGATTTGCGGTGCTTTGCCCCAGGTCAGCTCCACTCCTGCTGACCCGCTTGTTGCTGCGACTTCATCCCAATCTCCAACTCAGGGATGATGTGTGGGAGGCACGTTCAGAGAGTTGGAGTGCAGATCGGTGAAACACGGTATCCCAGCAACGATATTTTGCGCCGTTTTCATCCATGGAATCCATTGGTTTCCCTGCTTTTGCAGGAAGTCGTTCCTGGCCAAGTTTCTCAGCTTAAGTCGGAGCGCAGTTTCAATGACTGTTTTTTCTTTCGTGGTTAGCTCCCCAATGCCATAAACGATACCCCATTCAACCACTTTTGCGATCTGGGGGGTATCAAAACCATATCATATAGTAGATGTCAGGGATGTTGTTGATTTGCCACACTTTAAGGTGACCCACTTCAAAGATCTCAAAAGGGACTCTTGGTCTTGGCATGCAGCAGACTAGCCTCCCCAAAACCAAGGAAGCGCAACTTGGGGAGGAAGCCGCTGAAGAGGGCGTTGCCAAAAAGAGGCTGGTTCTGACTAGCGGCAGCTTCAAATAATGTTTTTTGCTTGAACGTAGTCCCCTGAGAACCCTGCAATATTGCTTGATTTGGGAGAGAATGGACATTTTGAAACGGTGTGGCAGCAGCAACCCTCCTGGAGGTATATCCGGAAAAGGACAGGAGCTGAGTTACTGTTCATTGTTGCTGAGCTGCAGCGCATGATGGCTGCCATTGAACCAACCGTGGGGTTAACATTGGCCATGCACATACAATCTGGTTGGTAGTTTGGAGCATTTTTTATTTTTCCATATGGGAATGTCATCATCCCAACTGACGAACTCATATTTTTCAGAGGGGTAGGTCAACCACCAAGCAGCAATTTTTGTGACCTCAATCACTGCCATGCCATGCCTGAACCTCCAATTTGCCTCGAGGTCGTACACAATTCCGCGGTGACGTCTATGGCAATGCTGGCGTGGCTTTTGGGCTATCCGTACTTAGCCTTGCACGCATTTTGCCTCGAGATCGGTTATGAGGCAGGATTGGGTGCTCCACCTGTGAGTTAACATTTGTTCATAAAGGTTTGGGAACCCGCTGGTATTTCGGTGAGAGATTATCCAACTTGAAATCTGAAATGTGTACAACTTGAACTTTTGCATGCATAGAGGAAGAGCGAGTGAAGGTGAACCGATGGTAGTTTGACAATCTGAAGGGACAAAGCCAAAAGAGTAAAACCTCAATGCAGATCTCCCGGAGCTCTGAACACATTCTCCTGTGACTCTTGAGGTCTTCGATTCGTTTAGTCTGGGCTTCCAGAGGATTCCTGCTGCAGGGTGGGCAGGACATGGGGCCAAGTGGCCGTTGATTGTTTCAGAGACTGACAGAGCCTGGTGACCTCAGGATGGAACCGGAGACATTGATCCACCACTTGGTCTCTCCAATTTGCATTCTTTGCTCTACACAGATTCTTAGCCCAGCGTAGGGCGAAGGCATCTGCGATTGAAGTCTTGGGTGTGGGAACGTGCCATGAAGTGCTTCATATTCATTTCATATCCCAGTGATCCCCAGTGACAAAAAACAATTTCTTCCTTGCCCTTGCACCAAGCCCAAGGACAGATATTGACTTCAGGGTCCTCTGCCAGCTGAGCATTTGCATCGATCTGTCGGGGGCAATCCTTGGAATGAGCAAGTTCCTGCTGCGCTTTTCGCATTTGTCGGCATCCAAGATCTACCAGCCTCTTGTCTGATCTTGATCGAAGTTTTTCCGGCGTATTTGGGGGTACTCAACTTTGAGATTTTTACAGATGCTTATTGGATGTTTTTTTTGGGAGCAATGGTTATTGGCCCCAGCAGCAAAGGTTTTTGTCAATTGTCTACATCTTTCTGCGCGTGATCTTTCCCCTGATCGTGGCCCGGCATCGCTTGGTGATCTGGAACCCCCTCCAAGCTGTTGAATGTTAAAGAGTTGCACTCTGATTGTCGCACTGTCTTTCACAGTCACAGTTGTTCGTCAAGTTTCCATTTGGCTTCTTCTTCTTGTGGGTGCACGCTGGTGTTTGGAGTTGAGGGGAAGATTCACGCACAATCCCGCAGTGCGCCATAGTTTGAGCAAATTGTGTCAATTTCTGCTGGAACCACAACGTCACAGCTTGCAAGGACACAGTGATCATCGTCTCACGCGAGCTTACGACTAAAGGAAGTTTTAGCACCAGACTGCAGCTAGGTGGCATTGACCATGCCTTCCCCGATGTGGACAAGTTAGCATTTTAAGGGATGTTTAGTTGTCTTGGAGCACAGATGAGCCCAGAAAATATGGCCAGCCATTGATCCAACCATATCCAACCTAATGCCAGCTGTCACAGCCACTTAAACCACTTCCAGGTTCACCGGTTCCACCGCTGGAGTCGGTCACCTGAGGCAGTTGCAATCAGATCAGCAAGGCTTCTTCGCCAGGTGGGAGCGCCGCAAGTTTGAGAGGTTTCACCAGAAACCAACAAGAATGGTGATCTTAGTGATAATATAACTATATATAATATATATATATATATGTATATTATATATGTATATGTATATAACTAATATAACCAATAACCAGAGAATGATCATGAAATTGCCTCCATCCCGAGCAAAAGGGGTGGGCTAGTCGAGCCCCAAGTCTTTCAGGACAGATTGGACCCAGCTCTACTTCTGGTCTATGGCCGTTGCTTGCTGGAGAAAAGTAAGTAGGGTGGCCACATGTAAATGTGTGTATATATATATACATATAAATGCAAAATAATGCAAAGGTGGTGACGATTGGACATGCCAGTGGAAATGATTGGCTCAGATCATCTCACGGTCCTCATTATGATTGTTTTGTGCTTGGAAAGGTCAGATGCAGCGAGTTTTCGTGAGAATTCCCTGCCAATCCGCATCTGGCAACACGCACCTGGAAGCAGTAACTGAGTCCTCTGAGGTCATGAACTCTTTCAATGCTTACTTCTTCTTAGTGATTCGTGCGAGATCGCGACTGCCGGCCCATGTGGTCTCAATCTATGAGACTCAGAACTGAGCCGAGATCGCACAAAAAGTCGCCGGTGTTGCAGTGTCCTGCGGCCTCATTGCTGGTGGGGTCTCTGAAAACATCGTTTAACGTGAGGGACATTTCCTCGTAAATGTGCCAACTAAAACCCGTTGCGAAATGAAATGATAGTTCTTTGCATTGATGAACACATATCATGTACACATACAAACATAGTCAAACAGACAGACTCGCAACGTTCCATGCCCCCAACAACAGGCCGCATTGGCAGCGCTGGCACAGCAGACTCGTGATTCGCAATGGCGGAGGAAGGTGCCATGACGGAAACAAAACAGGCAACACCAGACTATTGTACTTATCTTTGGGACCTTCAAACTTAGCCAACAGTTGTCAAATGTTGTCAAATGTTGTCAACCACCAAATTCTTGACTACCAGATTCTTGAGCACCGTCTCACTCATACGTCAAAAAGGTACAAGGGTGCCTTCAACTTCAACAGTAATTTTCATCCAATGGCTGTCAAAGGGTGATCAGGCAGGGTAAACATATCCTGCGATAATCTCAGGCCTTGCGCCAACGTTTGGTCAAGTAGTTTTGATCATTGGATCATATTGTGAATCAAACTCATCATGTCTACATAACTCTAACAGATTATCAAATTACATTTTAGGGTGATGAGGTGATGTGTTTGTCTTTGCTAGCCTTGAAGGCTCCAGAGTAGCAACACCCGTCACTCACAGGTTCAGTCGTTACGCCGCAAGCTGCCTCAGGCCTGAACGTGCCATGAATTTGGCGTCAGTGACTGACTTGAAACACAAGGAGGATAAATAAATGCTGTGGGAAGATTCAAAAAATAAGTGGGAAAACTGGACAGCAAGAGCAAAGATAACCTGCAATCATTGAGGCCAGCGACACATCATCGTCAGGGCCTTACAGGTTCACATAAATGTCATGCCGCCACCGGTGCTAGCTGCTACCCCTTGCCACCTGCTAAAAGCTGTTGACACCTGACACCCCAAGCAGTAGACGAGAATGTAGAGCTAGGGTAGGAGAGTTGCCCTATGTTGCATTTATGGTATTTTTCAGTTGCACTGCATGCCTTCATTATGTTTCACCCATTTGATGCAGTTTCCCTCAGTTGCTGTTGGAGATTGATATTCCTTTTTGATGCAATCAACGTCCGACAATCCGGAGGTTCAGTTCTTCTGTCTCAGTGGCTGAAGCTGAGAAGATGCTCCAGTCCTACGAGGAAGAGGTGGGGATCAAATGGACAAAGACGTAAAAATCTTCGACTTGGGTCTATGTAGTCGCATCAGATCAAACCAATCTTTGAACATGTTGCAGAGTAGCTGCTCGTTTTGCCATGGTTTACCAAGTTTTCTTGATGGTCCCACTTTAAATCTGAAACAATGATTACATTGTGACGATGCGTTGCGTCCAGCCTGAGCGAAAAGCAGGTGATGTCACAACAGAAGAAACTCCAAGAACTTGTTGACCAGCTTGGACATCAGGTGCCTTCGCCTCTCGGTCTTCCCATGCCAATAGCGAGATATTTTAACACGTGGCATATCTTGGCATGAATCTAACAGCTAGAGATCCACTGCCATGGTTTCTTAAGAAAAAAGCGGCAGATCTGCAGCAGTTGGTTGCACCGCAACCAACAAATCCTGCTGGGCGCAGGTCTCTCCAGCTGGATGGAATTGCGTCAATCGTTTGGACCCCAGCTGGATGGACATGTGAACTTTAGCGAACGGCCAGTTCGCGGCCAGTTGACCTGTGTTTTATGGCAAATTCAGATGCCAATTCATGGCCCAATTGCGGCAACCCACAGGCAAAATTAGCGACTCGCCATGGCAACATGTTTGGGCCTTCGGGGTGGTTCCCTCAAAGCTAGGCGAATCTGACGTCAGGCCATGACATGGTTGATGCCGAGTTAGAGATGGATGGCCTCCTGATGGACAGCTTGTGGTTGCCGTGGTTGCACCGTTCTAACAATGGAATGACGTGCAGAGAGCAGAAAGCCATCCTCTCACATCCAATTTTCACATCTGTACAGCCATTGCAATGCACGTTCCCGTTCTGGTCCTTGTTGTATCCAGCTTAGCAGGGGTGCAGCGAGAGTGGCAACCAGCACCCTCATGGGGAGACGTCTCGAGAATTGCAGGTGATAAACTCGCTGTTTCCAACTTAGAAGCTGCTTGCAGGAGTGCCAAAGAGTGCGGCAGCGAATTGCCGAGCTTGAAAGCAAGGTGAGGGATCCGTCTACACAGCACCAGCGCAATTCTGAAAGGATCTGGAGTTCTCAAAGTTGTGGTAGCAATCCAGCAAGCTGATGGTCTCAGTGAGGGAAACCACTTGAAAAAAGGTGACTTCCTTTTGGAACCCCCCTGTGTTCACAACGCATTCTTCAGCCCATTTCGAAGGGACTTTTGCAACATCTCTGTGGGCAAAATGTACTCGGGCACTCATCATGCCAACTTGCACTATCAACTGCACCACATACGCACTCATGCGTGTGGGTTTGTGTTTGTGTGTCCCTCAGGCAACTTCGACACAGGCCGAAGGCACGAAATGCGGAGCTGGGTTTTGCTTGTGTCGGTGGTCATGGTGTCACATGATTGTCCTATATGCATTGAGGCATTGACAGACAACCATTAGAGTGGTTCGCAAACCGAGGCAGTGATGCAGTTGCCGATTTGCAACAGAGGCAGGCAGTTCATGCGTAGATGTGAGACATATCACTGATATCAGGCTCTTGTTCTTGGTCCAGTGGATATATAAATAGTTTGGTTATGTTTGGTTATGTTTATACAATGTTTTTTTTTCTTTTTTTCCGAGGACATCCATGAGGACATTCTGACGATTCATGGCTTTAGATCTCGAGGCTCTCAGCCTTCCGGGCCAGCTGCGGAGCAAAGGGCTCAGCGAGACTCGTGAAAATGAAGAGTTGCGCAAGTTGACCATCCAGCACCATGAGAACATCCTGTACCAAAGTCTCCTGGTGAAGTTTTGAACTCTTGACGATGTTTGGCAAGCTTGGCAATTTCGAGGAGTCTGGCAGTTCGTGTGATGCCTCCAGGTTTTATTGATATTCCATGGATCTTCGAGAAAAATCTAAGCGGTGCCAAGAGAACACTGAGGTTGGGTGAATATCGGAAAGGAGTGATTTTTAGTCCTGTGGCATTAGGACTTAACCACCCACCTGCCAGGTATGGATTTGTTTAAGTCGTGCAAGATCCACCAGACCCACCACAGTAACCTTTGACACCTTTGCAATTGTTGGCTCAGAGAAGGGGTGCAGACGTGGGAAGATGGAGTGGGGCAAGGCACGTTGGTGGGCCGTTGGGCAATGACCCGAGAACAGACATGTGACATGCGATGTGTTTCGTTAACTCAATGTCTTTTCTCATAGGCATTTTCCTGCACTGATGTCATCGCACTTGAGAACAGTGTACAGGTGGGGTGATAATGCTCTGAACACAGTGTCTACGTTGTCTAAACGATACACGATTTGAAGACCAGGTAGACACCCATTCAACTCGTCAAAGCAAAAAAATCCAATCGTGAAAGTGTGTGGGCAATGGCCAGTTGGTGAGTCTTGGGTTCAAACTTTGGGGGTTCAGTGAGCCAATAACATCAGCGCGAGGTGACTTCCGGAAACGGCAAGCCAAGCATGGGATCCACTCCCATTGAGATCGAGGCCGTTTTTCATTGGACTTCGCACTTTTTGCGAAGGTCATGGGTTTTTTCCCCTTTACAAATACGCATGGTCGTGGCTTGAGAGTCGTGGATCATTCGGGGCCCAAAAAATGGGTCGTTTATCCGCCGAATGGCCATTAATGTGGGGAAAAATGATGATTGACCAATGGATCCAAAGGAGTTTTCGGATCCATCTGCCGAGTTTTGAGGTGTCCGACCTTCCATCGATGACAAAGCCGGAAAGAAACCTGGCAGAAGGCCAGGGAAATATCCCAGCACACCATCATTTTGGGCATGTACATTATAGTGTTGTAATTTAGTAATGTGTTGTATCATTCATGTTGTTATATGTACAATAAATATTATATACATATGAATCATATGAATACATGAATATATGATTTGACATTTGTGTAAGATGACAAATGGTCAGCTGGTGCTCGACAGCATGCCTGAGCATGCCCGGAGCCATGGGAGTCGGTCCGAGGCATCAAGAGCCTCTACCAAACTTGCCAGATGTGCCCTGGAGATGCCTGGGATGTGCTTCAGACATCTTCAGACTGGAAATGCCTGGGATTGTTGATATTGTTGGACCAAAAATTCTCCAGTTTTGAGACGCTTTTTTTTGTCATGAAGCAACCAACAACAGAATAGACATGGCCAAAGATAGGAATCCCAAGTACGCGATGCATCGGGGCAAGGTATGACCTGAACTTGAGAGTCGGGAGCACGAGCTTGCCTGCACACAAGGCAGGACTCTGCAGCTCCTCGGTGGCTCCTCAGTGGCTCATCATAGTCTCATACCCTCTGGTAAACGTTTACATAGCTATGGAAAATCACCATGTTTAATGGGAAAACTCACTATTTCTATGGCCATTTTCCATAGCTTTTTGTATGTTTACCAGGCCGGGTACTTCATCGATTCATCGATTCCCATTTTCCCCGGCGACGCTCAGCGCAGTCCAGGTGGTCTTGGCCTCGATGAGCCCTGCATGCTGTGAGCAAGTGCGAAAGGTGCCACCGCTGCGACAACCAGGTGTTGGTCAAAGCAGAGCAGCATCTTTTCCTTCACACTGGTACCTGTATCCCAATCTATTGTTGATTTGAGTCATATAGGTTTCAATTTTTGTCATCTCTAAATGCGGCTAAATGGCTTTGATTTTCAATCCTGTTTGTACGGAAACAAGGGGGCCATGCCAGGCAGTGGCCGACTTCGAACAGGGCTCCTTGGTGATACAGCGAGGATTCCTTTGCTGATTCAGACAGATTCAACCTGATAGAGGCATGAAAGTTGTGCCGACGAAAATTGGATCCCAAACTTGTCGAAGCTATGGATGAAAGCAGGCGATTTGGGGACCCCTGTCGCTGCTCGGTCGCCGCTCTGTTGCCGTGGCTTGCAAGTTACTTACCTTCATCCTAAGGTCGATCCTCTCCCTCTAAGCGAGACCAGGTGGTGTTGGTTTCACAGCAAGACTTGGGGTATTGGTGCCCAACCAGTAAAGCTACCCACACTCTGCTGGCAAATGGTAAATGACAAGTTACGAAGCACACGGGTAGCAAGATGCCATGAGTTCCGGTTGCATGACTTCCTTTTGGTGCGTTTTTTTGCCACGTGCAATGATGCAAGCTCAGAACGGACAATTTTGTAAAGCTTCATGATTCAGTTCATTTCAATCCTGTAGACATGTACACGGGTCAACCATGGCCTCAGAATCAGTGACGATGAGCATGCGTTTGCTGTAGAATCTGTTTTGGGCAGGAGCTCAGTGACTCATGGGTTCAACATGGTCGAACAACAGACCTGATAAAGCGTAGACATCTACACCTCCCTCTCTCTACATAATACATGTGTATGTATATTATATATATATAGTGCTATGCACTTGCATAATCGCACACAAAAGTATTGATACTGAGATTAGATATACTGTGTCTACAATGTTTGGGGTCTCAGCAACGCAGGTGAAGACAGAAAAGGATGTGCCTGCGACCCCGGCACCAGCACCCCAAGCTGAGGTGGGACCTGGTTTAGTTGGACTTAGGCGGCCATGTCTCATGTGATGCACATTCAATCATTCCTGCAACATATGCAACGACTTTTCATGAACTTCTGTGCAGGTGCCTGAATTGCAGGCACCATTGCCAGGTACCACCAGCAGCATCGCCAGTCTACAGCAATCAGTGGAAGTCGCAACCTGGGACAGAGGAAGGCAAGGTCCACTTGGTCCACTATGATCACTTTCGCTCATGGCTTTCAAGGAATGTATAAGGGCTATAAGGGCTAGGAGCACAGCTGATTTAAGAAGATCTTGTTGAAGAATTTTGGATGACAGGGATGCTTCTAAAACGACCCGTTGAGGATCTTCCCGGGATACTCTCAAGGAGCTCAGTTCGAACTCGTAGCTGCACTTGTCGCAGAGATGAAAAGACCGTGGCGCCCAAAGCGCCCGTCTCACCCAAGAGCGATGCGGGGTCTGTGCGAAGCCCAGCCGTTGACGACTCACAAATGGTCTCTTCCCAAAACAGGGTGAAAGAGTGATTTTTACCGGTCTTTCACTTCCGGAGAATGCTCCATTTTGCATGAGCAAAAAGTTACCTCTTGGATCCTCTTGGGTGTTTGGGCGGTTGTCTCTTTAGCATGCTGAGAGGCCTGAGAGGACTTGTTTGGTCAGACTTCCTATTTAAGATTCTATGTTGACCATGTTGAGAAAATGCAACGCCTGTGATGGGGTTGTCGCGTCGCGTCTTGAAAAGAGTAATCTGCAGGAGAAATCTCGTAGCTCGCGCCCAGAGCTGTTCTTGGAGATTGGTAGTCCCGAGGTGTGAAGGGATGGTCAGGACAATCTTCAGGGGTGAGAGTCGGTGAGAGATGGCATGATGTGAGCCTGAAGTAAGATCCATTTTGAAAGCCAAAAGCTGTAGCTGTATCCAAGGATCGTGCTCCAGCTGCAGGCTGCAAGGGCCTTGCTGGACATGGTCTATGGTTTGGGAAGTGAATACAACATCACCTCCGATGAGGACCACTGGGGCCTGAGGGCTGCTGAGGGTCCAGTGTAGCCGCAGGTAGAACGTTGCTGTTCCGAACCCAAACGAATGGCTACTGAAATGCCAATTCCGTTTGCTGTTCCTGCTACTCTCAGAACCCTTTCTGCCACGACTCACCGTCCTTCGTGGTATATTCGCTCTTGGTTTTCAAGAACTTCAGGCAAATAAAGACGTGCTGCGACTTGCAAAGCAGCTGGATGTCCCTGCCCTGCAGGCCAGAAAGTGGCCAGGTATTTTCAGCCATTTGAACTCCCCAAACGGAAGGGACTCAAATCCAGGGAGCATTTACTGATTTTTACTGGGAAATCCAGAGGTATGGGGGCTGGTTTTGCTACAGGTTGCAGGAGCGCACACACACTTGAAAGACCTGCAGACTCCGTATCAGGCTGTGCCAAAAAAGGGACCACAGTCATCTTCAACTCAGAAACCCTCGAATGTCACCAATGTGTGGAAAGAAGCCAAACCATGATGAGACATTTATTATTCTGTGATAATTTGACAGTCATTAATCATGGCTATCCTACCATGCATCAAACCATGGGACAGCTGTTGACAATGGGATAGCCATGCCAGGAGCTGGCGATGGGATATCTCTCTCAAGCTGTGACGACGGAGAATGCCGGGCGCACAGTACGATGAACGATGATTGGATTGATTGATATTGATTGGACGTTTGTGTTTCCTGGGATCAAACGAGAGTTTTTACAGCATTACTGTTGTGCGGTTCCCTGAACGCTTGACCGTGCTTGAAGCCTTGTTCTTTCGTTGTTTTCTGTCTGGAAACATTTAGGAACATTACCAGGAACATCTTTGCTGCTGGAAACTGTGACTTCTTGAGACCGTTGACCATGGCACAGTCGGCCCAGGCAGTACATCGACTGCAGACTTGTCATGAGTTTGGGCTGGATGAATTGTGCCTCTGGGGGGAGCGGCATCCTGAAGCTTCTCCAACTGATGACAGGAGGAGAGAGACGAGTTATTCCCTTCTACTTCGATGGTGTTTGAGCTTTTCGATCTTTATGGGACCTCTCTGTATGTAGACATGGCTGGTTCATTCGGGGTTGCAGTGAAAGCCCATGACTAAAAGTATCAATGTGACTTCAAAACCCTGCGCAGAACAATAGTGGAACTGAACTTCATGACTTTATCAGACAGTGGGTTTTTGATTGCGAATCACTTCCAAAATAGTGTGGACGCGGCAGTGACCATTCAACGACCAACTTGAGTCAAAATATCAAACCATTGGAACCATTGGACTTTCTGCACACACACACATACTGATGGCTTCATGAGCTTTGTCAAATCTTCTGGCTTTGGACTTCAATGAGATCTCACCCGGCTTTTGAGGATCATGATCCCTATTGCCCAAGCGAATCGCATACAGTCATGGAGGGTGAGCGCTGTCATGTCCATCCAATCCCCATCCAGCGAAGGTACGAAGCCATCGAAGAGGAGGTGGTCATCAATCGCGATGCACTGGAGTTGGTGGCTGGTGATGAAGAGGCCTCAGCTTCAATGACCAGCATCTTGTGACACCAACTGTCATGATCTGTCATGCACCAAGTGGTGTGATTTCCTTCATTATCTTCATTCAAGTTCCAGCATTCGACCTTGTTCCAAGTAGAAAAAGGTTGAGGTTTTTGTGCGCCAAGGGGCCACCTCCATTGGACTCCATCGGTCCATGCTGTGGGTGTGGAGGTGATGAAGCACCCGGAAATCCTTCAGAGTCTTCTGTTGCGCAGTGCGCGCATCCACCGGCCTGGTGGGGGGCCCTGGAAAGATCCAAGGTCCGTCCTAGGGTCCTTCTCGGGTCCTGCTGGGTCCTAGGGATGAGTCTGTCTTGGCCAATTTTCGGTTACATGACCCGGAAAAAGACCTACAGAAAAATAGGAGAGCTGTACAATGTTTGTCACAGGAAGATGGAGGAAACGATGGAAGCACTGAGCACTTTGTGTGACGTGGAGACACAATCAGTTCATGTCAGGTCTGATCGTGATGGCTTCTGAAATCCAAAAACTAGACCGGACTAACCAGACTGGGCTCATTTTGCACCAACTGAAGATCTGCAGGATCTACAATCTATACAATAGATTACAATAGAATACAATAGACATATTTGTAGGATCTTGCCATCGCTTGCCGTCGCTTGCCATCGCTCAGTTCCTCCACCCAAGCGTTGCAAGCGCGACTTAGATGAGCAGCTTGGCAGCACACGGCGAGCTTTTGCCATTTTTGCCATGGCCCGTTGACCATTTTCCAAGAAAACGTCAACTTGGACTTGGGGTACAGAGGAAATAAGAAAGATAGTGTACTGATGTGTAGTGTATCTCAACAGGTTAAGCCGTTAAGCCATTTTTTCAGATTTGTTAAAACTCCCATGCTGATCTCAGGGCAAAGGTGCGACCAGACAAGCTGAAGGTGGGGCCAGCTTTAGTTCAAGTAGTGCAAGTAGCCTCTGAAATGGTAAGGCTGGTAAGGCATGGCTTCCATTGACCGAGGAACCATGGCACTTGGTTCAGCAAGTCCCCGCCTTGCACTTGCCACAGGTGGCCAAGACGCGTGCGGGAGGCGCTTAACATGCTCACAGGCTGAGGGATGCTGGATGTGGATGGGATGTGGCTCAAACAGACAAAAAATGGTGGAAACATGTGGAATCAACTGGAAAGTTCCTGAGGAATTGGTAGCTCGCTTCAGAGGCCCAGGAACAGTAAGATGACGATGTGCTTTGAAAAAGATGATCTTGGACTCGACAAAAAATGTCTGGAAATCACACCTGACTTTTGCCAGCGTCCTTCATGTGCGCACTAGTCCTGATAGTCCTGGAAGCTTGGGTTGGCTCGCGGGATAATTCGATTTGCTCATTGCACACGTTGCGGGTGACCTATGCGACCAAAGCATGTCAACCATATCCAGGGGTCCACACCTGATAGTTTGTGTTCGTTCTGTTCGTTCTGGGGTTGCACAAACCTGTAGCTTCACTTCTGAAATCAGCTACTTTGGTGGATGTTGGCATTTGGACATAGCAATTTGCGCCTTTGCCATTCACTAAAACTTGTAAGAAGGCTTTGAAGAACAGGGCTTGTATCCAAGATATAGAAAGTCACTAGCTGCTGGTTCCCTACTGGTTCCCTACTGGTTCCCTACCAAACTGGAGCTTTGGGATCCCCCGAAGTTCGAGAAATCCACTCCTTCAGCAGTGCTTTCCTGTACTGTGGTGCTGCGGCAGCGAAGATGTCACCTTTCCAATGTGTCAGCCTTCGGAGCAGTTTTTTGATGCTGCGAAAATTCAACACCAGGATTAGGATGGATTAGGCATCCATTGGCCAGTGGCTGATGCCTCTTTGTCACAATAGACTTGACCACACATCTCGTATCATCTCGTATCATCCAGTTACATGAGGTCCCTATTCAGATCTCATCACGTTTCGGTCCATGAGTCCATGAGCCTAACCCTGGAACACCTTGTGGCAGCATCTCTTGCGGCAAGTTGCTTAAAATTCATCCTGCCGAGAATTTTGGCGGGCCTCGTGGTTGTGCTCATTGCAGCTTGCGCAAGTGCCACGCGAAGAGACAAAAGATGCAAACAAAAGATTAACAAGGTGAATCTATGAGTAGATTGAAAGAAAAATGAACTTAAGATGAACCCTTGTTTGATTGAAAGCTATTCTTTGATTTCTCCTGCCCTGTACTTTGAAAGCTTAGCTAAAGCTACGACGACCTTCTGCTTTGTATTTGCTTCAGTTCTTGGCTTGTCACAGTTCAAAGCAGCACGAGGATGTTTTCTATTGGCTTTGCAACATTTCTTCCCATGAGAGTCTTGTTCGCCATTTAAATATTTAGTGAACTTGTTTGCCTCCCTTCAACTGGCTTCTACCAGCTGTTGCCTTGTGAATGTGGTGATTGGCTTTTAAAGGGTCGGAACAAAGTTGGAAGCAGACCTGGGTTGTTCTATTCACTCCAAGGCCAACTTATATACTTGAGCTAGTGCTATCCGCAACCCACGGTTGGTTTGCTTGATTTCTTTTGCCCAGCCGGCTTTTACCAGCTGTTGCCTTGTAAATGTGGTGATTGGCTTTTAAAGGGTCGGAACAAAGTTGGAAGCAGAGCTGGGTTGTTCTATTCACTCCAGTTCTATTTTATTTGAGCTTGGAGTGCTATCCGCAACCCACAGTTGGTTTTGTCTGATTTCTTTTGCCCAGCCGGCTTTTACCAGCTGTTGCCTTGTGAATGTGGTGATTAGCTTTTAAAGGGTCGGAACAAAGTTGGAAGCAGACCTGGGTTGTTCTATTCACTCCAAAGCCAACTTACTTGAGCGTGGAGTGCTATCCGCAACCCGCAGTTGGTTTTGTTTGATTTCTTTTGCCCAGCCGGCTTTTACCAGCTGTTGCCTTGTAAATGTGGTGATTGGCTTTTAAAGGGTCGGAACAAAGTTGGAAGCAGACCTGGGTTGTTCTATTCACTCCAGTTCTATTTTATTTGAGCTTGGAGTGCTATCCGCAACC
>Ga0126342_10006898_pt1 | contig 20220 bp, 16 predicted proteins | sample Cyp1metagenome_FD_92528 | JGI IMG/M metagenome (GOLD analysis project Ga0126342, IMG submission 92528) | Coral microbial communities from Lord Howe Island, Old Settlement Bay, Australia - Cyphastrea 1 metagenome | ecosystem: Host-associated > Invertebrates > Cnidaria > Coral ...
CAGCAGTATCTTGGATGTGTTTCAAAATGATCCTTATCCGGGGCTTTTGTGTTTCGAAATGATCCTTATCCTCTGTGTTTCAAAATGAGCCTTATCCGGTGTTTCAAAATGATCCGGGTCCCACCTTCCCTCCAGCAAATTTTGAAGAAACGTACGAAAATTTTGGGGAGGACTTAAACCTCAATTTAGGCACAATAAAAAAGGCCTCATGCAGCAACAAAAAAACATAACTTCGGAGATCACTGGAATATTTATGTGCATATCGAAGATATAAATATTGCGAATGTGTATATATATATATATTTATTTATTTATTTACATATGTAATATTGTGTAATATTATATATAATTATATATATTATGCATAAATCAGTTCTTAAATCTATTGATTTATCATCACCTTACCATTCTTTCAGTGACCATGGGTAAAAAGCCCATGGCTCTAATGGGAACTCAGGTCCGGGCTTCAGCCAAGGGAACTCCGCGATGGGGTGGTGGCGGGCCCAATGTCTGGCTCTCAATTGGAACATTTGGAACTGTTCGTGTGTATAATCAGAATCATTATGTAACCTAAAAAAATATTTCCACATATGTTCCACAATGATGATGATGATGATGATGAGCAACTATTGTGCTTCCAGAACTACGTATATATGATTATATGTATATATATATATGTATTGATGATCGTTCCACATTTCAAAACCAGGTGTCCACCTGTTCAGCATCCTTTTGTGGCTTACTTTTTGACATGTCACAAGATGTCCCAATGTGGGAGTTTCCAATGGCAGGCAGATTGTTAAAATTTGCTTACTACGTGTTACTACGTGTTACTACAATGCTGATGTTGGATGGGATATGATCCCAGATTATGTTGTGCATACGAATTACTAGCACAAATAGGCCACAATGCCACAATCCTGATGTTCCTTCCCAGGATTGGCACGCGACAGCAACCCAGGTGCCCTCTGAACGCTCGGGGCCCTCAAAGTCTGAATGCTGATAGCTGTTGATCCAGCAGGCTGGTGATGCGATCTTGACGGTGAATCCAAATTTGTTGATCATAGTAGCTGAAGCCTCAGTGTCCCCAGATGGCGGCACAATCGATGACAATCGCGTATTTTGATGTATTTTGTGCACAAAAAATGACCATGAATGTTTCGAGTAGCCTTTGCTCAGGGTGGACTCAGCTACGGCAAGGATTTGACGGGTGTTTTCAGGTGCATCTTGCTCACATTGGCACAACTTTCTGTACAAATTTGACATGTTGGTCTTGATACGCGAGGCTGCCTGTCCGCCTGAAGCACGCTGACAAACTCGTGAACAGCCAAGACTTGGCGAAGATCGGCACAGCAGTTGTTTTTTGAGACACAGCTGAGGTGTACAGTGCCCACAGCTACTCCTGGTCATATCCTGGGCTACCAGATACCTACAAGGCCTGGCGACATCTGGCGAGAAATCAGCAGTTTCCGGTTGGATGAAGTCAGGCTCTGCATGACCAACTGGGCAAAGACTGGGGCTTCATCGTGGAAGAGAACCAGTGCGGGGCTCGTGGAGCAGTGAGTTTGGCCATGTTTGGCCCCTGATGCCGCGTGCTGCAGTATGCTGCAATTTACGAGGCCGTATACGGCTCCAGTGTGGGTCAGTGAGTTTGGCACCTTTAGTGATTGCCACAAGGACGACCATTGCTCCAGTTTGGGTCAGTGCCACACCAGGGAACCTGTGAACTGTGAATATCTGTGAATTGCAGCGCTGGAGGACTCGTGCGCCAACTGGTGGCCTGACTTTCTGCAATACCTCTTGCAGGCGGGGTTGCTTGGAGAATGCATTTGAATGCTGGTTGACTTTCCCACATACCGTCATCCCCCAGTTTTTGGAATGTCATGTCACCATGTCCCAAAACTTCACCATGATTCAAGTACGTACTTACTGTAGGCCACTGATGGCCACTGTACTGGTTCCCAAAATTGAATGAAGTGTAAATTTACAGAACAGCCCCAAAATTGTGGGAAATGATTGGTTTCCTGTAAAATATCCTTTCAGGCAATCCAATGATTGGTTATAAGATGTTATAAGTTATAAGTGTTGTTGATATCACCATATGTTTGATGCTTGAACCCCGTAGTTTGATGGTTGAACATGTTGAACCACTATTCTTCATGATACCCTCCAGTAAATTAACATAGACCCTGGTAGATAGGGGTTGGAAGATTAGTTTCCTCTAACAATTGGTGATTTTCAGGGTCTATGTTAATTTACCAGAGGGTAACAAAAAAACCCTGGTTTTCGACTTCGGCACCTTCGTCGAAAAGGGAGACTTTGATTGGGCCGTTTGGCATGCTGACGGCACCTGGAGCCGTGATGATGTTCATCCCTTCCATGGCCCAACGAGTGCAGCTGGCTCGCTTCTTCCGGGTGCGCAGAGCGCTGTAGGAACAGTAGAAAACCATCAAGAGATGGGTACTACTGTAAGATACTATAAGCTAAGTGCAAGTTAGATTCAGTTCTAGTTTTAGTTTTAGATGTTTTAGTATGTTTTAGTATGTTTTAGTCCATTCAGTCATCTAGTCGCCCAATGGCTGAAGCTTCTGGAACTTCGCATGGCATCCGGCCGGCAGATTATGGTGTGCTAGCGGCTGACTGGAAGACCCCGGCAGCGGATGGGGAACTCCTAACAGCCCTGAAGACAATCCAGGCCGGGTGAGACACGGTGAGACATGATTTTTCCTCATGGCTGAAGGCCGGTGGGACACAGTGAGCTTTAAAAAAATGTATCTCCTGCAGTGTTCCACCTACCTGGAATGATGATGAACACGATAATCAACATCAATCGATTACAGGAATGGTAGAAAATGGTAGACGGATACGAAAACACCAGCCTGCTTCGCACTCCTGAATTTGGAGGCACCATCAACAGGGCCAGGCCCGGAGCTTGAGGATGTTTGGATGGTTTTGGGGTCCGCAAAATGATTGGATCAGATCCAGTTAACCTGTGATCGGGAGATGTCAAGATTCATTGGGGGATATTGGGGGGTGTTAAGATTCGACGGGCATTACATGGCATTACTCCGGTTTCTCTCGCTTGCCACTCTCAGCGTGTCTCTGATTCTTGGGCGAAGATCTCGCTTCCAAGAGTAGGGGCACCTGGAAATCCAATGGGTTGGAGAATCATTCCCCTTTGAAACGGCCAAGATTTGGAGTCTCCCCTTTGTTTCACAAACCCACCTATCATATGTCCCATCATCCTTTATTACCTTTATAATTTTATATACCTTTATTATATCCTCACTTTTTCCCTATCATCTCCGCGTTGATGTCTCCTAATAAAGCCCAAGAGTTGGTTAAGAATCCGAAAGCTTGAGGCCCAGGGTCCCTCAAATTTTTATTTTTATATAAATGCAGGCAAATTTCCACCACAATAGGTCGAGGGTCCCTCAAATTCTTAGAGCATTCTTAGTTGTGTATTGTATGCCTCTGCGCAATTTGGAGCGAGCTTAAACTATAGACAACGAGATGGAGTTGGCAGATTTAACAAGGGTGGTGCGAAAAAAAAAAAAAAAACATGTTTTCAGAGCCTGAAAAATTGTTTTTTTTGCAAAGCCGGGCTTGTCAATGAGTTTCAAAAGGGCAGTGCCGGAAAAAACATTTTTTCAGGTTGCGAAAAATTGTTTTTTTTTGCATTGCCCACAAGAAGGGTTCATTCCATTTCATCAGTCAGGGGTAATGCGGAAAAAACTTTTCAGAGCCTTGAAAAATTGTTTCTGAGTTTCACAAGGGAGGTGCCGCTCAGTTTTTATCAAGCTATTGGGGTAAAACAATGTTTCAGGTTCCCAAATATATCCACATTGATCTTGAGTGGATTTTCACAGCAGTCCAAACATGTGCGAAAAATCAATTTATCGGAGCCCGAAAAATTGTTTTTCTGCAAAGCCCGATTTCATCCCATAAGGCCATAAGTTAAGGTGCCATTCCACAAAAAGGAACCGCAAAGGAGAATTACAACCTTCCAGTTCCCATCCCACAAAACCCACAAAGCCTCACGTATAAACAGTAATTTAAGAATTTAGCAATCCTATCCTAGGGTCCAAATTCTTAAAGTACTATGTGCTTGGTATAGCTGAAAATATATAGCCCGCATTGGATCCAAGCCCCTCAAATTCTTATACAGTGCATTCTTTTACAATACTCAAGCTGTATTCCATTGCAGTATATCATATCCCATGATGTACCATGATTTCCCAAGGAAACATCCCCTTTTTTTTGGTCGCTTGGTGATGGCAGGCATGCACTCCATGGCCCCGAAATGTAATCAACACTGCGCCGATACCTGGGACGCAGGCCATGATTCCGCTGCCATGGGCTGCCATGAGTCACAAATTTATGGGATCTTATGGGATGGAGAAATTTATACCTGGTTGGGATCCATTTATACCTGGTAGGTTGGTTATAATTTATACCAATGGTTGACTAATGGTTAGTGGTTTCAAAGATTTTTTCCATAATAAAAATGGGATAATCCTTCCCATTGACTAATATATACTAATATGTTTCAAGATGGTTAAAACATGTTAAAACCACCAATCAGATAAGATATTATTATATGGAGTCTTCCTGAAATGGGGGTGCCTGATTTTGGGGTACCACCATTTCAGGAAACCTCCATATAAGTATAATTAAGTATATATAAGTTATATGTAATATAATATAACCAGCAATCAAGAACTCTGACATATTTTAGCTTGTCTATTGTTTTTATCGATCTAACCTCAACCTACAAACTCTGGAGGTGTTGATATTTGGATTTCGCAAAGGCCTCAGCGATTTCACCCAGGCTGGAGCAATGGTCGGAAGGGTGCTGCAGCTTGCGCGCCCTGCTTGCGAAATCGACCATGCCGTGGGAATCTCTCGGTGGAGGAGCCCGGGAACTCCAAATCCAAAGACACGACTCTTAGAGTTCTTTGCATAATTTACATAGTACACATTTTAACAGATGTAAATATCTAGTGTATAGTATACTGTATAGTATATGATAGTATATGCATATGTGTATAGTATTACATGATATTATATAATATGTATATATGAATATATATATATATGTTTTTGTATACTTTAAACGTTGGGGTTTTGAATTTTTTCCCGGCTTGGTTTCCATTCTCCCGGTGTTGAAAACTCTCCCGCTGCAGGAGTGGTGCAACAACGGCTGGGCCAAAGTCAGTTGCGGCTGGACGCATCTGCCCCAGTGCGGTGTCAGCTTGAGGGTTTTGCAGGGGCTCAACGTTTTTCCTTAGTGGGGATATTAGTGGGAATATGAATGGGATACAGATAGATGGAGGTTTAATATGGTTTGATGGGATATGAATGGGATATTGATGGGATATACCATCTGGTAGTGAAACATGGCTTGCTGGAAAATCACTTAGCAATACGTCGAGGATTTTCCCAGCGAACTAAACCTCCATTGAGTTATGACAGTTATGTTTGATGCTTAAAGAAAAAGCCTATTGCTAGACTCTTAGACCCCCATGCATAAAAGATCATCACAGCCAACTAACCCCATCAACCATTGCTTCGGGAGTACATCTGTACCACCCCTGTGAATGATCAGTGGCTAATCAGCTAATTATACCCAACGATCAACCAGACAGATCTGGATTTGCATCAACCAACCATCATATGACAATTCATATCCATGCAATGATGGTTGGATGATGCAAACCAGTTCATATCCATCTGACCATATCTTATATCCATTTGTAACCATTTTACAACCATTCGTAACCAACCATCAACCGATCATCATATCCATTGATGTTTGAAGCACCTCTCAATGGATCTGCAGGTGCTGTCGAGCTGGCCTCCTTAGTCTTGAAACCTGCGCAGAGTCACACTGCCAGCGTGGCTCGGATGAAGCCAGGCATTTTTGGCCACGGGGTTGTAGCATACCAGGCGATGTGGATATATGGGGATGGGTCAAAACCTTGTACCCCCGTAGTTCACATCAAAATAGCTGGGATTTATGGATGTTCATCCCGATTCATCCCCTAAAAATGGTATGTATAGGTATTGATCCATAGCCATATGTGGATGAATTGTGGATGGAGTTTTGGCCCTTTTCGACTGGCAGCTGGCAAAAAACTCAGGCTGGTACAAGGACAGCTACAGACCCTCATGGCGAGAAGCTTACGTCATCTTACTTCTTTGTCCAACTGTGCAGATGACATCCCAATTGTTTTTTCTTTGCAGCGAATGGAATTGACTGGGACATGGGAACCAACAGTTGAGGCCCAGTGGCGACACTGGTACAGTTGCCTGCGGATGCCTCAAGACGTGCCAACAATTGGAATGAATTGGAGATCAGGTGCGGTCCCAGCAACAAGGCTCAAGCCAAACATAAACACTAACGTGGAACAGACTCGTTCAAACGAGCCCTTCTAGCACCATAGCTCTTGACACTATGTTGGATCCCAGTGATCTCAATCTCAGGTCTACATTGTCTTCACGATGATCACTGTCGTGACCACCAAGCCCAGTCCACCTGGTGTTCCAGTTCATGGGCAGCTGAACACTGCCAGCTTGCTACTCAGAGATTCTCAGAGATGTCACGGGGCATTGCTTTTAGGTGTTGTTTTTTCAAAGGAACAGTGGCTAAGACCCTGACGGGTGGTTGGCTAGATTGTCATACCAGCATCACAAAGTGGTGGCTATATATATATAATCAGTTGGATGATTGAATTCCTGGTGCCACTGGTCATTGAGGTTGACCTGCTGCATGTCTGGCTTCCTGACTCATGTTGCTGGCAGTAGCCTCCCACTTCTCTTGTAGCCGGTGCGACCAGCACCACTGTACATATCGTAGGTCTGGAATTCCAGCCTCGACTTAGAGCACCTGGCTCGCAGTAGTTTGCTAACGACTCGCGATATTTCAATTTGGAAAAGAGCGGACCTTTATGGAAATGCCACATTTATTTCCCGGCAGTATATATTTCAATCAAACTTCAAATCTACGGCAGCTATACCCCGCATGTTTTTGTATGGCTCGATGGGCTCAGAGCTGGGGACGCGGCGAAGGGTTGCGGCTCAAAATGAGAGTCCCTCGGCATCGTTGCGGCAAGTCATTCTGAACGGACCTCGTGTAAAGTAGCTGAACAGTTTGTTGGTTGTGTTCGTGGATTTTCGATGAAAATCATGTTTGGTTGTGTCGACAAACATACATTATACTATTGATATTATTGTACATATTATACATAATATGATGTATTATATTATTATGATGTTAATTTTACATATACAGCTAAAACAACTTGAATCTAAAGTCACAGGAATGTTTAATTAGTTTCTTGCCCATACAAGTGAGGGATATCCATGCCACCTTGCAGTAACCTCCCTGGGTCACCAAGCCCCAGCTCTGAGGTTTTTTTCGCTGCGCTTTGGGCTGGGGTTGCTGCTGAAGGCAGCTGGCCTCCTCAACAGGTGGCGCTTGCGGCAGGTGATCGAGGAGATAGCGATGTGACAGGGCACGCAACGGCGCGGACAACGGGGCACGGAAGCGGTTTTTGATGGGTTTTTTTGATGAAACATGGTGAAACTGTGAAGCGGCAAAAAAACACACCCTGGTTTGAAAAGTAAGATATTTCCCGAGGATTCCAATGCTTGGGGTGAATGGCCATGTTGATTTCAATTCCCGCGAGTAGGGAACATAAGGAGGATGTATTTTCTGCTTTTTTTTAACCAGGACCATACATGTAAAATCATGTAAAACTATACTCCATCTACACTCCCCAGCCGATGAGTATGTTTTTCAAGGGCATCTAACCTTTGCAAAAGTTTCGATACCCATTTTTTTAAGTGTCAACTTATTACTGACGAAATACCAGGAAAACTATGGAAAGCGGAGAAGACAAACACGTGGTTGATCAAGATATTTACTGATATTTTTTCTGGTGCCAGCTGCTATGATCCACAGATGTGCAAAGATTTTACTATCCGAAATGGTGCCATGTTTTTCTTTGCCACGCTTTTTCTTGACTTTTCTTGACTTTTGCAGAATCACAAGATTTGCTAATTCTCTATGCAAGTTTCAAGGCTGTGTTTGGCCCAGGTGAGCATTACATGGATTACAGATGATCCTCGAGACGACAACGCATCTTGTGCTCAAGTGACTCAAGTGGCAGTTGCGACCATCCAGGGCATCTCCCAAGCATCGGAGGTGCAAATGGTGGGGAAATGCCTGAGATATTCCTTTGGAGCGGCACCTGAGCTATATGGCAACTACACTTCGGGACGAATCCATCGTGTCTTCATCAAGGGATTGGTTGCGAACAGCCAGTACAACTACACTTTGTATGGAGATCCCCCAAATAGCACCAGGAGTTTCAAGACCTTGCCCGCCTCGCAGGGGCCAGCAGGTCCGACAGGGGACAGTCAGGATCCTCGCTATCCCTTTGTCTTTGGGTTCATCGGTGATCTTGGTCAAACCGAGCATTCAATCGAAACGGTCCGACATCTGGATGCAGACAAAGACATTCGCATCATCTTGCATGCTGGTGACATGTCTTATGCCGATACCAATGCTGCTCGATGGGACAGCTACGGATTGAAGGTGGAACCGTTGGCTTCACGGTTGCAGTGGATGGTTTGCCCTGGCAATCATGAGATTGAGAGCGACTACTACACTGGACAGAATTTCCAACCCTATGAAGCCAGGTTTGTTATGCCAGCGGTTCAGCAAGCAGAGTTTGCCAGCGGTTCAGCAAGCAGAGTTTTCTCCTTCTAATGAGCAGATTGGATGCAAACATCCTTATCCCACGGTACCGCACACGGGGAATGATTGTACGCCTTCAGCTTTCACTGGTCAGTACGACTGGGGGAACTCTTTCTATGCCTTCGATGCTGGACCGGCACGAGTCATTTCGCTCAATAGCCTCTCGTCAAGCACATTTGCTCCTGAACTTTTCAGCACCACTGGTGCCAGGTCGCAGTAAAGATTGTTCCATTGATCTTGAATGTAGGAGAATGTAGGACACCTCAGAAAAAGGTACTTGATGTACTTGTTTCATCCGTTTTTTCGCTTCAACTTGCAGTAAAGCTGCGGCATTTAGGTTATGCGCAGACGCATCCGTCATCGGCACAGTACAAGTGGTTGAAGCAGGAGCTTGAAGCACTGGAGGCGAGGAGAACAGATACTCCATGGCTCGTGGTCATGATGCACTGTCCCTTCTACAACTCCAACAAAGCGCACCAAGATGAACAACAGGCAACCCTCATGAGGGATGCACACGGTTTCGAAGACCTCTTTCATCAGCACAAAGTTGCGGTGGTGATCTCTGGGCATGTGCATGCCTATGAGCGCTCTCACCCTGTCTACAAAAATACATCCCAGCCAGGAGCACCCACCTACCTCGTGGTGGGTGACGGTGGTAATCGCGAAGGTCATGCCAGCACGTACCTAGATGAGCCGGGCTGGTCGGCATTTAGGGATGGCCTTTCCTTTGGGCATGGGCGACTGGTGATTGCCAACCAGAGCCACATGCGCTGGGAGTGGTATCGCAACGATAAACAGCAGCTGCCCCGGGTGGATAGAGTCACAGCTGTTCGTCGGGCTGCAGAACTTGCACACTCAAGCTTTGTGCCTTTGGATGCACAGTGGTATCAGCCACTCTCAGCACGAAAAGTGGATGATGATGTTTGGATTTTGAACCCCTACAAGAGTCAAGTCCAGCACAAACCCCTCAATGCCAGTCTGCTGATGGTGGGACTCGTTGCTGCCGTTGCAGTCCTTGCTGTGGCATCCGTGCTCCTGGTGAAACGATGCACGAGGCGGCCCGCACCCTGTGAGACCGAAAGTGCGGAGATGGGAGTCGCACAATCAGGTTAAGGATGATTAAGGAGGTTGATCATCTTAGTTGTTTCAATATGTACATAGTTTGAGTCTCAGAAAAGAGAGCTTCATCTGAAAATTTCGTCATCCAGATTTCAGTGCATTTGTGCCTGTATGATCCTGTATGATGATTCTAGACCCATATTTTGCTTCGCGAACTGAGCTGCCAACTCAATGGATTGGTAAGTTGCTCACATTCAGCGCCCGCCCTGCACCGCAATGGCGAAAAGTGGCGAAGAGGCTGAGGCTTCCATGCTGACATTGATCTCGATTGCATGTTCCAGAGTTCAGTTGGAAAGTGTTGGAAAGTGTTGGAAAACGTGTGAAAACGCGATGAACTCGATATCATGGATGTCTGAAAAATAGTTGATCAGTTGATCTGATAGATGTTAAGTGACCTGTGACTGTGGTGTGATGATGGAGAAGGGTTGTGTGCATTCATGCTGTGTGGATGCAAGCCTTCATGCATTGCGGCTCAAGAAGTTCCACCTTAGGAAAAAAACAGTGGTTAACACTTAAGCACTTGAGAGCACTTGAAGATTGTTAATAGTGTTTGAAAGCGCTGCATTGATCCCAGTTCACAACATCTTTTAGGGTACCATAAAGACAATGATTTTTCAGCAGAGCAACCAAGTGAAGGGGGCCTTGCAATGTCCTTGTGCACTCGAGAGATCAATAGAGATCGATGTGTTGACAAAGGATGGTCACTTGATTCCAAAGCAACACCGCAAGTTTCCTTCGCGACCTTGCAGGAATAATCAGGAATATCTTAATATCTCTTCATTGAGTTTCCATGTTTATATATTATGATACATTATATATCATTATATATATGTGATTATATTATATATTTACGTATTATATATATATATACGTATATATATATATATTATATCGATTATAAATGACAAACATACCAGTTTTGCGTTTCACAATTTGAGGTTGTGGCTCCAGCCTTATACCCAGCCTTGCAAGGATGAATGGCCTACGGCTTCACTTTTGGCTTCACTTCAGCGGACTGGTCCTTTGCATGGCCGATATGAATATCAATGACAGAGCCAGAGATGCACTGCCGCGGCTGCTACAGATCAACGAAAGCAACGACACCCAGACGCTTACCTTCACTGGAACCACATCTTCTACTGCAACAGAAACCACCTCAACCCAGACCAGACGTACAAGCACCATCTCCAACACCACTATTACTGCCTAGTCGAACTATAGATGTTTGGGCAATGTTTCAGGCGAAGGTTTCGTAGGTTTCCACGGCCGAAATGTCCTTGCGATGCTGGGCAATGTTGGGTTTTGACCAGATCTTCCGCATCTCCGCATGAGGTTTTGGTCCGTTTGCCAAATGCACTGAATTGGCCTGCGGGGTCCTTAGATTGGCATAGATTGGCGAGAATGCCAAAGTGGGACTGGAAGAAAGGCAAAATCATACTGAAGTGAACCGCAGAATTTCAGAGACTGTCCATTTGTGTTCTCCAGTCTGTTCCTGTTCCCTTCAATGGTGAGGTACACAACGTTTGGAACTTGCAGCTTTGCAGATCAATCTGTTCAAGTGCTGACAGCAGCAACGACGGTCAGGATGAGCAAGGGTCCACAGCGCTCATGGTTCCTTTCTCCCCTTTGCGCACGTTTGGGCAGAATAGGGGCAAGGATGGGCAAGGTGTAGCCATGAAGGGCAGGTCCAATAGAGAAGGAGGTGAAGATTCCGATGCAATCGACCTAGACAACACTGATCAAAGGATACCAAAGGTGTGCATCTTGGTATCTACAAAGAACTAGCTTGGACACAGGTTGACGCGCCTTTGCAGGAGATCAACTTCAACTTGCTTGGCTTCCAGCAGAATGAGGCAATTACAGTAAGCGCAGAATAAGCACAGAAGAAGCATGTTGACTCCTCCATTCTCTCCATGGCCAGGTGTACCCAGGCTGGATAGCAGATGAAACGGGGCATGGCAGTCATGGCCAGAGCAGCCGATTGCTCTTGGCCATCGTCGCAACTTTTTTTCGGCAAATTTCGTGATGTCGTTGGCCAAAAAGGACCAGCTTTGTACATCTGCTCCCGGCACGTCCAAAACGGCACGTCCAAAACATGGGATGGGCCGAATCGAAGGTGTTTGAGAGTTGTCCGCAGCCAAAGATGCAATGCGGCAAGTGGTGAAAAGTAAAGACATTGAGTTTATCGTCGATATCTCGTGGATATATCTATAGTCATCCAATGTTATTTAGGTATAGATTGGTTTATAAACCAACTACATATAATTGTAGGATATTATAGGCAATGGGGTTGATACACCATAATTCCAGGTGACCCCAGATTTTATGTTTGTTGGTTTATTAACCCATCCAACTATACCAGAAGCTGCTTGTTCAACTGAAATCATGCGACTTGTGGATGACTCAGCAGGTGTTTTTTGTCGTGCAACCTAGGCTTTCTGAGCTCTTACCTGAAGCTAACATGACTTGCCACACCTTTGCAATATGCTCAGTATATCTCAATATTATTTATATAATATGTTTTCAACATGGAAAGGTCTTAGAAAATGTGTTCCTTGGCAGGCTGCTGGTCTTTTTAAAAGGCAGACAAGAATTCGCTTGCCGTCGCTTGCCGAAGCAATCAGACCATCAGACTCTGGTTGATATGTCCCACACTGTGGCGACGCGAACCGCCTTCATCTCAGAGGCTCGATGAGGATGTCTTTTGGACTTGGCCAAGGTGCCAGTTGGATCTACCAGAGCACAATTGTTTGTTAGAACTTTTCAAAGAACCAGAGAATAATCAAACTGTGATTTGAATGATGTTGTTGTTGATCTGTTTGGTTAATCGGTTAATCATTGTTGCAAAATCACATCAACCCACAGGGTTTTACCGTCTTGGACTGCCCAGCCGCTGGAGATGGGATTGATCTGAAGCCAATTCTTGGAGTGATTTTTACGGTCAATCTGAGTCAAGAAAAATGTGTGGATTAAGAATATTGATCTTCAATGATCTATAGATATCTATAGTCTATAGAGTCTATAGTGTCTATAGTCCAGTTATGATATCTATAGTCTATAGTCCAGTTATGTTTATCAAGTTGTTGGCGGGTCCCCATGTTTTCCCGTCACGTTTCCAACCAGACATAGCCCTTGCCATACTGGGTGCATCCATGAGGCTTAGATTCTAAATCTGGACTCATGATTTTGGGTTTCCTAAGTCATTGGGGTAGCCCTAAATCATCCATTTATAGAATTTATAGATGGATTTTCGATTATAAACCAACCATTTTGGAGATCTCCCATTTATGGACCCCCCCTATGAAGGACATGCTAAGACTGCGTGGGTGCTTTTGCGGCTGCATTTTGAAACACTTGCATCTGCAAAAATCCATCTGCCAAATCATGTTGCATCAAATGGTACTGATATTAGCCCTTTTCTGGGTTGACCATTGCAAACAACTTTCTGTTTAATGTGTAAGGCATTCTTCAAAGTGTTCCATGTAGCCAGTCCCGATTTGTTGATAATAAGGCACGAAGCAGCATCATTTGCAATGCCAAATTGATGGCAGGACTTGAACAACCTCATGCAAAGAAGATCACCCTTCCCAAATAAACACTCACCTGTTATCACTCGTTGAAAGTTCAAACGCGTACGGCGTCGTACGGCAAGGTGTTCATTCGTGTTTTTGGACCATGTGGGGCTGAATCCTTGGACCGCAAAAATGGATGGTGTTTACCTCTAAGATGATAAAATGGGTGGCTCTGTTGGTACCCGAGTTTCCACCCGTACCAAATGGGTCCAAATGGGCGTAAGTCTTAGAACCCAAGGCATGGATAAGGCACCAGGGCCCACATCCGTTCCATCTGTCCCGATCCGTACCACAATGCAGGTGATTCAACCGTTTCACACGTATGGATCACCGCGCCACGATCCATACCCAATGTTTGATAGTTGGGTTTGTTCGGAAATAAGGTGCCCCAAACTTCTACTGTATGGATCTGTACGGTTTATCATCATTTTCACTATTGAACTGGCCACAATTGGGTCATTTTCAGGTCCACACCCAAAAATCATGTTAAAAGTTATAATTATATATTATATCATTATATATCATCATATACCCATAAATACACAGCTAAATCCCCAGTATATCCCATTAAATCCTGTAACATTAACATAGTTTGATCAACTGCCACCCCTCCGCGTTGCTGATGATGGTTCCTTTGCATCACCGCAGGCTCTACCCCCCACTGCCCATCTTTTCCAGGCAGGCTCCCTGTGGGACGCAGAGCAATTCGTGTAGTTCAGGATCATGTGAAACCTTCCAGCACTCATGACCTTGAACTCCCACTGCTGGATGCCTCATGTTTTTATTGTTCCCCATTGAATTCATGGGCGGCTCAAAGCAAAGAGCTAGAGAGGCAGTTTGAAGATCCTTTCTGTTGGCGAAACAGCGGACAGCTTCAAGCCATGACAAGCACATGCCGTGCTGGGTTCACTTATCTTTCCTTCCTTGCTGTTGGCACATCGTGCGGCTGGTTCGTTGTCAACGGCCCGCGCCTCAATGTATCTCAACGACTCAAGACATTTGCCCTTGACGGATCCCGCATATCCTTTGACATCTGCGCAGGGCTAGTGTGTTTTTAACTTTCCAGAACAACAAACCCTAAACCCTGCGACCCTAGACCCTACTGTAAAACCCTAAAACCTTAAAACTCCAGACCGTAAAAGCCTAAATCCTGAAAGCCCAAAGCCAAAATTGCTGCGTCTAGCAAGTTTCTTCCTACAATCTCTAGTGACAAGTGCCAAGTATATAATATTGTCTGGGTGTGCTACTTGGGCATGGGCGAACGAGGGGTTTGGAGAGGACATGTTTGGTGATTTCAATGATTGTTTGCCCATGCCACTGGCCACTGGCCACTCTGCGTTTCAAGGCTTGTACAATCTTGTTGCCAACGAGCCAAAAATTGCCAAAGGAGGCGCAAGTGTGCGGCCAAAGGAGTCCATAGAGATCTGTCAGGTGCTGTTCCCTGTGATATATTTGCATTTATGTGTGAGTTCAAAGGCTGAGGTTTAGAAAACAGCAGACTGACGCAGCGTGAAGAGGCTGTTGCAATCTATTGACCGTTTGGGCCAAGAATATCCAAGAATTGGATCCAATATGGATTCCGCAAAACCATGGCTTTCTCTGAAACAGACCATCAACTGGTGGATCGCTTGTGGTCAAAATGTTGGGAGCCATGAATCTATACTAAGATGAATTACTAATTATGTTGCGACGTCGCTTTGACGTCACTGGAATGTTGGTTACTAGGGGGTAACCAACAAAAAAAATGACCTCAGCTTGGTGGTTGCCCCGACAGGTCAGCTGATCGGAGAGATCAATCGCAACGGGGCGGTGGCGAGTCTAGTCTTGTGCGCCTTCTTCGGCGGATATCCATTTCTCTTCGGAAAAATCTCCTATCGCCAGGGTCTCAGACGGTCAGATAAAAAAGATGAGAAAAATCTGGTTAAGTATGTGTATATATTATTATTAAAAAGCCATGCAGTGCGTGACCGCACTGCCAATTTGTGAATGCAGGACTGACGATCAATGTTTAACAGTTGGTTTTCCAATATTTTGATATGTTGTTAACATCAGTATCATTATCTGTATCTGTGAGAGTTTATTGATGATTAATCACGTGTCAGCACCAATAGTTGTTGATCCCTTCGTATCAATGTTCGTCATGATTTCAAGAGCTTTGAAAATGCTTTTCGCTGCTGAGTAGTTTGTTGGCGAAGATGATGATAAGCCATGAAAAACCATGATAAACCATAATAATAAGCCATGATTAACCATGATAAATCATAGTAAAACATGATAAACCATAATAAACCATCATAAACCATGATTAACCATCATAAACCATCATAAATCATCATAAACAATGATAAACCATGATAAACCATAATAGACCATGATAAACCATGATACACCATCATAAACTATAATAAACCATAATAAGCCATGATTAACCATGATAAACCATAATAAATCATAGTAAAACAATGATAATCCATGATAAACCACAATAAATCATAGTAAAACAATGATAATCCATGATAAACCACAATAAACCACAATAAACAATGATCCACGATGATAAACCATGATAAACCATGATAAACAATGATTAACCATGATAAACCATAACAAACCATGATGAACCATGAAAAAACATTATAAACCATGATAAACCATGATAAGCCATGATAAACCATAATTTGCCATGATAAACCATGATAAACCTTGATAAAGCATAATAAACCATAATAAACCATGACAAACTACAATAAACCATGATAAACCATAATAAACCATGATAAGACAGGATCAATCATGATTAACCATGATAGACCGTAATAATCCATGATAACACATGATAAATAATGATAAACCATAATAAACCTTGATAAATCATAAGAAAACCATGATAAACCATAATAACCCATGATAAACCATGAAAAACCATTGGATTTTGGATGGATTTTGGATGCGACTTTTGGGGGTATCCTTCCATTGGCATCCCATTTTTTAGATTTTTCGAGGTGTGGAACGCTGGAGCAGCACGTTCCTAATCCTTCTGAGCTTAGCGAGTTTGCTGTTGCTATCCGTGGCCTGGCAAGTACCAGCAGGTGCCTTGTCGACCTATGGAAATTTCGGACCTCAGCCTTTTTCGTAGTGTGGTGTATACATTAACTTCTAGATATATTTGTACTATGATATCATGGTGTGAACGTGTGTGAACCATTATCTTTACAATCCAAAGCTTTGGAGACCTTATGTTGACTTCATGATGCATGTTTTCCATGTTATGCCTCTTTTGAATGCATTCATGCCTGGACATGCCATTGGTTGTCGGGTTAAGTCTCATGCTAAGTTGTACAGCTGTGCGGTATATTTGGCAACATCGTCGGCAACGGCTCCATATTGCTCCTGTTTCCGCTCCTTGGTATACTTTGGATTCATACTTTGGATTAATTTGGTATATGGAACATGCAGAAAACACCCTGAGGCGGACGAGTTGGGTTTCAGATGGTTTCAGCTTAACCGTTTAACCACCCAGCAGCAATGAAAATGTGTCCCCTAAATTGACATGACATACCTCAACCATCCTCAGCCGTTGAAGCGGTGATCGCAGGCTGATTGCCACCAACTACAGCGGATGGCTTGTTGCACCCGTCCGAGCCGGAACTGACCTTTCTAGTCAGGCCCTCAGGATCCCTCAGGATCGAAAAAAACTCTCCGTTGATCGAGAACAGCTATGCCATAAATCGCCATGTTGAATTTCTGTTGAATAGGTAAATCATGGTAAATAATGTACGAATTGGTCATGTTGAGTGTCAAGTTCATGTTCCATGGTTATGTTAAATGACCAAAGGCTTCTGGTCGCCACAAAAGGGACTGCCATCCTAAAATATCCTAAATTTGGTATCCATCTTTTCATTTTGACTCTTGATCCATACCGCGAATGACTGGTATGTCCTGATTGCTGGGTCCTCCCAGGCATGATCTCCGCTTTCCTCGCTGAAGCCCAGAGTTCGAATGGGGTGGATCAAAGGTATCCAACGTGCCAAGGTTACAAAATGTGCATCACTGCTGTCTAGATTCCTTGAGACTCCCAACCCATAAGTCACCAGAGGTGAAAATGCAGCACATGTCATCTTGTTTCATGATGTTTTTTTGTGCGTCTGTGTGTTGAGGTGGCTTCTCTTTGCCTTCTACACTGGCATCAGTTCTATGGGTTTGCTGGCGTGGTGCGTGATCCTCAAGTACAGAATAGGTCTCCGATCCGTTTTGGATGATGCACCTGAAAAGGCTCACGAATCACAAGCCGATCTCGAGGCTGTCTCAGCAGTTTCCACAGCAGTTCCCTCTGTTTCCAACCAGGAGAGCCTGAAAGAATACTCTCACAATGGTGGTTGTTATCACGGCAAGATCAGGGAGCTCATTGGAGAGAGTTTGCAAAGCTTTGCTTGTCCTTGGTCGCTCCTTGCACCTGTGGTGATGGCAACTCTGACACAAATTACTCAGTGGAGTATTGTTCCAACGATCGGAGAAATCGGGGCGGAGATGTGCGATGCTGAGTCCTGCTCTGGCAAGTCCGGGCGCTTTGTATTTCGCATCTCTCTCACGCTTTCTCAAATCTTGGTGCCCCTTGGCAGTATCATCTCATCCCTGGTAACATGTCCAAGCTTCATTTTCTACATCCTTTGCTTACTCCAGTACCTGAGCTGTTTCGTCATTTGTGCCGCCACCGCTGGTGTTTGGCGAAGTCTGTGGACCAGTGAAGCCGGACGAGCCCTCTTCATTTCCTCATATGCACTGTGCGGAATGTTGGAGGGCTATGTCATCACCATGGCCTACAGATACATCGGGGATGCAGAGTCAATACCACTTGTGAAAAGACACAGCGCAGGAGCGCTGCTCAGCATAGCCACTGTGATTCTTGTGTCTTCCTGTGCCGCCCTTTTGGGTGCAGCTGTCAGTGATGGACACATTGCTTGTATAGATCCCTAGAATTCCCTGTCTAAATTCGTTTGGCCATCAAAGAGATGAACCTGCAAAGCTATGTAAAGCTTTCTCTGGCGTGCTGGCTTCTGTTGAAAAAACTGGCCAACCAACATTTCTCGGTTTGATCTGAATTGTTGACCAGTACCCAGATTCCCCATGAATTCCCCAGAATCTGGGATTCAGATCTTTTCAAAGCGCCTGTTGGGTCATTCCGGACCCAGCCACTTCCTGTGCTGTGCATGAGGGCTGGATGGAGAAAAGACGCAAGCTGCAGCACCTGCACTGCCGGACCAGAGACATAACCAAGACGAGAATCCACATCGATTGTTCCTTCCTTTCTTTTGAAGGTTTATGAATGGTTTGGGTTCTGCACTGGGCGCCGAGTTTGCAAGTTTGTAGTACAGGGTTTGGCTGTGAAATTGCACTTGCAAGTGTGGCAAGTGCCAAGGGTTCATTTGCTTTCAGGCAGCTCGCAGGCACAAGTTGTGTATTGGTGAGTGGCCCGGTAGGTGCAGTTGCACTTGCCCTGCTCTTCACTGATGTGTCCACAGCCAAAGATGCGGTGTGTCTCGCGCCAGCCGACTTTTGCTGAAGAAGGAAGAGAAAATGAGAGAGTTGTAAACGGGAAAGGCACTGCAGTTTTGTTTAGAGCTGCAAAAACAGATGCAAACATTTGGGGTTGTCTGAATAGAGTATCTCTAAATCCACTGGTTAGCCATCATTTTTCCTTAATGAAATGGCTATTTCGGAGGTACACGGTATAGTATACCCCATTTTCAGACACGCCCAGCTATGTTACTATGTCGTATTTCGTGACCGTAGCTGTCCAAGCTCTTTTGCGGATGCAAAAGCCGCCAAAAGCCAATTTATTGGTGCGGCCCTCAATTTGAGCAACTGCTACGCAGCTGCTACATATTGCTATTGCTGACCTGCAAGAAGATTGGATCATTGACCTTAAGACGCTTGAAGCTATGCAGATTTCAGCCATTTGTAAGATTCAAAAAGCACGGCCATTATATGCCATCATTATAGTCATAAGACGCCTTTGAAATCCTTTGAACATGCTGTGCCTTGAGGTCTGAGGCTGGTCTGTGGTTGGTATGTCCCAAACTGCAAAGTCCAAACGCAATCAGCGCGAAAGCAACTTAGCAGTGCCTTGGCGCCAGAGATGATTGTCATGGCTTGTCCAAGAGTGGGGTATACCCACCCATGTACACCCGGTGTATCCCAACTCCACCACTTAATGATGTTTACCATCAAACGGCTATTTTTGTTTGGTGCCCAAAAAGTTTCAGCACCTTCCAGCAGAATGGTACTGGGCATGACCTGAGGAGAAATACCAAACTGATGGTCCCTTTACGACAGCCACTTGGATGCAGCGATCGTTTTCGGTGTTTATGCATTTTTGGGTGAAAAGTTTAAGTACCCCCAAAACCATGCAAAACCTGCAGATGTTCGTAATCTTTTCCGTGGGGTATTAACCTTGGAGTCCCCAATTCTGAGCCTTTTGACACATGTTTACCATTCTTTACCATAGCTAGTTGCCCCAGATGTCCCACCAGGGCCTCGCCGTCATGTCTGAGGTAATGATTCGGAACATTCCGACTGAGTACAAACAGGACGAACTGATCCTGGAGGTGAGTGAGGCTGCAGCCCTGGATGGCATGGATGGCATGAATGGCATCACCATCACATCATCAGAGTTACTTCCTCCTCCTTCCTTCCTCCTTCCTTCCTCCTTCCTTCCTCCTTCCTTCCTCCTTCCTTCCTCCTTCCTTCCTCCTTCCTTCCTCCTTC
>Ga0126342_10006899_pt1 | contig 20219 bp, 19 predicted proteins | sample Cyp1metagenome_FD_92528 | JGI IMG/M metagenome (GOLD analysis project Ga0126342, IMG submission 92528) | Coral microbial communities from Lord Howe Island, Old Settlement Bay, Australia - Cyphastrea 1 metagenome | ecosystem: Host-associated > Invertebrates > Cnidaria > Coral ...
TAATTACTGCAAAGGACTCTTTCAAAACCTTCCACAACAAAAACCAAAAAGATGTTGTTGAATACACGTGCATGACAAACATGCATGTGCCTGCATGGATCACTGCCAAAGGCAACGTGGTCACCTAATTTGTTCGCATTTCGCGATCAAAAACAAAAAAAGACAGGCAATGGGAAAACAAGACAACTGTTCCGGCACACATGCAGGATTGAAAAACATAGTACAGATTCGACCAAAAAAAGATACAAAAGATATAACTTAATTTACAAAACCTATAACATAACTTAACATAACTTCAAGTTAACTTCCTTAAGTCCTTTTATAAACCCCATAAGTCCAACTTAAGTCAAGGCACCACATTGTATATATAATTATATATATAATATATCTAAATAATTATAAATATAAACATATGTCATATCCCAGCAGTCCCTGATGATTGCAGGGCAAGAAAGTGTGGTGCTGCTTCCACAGTGGCCGTGCATGCTCTGAGACGAGCAACGACAAGGCGCATCTCGGTCCACAGAGGAAACCCACCCTGGGACTCTTTGGATGATACTTGGAGGATCACCCTGGTGGTTTCTATGTGTTGTTTTAAAGCCATAGTACATACATTATATATATATGTTATATCAAATATAGTCTATATATATATTATGTCATTATGATATTAGATTAGATTGTTTAAAAATTTTAAAGATATGTTTTTACTTTATAGCATATTATATTTTACTTTACGAATGTAACTGGTATGATACGGTTGCCAGCCATTTCAATCCTCAACTGCACCCCCAGGAGGTGAATGTTTTCGTTCTGCACAAATGTGGGAAAACCGTGTCAACCTTGGATGTCTAGTTGTTGACTTTAGTACTCTTGTCGCTTCCTACAATATGGATGAATGTTTCCCAGCCTCCTATTTTTTGCTGGTTATTTCAGATTGCCAATGAAATGAGAGATGATACAATTATGATACATATTTTTCCATTGCAACTAATATATCCCACAACTTCTTTGATTCAGGGCATCAATGCCTTTTCATGCCATGGTGTAGCAAGATTTCCCCAATCATTTCGCGGAGAAGTATGACCGGCTTCAACACGCTAAAGCGCCACCTATCGATATCGAGCGGTAAGAGTGTCTTTGTTCTGAATACCCGGCCTGGTAAACATAGAAAAAACTATGGAAAGATCATGAAAAATCCACCATGCTATCAATGGGACAACTCACTATAACTCACTATTTCTATGGCCATTTTCCATAGTTTTTTGTATGTTTACCAGAGGGTAAGCTGTAAATGACTGGAGCTGCAAAGCGTGCTGATGACCTGCTGAGGTATGACTGCGACGCAGGTTTCGACAACTGGCAAGTGGGCTGGTCCAACAGCAAAATCGATTTCTGTTGCCAAACGCAGCAGAAGGGCTGTGCTCATGTGGTGCCTTTGGCTGTCAGCTTGGACAGAAAAGAAGCTGACTGCAAAAAGCATCAAGAAAACAGTGTTACCACTATTACTGTCAAGCTCTGATTTGCTTCCCCAGTTTTGATTGTGTTTTGTTCCTCGAAAGCTCCTCCCAAATTCAAGCGTGTTTTTCTTCCCGAAAAGTTCCAAGTGAGGTTTCCGTCCAATGTTTACATCTATACATCTATACATCTATACAAATGTAAAGAATATGGCTAAAATTTGAGGACAAAAACACCCATGCAACATGATATATACATTATATAGACATTTGTTCATTTATTTCTTTATTCAAGCCTTCCGCTTAGATGGACCTTTGGGATGGCGATGGAGAGATATATTGAATAAAAATAGATAGATAGATAGATAGATAGATAGATAGTTAGATACTACGTACATGAATATATATATATATATACATATTTATATATATGTATATATATATATCTATATACATATATATCTATATACATATTTGTGTCTTTTTGTGAGTTGTTGTATCCATTGGTTGTATCCCCATGTCAAATGATTGGGTGCACCCAACACCAACATGCGCTTGTCAGCGCTGCGTACCTTGAGGTATAGATCGGGCTGGGAGCTGATTGCACGAAAATCATCTTCATCCCCTTGAAAGGGGGAATTGTAGACTAAAGGATGATTGAGGCGGGAAATTCAACTGTAAGCCATACCAGAAATTTGACGGCTGCCGACCCGCCAAGCCCAATGCCGGCTTGGTGGCTTGAGTGGAATTGATTTGTACCTAAGATGTGTGTGAAGGACATTTTGCAAAAAATATGTTGAATGTGTTGGTTTCCCACCTGCTTCGCGGCTTGCATGTTGCATCTTTGCAGACGTCTCACTTCAGCCGCTGATTTTTGGACGGTGCGCGCTGGCAGTGTGCAAAGCTCACGCTTGCCGGTTAGCCACGCTGTCTGTGAGGAAAAACGAATGGAAGTAATGTGGTGCACCCACCCAAACCTACCATTTAGGACAATGTGCACCACCCGTTGATGGTAACACTGAGGATGAATCCATTCCACGTGTTAACTGTTGCAAACACATTTTCATGACATCAGGTTACCCCTGAAAATGAAGATGGAACCCATGAACAGCCACAACCACTGGTAAAGAGACTTTAGTCACTTCACCCTTGACGCTTTCAGTTCCAAGTTTTCTGATGTTGTACCATTACCCTCTCTGATTCAAACGTGGCAATGCAGAAACAAAAAGGTTCTCAATGTGAAAATGATCTCTCTTTAACTGTCGCTTTCCCGTGTCCATCCGTTTCATGATGATCTCGATGGGTTTTTGTCAAAACAATCTGACAGAGAAACCAGGAATTGCCACACCTGTTGGCATTTTTTTTCACTCTTTCAATCAGATGACATCCATTGTTGTTCCGTCTCGGAGCCTGTTTTGAGTTGCAGCCAGACAACCATCATATACCGGGAAAGATGAGATATTCTTAATGAAAATGGTGCTCTTATGATCTCTTATGCATATCTCAATAAATGTTTGGAAGATCAACATATCAATATGATAAGATTTTACAATGATTACTCATATCCAGTGATATGAATTAATGGCAATTAATTGATGAAAATGGCACTATGGAATATAGTGGTATTCTGAATATGGATGGAACCTCAGTGTGGCGCCCTGCTGAGGCCCAAGATCTTGCGGAGGTGGCTGCCCATGCGTTGGTACGCGCTGAGGTGCAGCAGGCTGATGGCGCTGCACCGCGTGATGGCACATGGTGGGTGGAGTAGCGGAATTGATCCAGTGAAGTTAGAAAAAACATGAGGGTTTCCATAAATGGGGATACCCCAAATGGATGGTTTATTTCTGGAAAACCCCATTAAAAAAGGATGATCCACATAAGGATCCCAACAACCAGCAGGATAGGGTCATCAGTGCCCAGTGCCAAGGCGTCACAGATGAACTTAAGTCCAGAGAAGGCTTTGGGGAGCTGCCGTGCTGGGGGGGTGGTGCAGAATATGCTGCTTGAGGCAGCATGATTCGCTGGCTGGTGGCTAAAAATAAATTGTTTAATTATTTATCTGGGTATTGTTCAATCTATTTTCTTTGTTTACTTATGTTCATTCATTCTTTATTTATTTGATGTGCAAACATGTTTGGAATGACGACTTTGAAGGACTAACGTGTTTCTTGTGGGCTGAAGCCACCAATCAGATAGGGTACACAATGGCAGCAACACGCCAAGGGATGCACAAATGCGATAGTAAGAGAGGCATATATAACAACTAAAAAACAACAGATTCTGGTTGGTGGTTTGGAACACAAATTTATACAAATTTTATTTTCCATATCTTGGGAATTTCATCATCCCAACTGACTGATATTTTTCAGGGGGGTAGGTATACCACCAACCAGGATTTCTTTGAAAGTTCAGTGGGGCGTGTCTGAAAACGGGCTATGCTCTCCAAATGGCAACGTGAAGAGAAAAGATGATGAATTTAAAGCGTGTCTGGAATGGTTTTCCCCTAATTTTTCCAAATAAATTAACTGGTTGGTGGTTTGGAACATGAATTTTATTGTCCATTTAATATATGGGATGTCATCCTTCCCATTGACGAACTCATATTTTTTCAAGATGGTTATTGCGCCACCAAGCAGTTCATCTAAAGCAGCCATGGACAGCGGTTTCCATGCTGCCTGATCCCCTGAATTCACCCAAAATTTCTCGGCGGCTGACGGGCTGGTCCAGTTGATGGTGCAACCCACACTGCATGGAGTGGCACATATGAAATTTGAACGATGCCCGAAAACCACCAGCAATGGATGCATGTATAATCAAGATCTATATAAAATTATATAAATACGTCTGATGTTTAAGCTATTGTAATCTATTGTACGATATGATAGGCCAACATCTGCCCAAAAAACACATCATTCATGTGCGTGGAAACCTTTCGATCCGAAGATCCTGCCTGGGATTGTCATGGTCAGCAAATCAGCTGAGTCGTCATGAGTCGTCATGATTGGCCACCTCATATAATAATAAATTATATAACCCATATTCATCTCTAAAATAACACAGTGGTCAAAAACTGAAATCTTGTTTCAAAAACCTCTTAGGTCTACCTGAGTTGACCTAATTTCTACAGGGCCAAGGTGGTGTTCTGAAACGCTGATGGCGGGGTCAAAACAGCAAGCAATTCATCACAGAAATGTGGAGAAACAAAACGCAGAAAAGATCATGAAATCGGAAAACACAGAGTCACAACTAATCAGATCTTCCCTGACTGCTTCGTTTTTCGCATCGGGGCAGCGGTGGGCCATGGAGACTCTGAAAGAGTGGTCGCTGCGGTGGGTCATGAATGGCATGTACAAGGACTCCATGTTGGTCCATGGAGGATGCCCCAAAGCGCTTTCTTCATGGGAACATGAATCAATTTTGATGTTTTTTGACGTTGCTTTCAGACAAAAAAAATATAGAACCCCCAAGTAATCACTCACGGTTTGTATGGCCTTTGTTGAATAGTATGCTAGTTAAACTCTGTGAAATGTCGGAGCTTTGCAGGGATCGTCCCCGCAGGCTGGCTGACACATCCACAGTGTACAGAGAATGTGCCGCGTGGGTGCCTTGAGGACGGATCAATCTTTATATCTCATCCCAATATTGCGCTGAAACTTGCTGCGTGCAACTGTCACTTGTTTGCAAGGTCAGAGTGGCAGCCCAGTATGCATGATCAAACGCAGGCTTTTCTCTGCTTATCTCACAGGTGTTCGTACATGTGTAGGAGAAAATCCTGAGTGAGAACATACTGGTATACACTCATGATGTCCTCGGATGGGATTTGAACTTTGCCCATGGTTTTCAGCACGAATTACGCCACCTACCTCCAAGCTATTTACCAAAACGTCACCCTCTCAGGAATTGAATGTGATATCAAGATATATACTTTTAAAATTGTTCAATGTCGATTTTCCCATCATGAAATCAGTTTTCAGCCTTGCAACCGAGGAAAAAAACGTGGATGACCTGACTTTTCCAATCAACACATATGGGATGATATGGCTGATAGCCAATACTGGGAGGTGCATCCTAAGCGGGTAGAATTCAGAATGACCATATTATCTCCGGTCATGGTTCATGTTATATGTATGTATATATATATATGGGTTATAGACCACTTAATACTGCTAGAAAAAGCTGGGATGCACATCCCCCCAAAAAATGTATGGACAAAACTCGAAGTTGTTTCTTTCCCTATAAATAAGTGTTCACTAACATGGGTTGTATCCCATACCTGGCTCCAGATGACGCTCCTTCAACAGCTTAGAGGTGTAGCCATGCAGCTCCCAAGCGACCAGAAGCAATTGGCGTTGGCGGCACATAGCATTGGCGCGTTGGAGAAGAGCACCTGGACGTCGGATGGATTTCATGAGTTTTTTGGATCTTTTGAGCTACGGACTATGTTCGACTTCTTCCTGAAAAATTGTTTTGTTTTGTGGAATATATGGAATCCTGGAATTGGTTTCTGGGAATTTTGCAGGACACCTCTGTTATTTGGGGTAAGAACCGGTTTCCTGTAGGTTTTCTCTCAAGTTGGTTCATTGAGAGAATGAATGCCAACGTCAAGATCTAGCAATAACACCCCCAGGCAACATTGGAGAATTATGCGGCAAAACATGAAAGTAGTTACCAACCAATCTTGGAATTCACTGATTTAACCCACAAAAATAATGGGGGAATGTGACCAACACTTTTCCTGGGGAAGGTGTGTCCGCCTCATGATTGACCTCGCAGTAAAGGATGCTTAAGATATCATACTAACTACCCTTTGGTAATTCAACATAGCTGCGGAAAGTCATCATGTTTAATAGCAAATCAGCTCTAAATAGGTGACTTTCCGTGGCCAAAAAGGTTAAATTACCAGAGGACCAGGGGGTAACCCTGCTATTCAACATCTCCGGGAAATTGGCCGATCTCCAAGTTTTTTAAGATATGATTATGTTCTGCTAGTCTATGCTGGCTTTTCCAAACAAATTATCATGATGATTTTGAATCAGGCTGGGGAACCACAGAATGACATTTACAATGTCAAACGGCTTTTAGAGGATAGAAGGTGGGGTTAGAAACTACCTGAACCATTTTCTGTTGTAGTTGAAAGCTGGCCTTGTCCGCAATTGTGAGGGAGAATCGGTGGTTGTGAAATACCAGATTTTCATAGATTTTCAGTCTGAGAATGATGACTTCAGCAGAGTCTTGCCTAAATTTCTGGCTTAACCTTGGGTCAATTTTTGTGGGGAACAGCCCAGCAAGCCCAGCACTGGTAACTGTGATTCCACTGACCTGACGCAACCAAGGTGGCATATCCTGCGCCGCTTGCAGCAGTATCCAATGGATGTGTGGCAATTGGGGCCTACCCCCAAGATGGGCTTACCCTACGGGGGATAATAAGACTGAAGAATATTTATTTGGCCATTTTCTGTGGGGATATAGCCCAACAGGAGGATCACCATGCGCCTTTCCCGGATCCCATCGGATCCCATATACTTTCGTATTGATGCTTCCAATAAGTTTTATTGTCGATGCTCTACTCTCTAAGGGAAAAAAAAAACAAGGACTACCCTCTGGTACACTAACTATGGAAAATCACCATGCTATTAATGGGTCTATCAACTATAAATTGCTAGTTTCAATTGGCTTTTTGTATGTTTACCAGGGGGTATATCCATCAATATCCCAGTATTATCCCATTATCATCCCTATAAAAACCATATTAAACCATAGTAAACCCATTAAACCTCCATTAGTTTAAAGATGGCAGACCCCCTGGCAGAATGATCCCAACTCTGGCGATGGGGATGCTGAGGTTTTCTTCACTGAACTTTCTGCCTCGGAGGCAGCTGGGGCCGGATGGTTATTACATCGGCCGAGGTCACCCAAAATTAATGATCAATGGTTAATGATGGTTAATGATGATTTAATGATGGTTAATGATGGTTATTAATGGTTAATGATGGTTATTAATGGTTAATGATGGTTATTAACGGTTAATGATGGTTATTAACGGTTAATGATGTTTATTAATGGTTAATGATGGTTATTAATGGTTAATGATGGCTAATGATGGTTATTAATGATAATGATGGTTAATGATGGTTATTAATGGTTAATGATGGTTATTAATGGTTAATGATGGTTATTAATGTTTAATGATGGTTAATGATGGTTATTAATGATAATGATGGTTAATGATGGTTATTAATGATAATGATTAATGATGGTCAATTGTGGTGATGAATGGTCTACACCATGGTGGTCATAATGGTTTTCATACTGCAATTACCTTCCGGTGTCATCAAACGTGGCTTGATTGAAATTAGCTATAGTGTAGTTAGATGATTTGATTAATTATCCTAGGAAACTAAAACTTCATTTAGTTTGGGGATTTCCGATTTCTATGTTTGGGGGTTGGGAAGAAAGGAAAAAGTAGCAAGTTCACTTTTCCAAGATTGGTAACTATGCAAGAACAGGCCGCCCAAAAACCATTGGTAAGTTGGTTTACTACTAGGATTTATGGATATTTATGATGGATATATCTACAGTTAGATGGGTTTGTAGACCAGAAAAACTGGTCCGTGTCTACACTCAGCCGTTGGCATTGGTACTACCACTCCCTACCTGGGATGAACAACTCGAACATGTTTGATTAACAAAAACATGTGTTTGAATCCGGTGTTTTTGGCAACCTATAGTTAGTTAAATGAATCCAAAAACAATTCAACGGTGTTTCCTACAAAAAAATCATTCCATTCAACTAACTAAATCGCAACTACAGCTGGATTTACAACTCGATTTTTGTTACAGAGATCCGATGGCAGCATCCAAGCATTTGTTAAATGTCGGTCAATCAGATAACTTACCCTCTGGTTATTTAACAGTTCGCCATCGAAAATCACCATTTCTAATAGGTAAACCATCTATTTCTATGGTCCATCTCTACCATGGCGAACTGTTAAATAACCAGATGGTACCGAATTTTGATGGAAAACATCAATTGGTTAGATAATTTGTCAAGTCAAATCAAATCCCAATTTTGATCGGATTACTTGGATTTGCTGAAGATGATGTTTTTTTCCATTGGAAATTCGCTACTCAGGCAATCTATAGAGAATCTTTGGCTTATTCTTGGGTGTTGCGCAAATCCAAAAATGTTCTATTTGGAACCCCAAAAAATTCCCCAAAATCGAAGAAAACCCGCCTCCAGATCCCAATTTTGATTGGTGACCTGCGAAAGGGCTGCCATATTTTTGGGCGAACCCAGCAAGAAATCCTTCGCCCTGCATCCAGAGAATAGGCTTCGGAGTTGGCTCGGAGGAACTTCGGGGAGGATTTCCGCGTGGCCGCTGGGAAAGCACACGAGCGGCTGGCCGTTGTGGCTAAGATTCATGCGAAATCTATGATTAATCAAAATGTAGGACTTTCCTATATGGAAGGATTGGATTGGATTGTACTAGACGTTATCTTTTTCGGGGCTACTGATCCCACCTGCCTATATACAGTAATATCAAACACCCCCATTGTATGGTCCCAAGTATGTCTAAACCACGTATTAAACCATGGTTACTTGGGGTGTTTTATATAAGGGAGAAGGGATGAATGGTCAATGGTGATCAATGGTCATTAATGCTCGTGACACGCAGAGCATTGGTATATCGGTATGTTTAAATCCTAAATATATTGCACAATCGATCGGTAATTTCCATTTTAGTTAGATAATCCCATCCCCAGTTCGCACCAAACACCCCCCGGAAATGGTTTAATACAGATAGGAAACCATATTTGGGACGATACAATGGGGGTGTCTAATATTACAGTGACAAGTCGGGGTTAATGGTTCATAGTGGTCAAATGGACTTTCGGATAACTTCTACAATGTCCTGGAACCACACTTCTGAGTTTTTCAGTGGAGTTGGAGGAACGTATTTTTGGGCAGAGCCATGCTGATCTATATTATATATATATAGCTTGTCCTTGTTGTTTGGGAAGACAAGGGGGATTTAGCATCTAAGAGAGTGTGCTTTCCCCGTGCCCATATGTTTCTATTATTGTGATGTATTGCATATCTTATATATATACATACTGCATTTGTTTAAGGTGTTTAAGCACGCTGTAGTTGTGAGCGCAAACTGCCTATGCAGCCAGACTTCCTACTGATACTCACTGTGAGTCCAAACTATTTCTAGCAACTATAGTAGCGCGCGCAATTGCAATAGTAGTTATACGGTACCTTCCAAAGATAAAAAACTGGTTGGTGGGCTGGAATTATTTTTTTCCATAGGCAATTTCATCATCCCAACTGACGAACTCATATTTTTCAGAGGGGTAGGCTCAACCACCAACCAGAAAATGTGGTTTCTTTTTTTTTCTCAGTAGAAGGTTTACAGAGACATTTCTCCCTAGTTTTCCCAGGTTGGAGCGTTCCCAGGCCACCGGTCACCGCCCTTTCCGGTTCCGCCCTTTCGCTTTCTAGGCGACGGCCGAGGGGATTGAATGGAAACGCCAGCGAGGCGCTGCAAAGGGGAAATCTTGGGGACTTCATGGTTCATCCAACTCGGTTACCATCTGGTTATGACTAACAGTTCGGTATGTTGATTTAAAGCCATCAAAACCCATGGTATAGATGGGCGATTTTATGGTGGTTGAATGGTGATCTAATGGGATTTACCATCTGGTTATGACTAACAGTTCGCCATGGTAGCCAGATGGCCCATAGAAATAGATGGTTTACCGAACTTAAAAGCATGGTGGATCTTTCCATGGCGAACTGTTAGTCATAACCAGATGCTAGTTCACTCTGGGAATATGGAATAAGCTGGTGGGATCAAGTAGGGTCAAGCCACGGATGAACTAATCAATAGATTGGTTTAAGGGAAAATCTTCAGGAAACCATAGATTCTCCCATTAAATATGGGGTTTTCCTGTAAATTTTCCCTTAAACCAATCCATTGAACTAAGCTAGTTACGATTCGTGGGATGAGCCACCAAGTAGGTTTGGCTGAGATGGTGGTTCATGTTAGTACAGCAATGTCAGAAACCTCCCATATGGATGGTTGAAATCCCACACATGTATGGTAAAAATTGGGATGGTTTACTCTTGCTTTGCGAACATTCATTATATAATCAATTTTCCCCATGGTAAATCCAGCAAAAATGGGGACTCAACTGGGATTTGTTTATTTTCTTTATATCCCCTGATGCAATCCAAGGAACGTAAGGTGCGAATCCTGAGTTGTGAGGGAAGATCATCAGGCAGCAAATTTCACAAGTTTCCATTTCAATTTTCGATCATTTTCTAGAGTTTCTATTTGATTGTCAATCATTTGATGTTTTCCAGAGTTTTCCGTTTGATGTTCACATGTTCTTCCAGAATTTCCCAACAGTTATGCCCCTTTATCATTTATAAGTCGGTAAGTCACCCCATTTATGAGATGTCCATCTACCCTCTGGCAATTTAACATAGCTATTGAAAGTGGCAATTTATATAGTTGATTTACGCATTAACAGGGACGATTTTCCACAGCTACGTGAGTTTACCAGAGGGTACAATCATAAAAATCACTGGTGCCTAGTGCTGTCACTGAAACGAATAAAGCCATCCATTGAAAGCCGCGCCAGTCACGCCGCGCGAAGCGCCCTTGATCGTGGCTGAGCTGCCCGTGACGAAAGCCGCCACTACGGTGGAAGAACTGCAGGAGTGGAACGGGGCGAACTGGGTGGGGGTCTGGTGCTAAAGCCGTAAAAAAGTGAGATTTACCTAGAGGATAAAAATGTGAATCATAATTTTTAAAAAATATATTTTCCTCTTAGGAAAAATGATGAAACATGAAAAAACACATGAAGTTGCACCTAGGAAAAACATAGTGAATCATGCTAGAATGGAGATTTACCTAGGAAAACTGGTGATTAAATGGGTATATAGCCAATATAGCCAACAATTTGCTTCATGGTTTGAACATGGTTGAACTACGTCTGCTGGCCGCCCCTATCTGGTTGAAACCACAAACCAGGAAGAGTTACAATACCCAGTGCGCACCAATGCGTGCATCCGCGTTGTTGAAATGAAATGAATATGAACGAAGCAAAAAAAGATAGTGAAGGGACATGTGGTTTATTATTGGGCAAGTGTTTCTTGCTGGGTTGGTGCATCCTGGTTCTCACTTACAACGTGCTTCGACGGAGTTGACATATGAAATGATTGTTTTATCTCGCATTCTCATATCCCTCACATCATTTCATACTATTCCGGATAAATGATACCGTTGCCAACCCAACAATACCATTCCCACTTTTACAATATACCTCTACCAGTATATTTTTTAATACCAGCCCTAACATTGTTTTGGGATAGCCAAAAAGATGTTTTTTTGCAACCCCACTGTATACCAACCAACTGTCATAGCCAAACACCTAAAGTGATGAAAATCTTTGACAGAAATCAGTTTTCGGGCACCCACATGGTCTTGTTGGTTATTGCATGTCCCATATTATTAAACGAGGGCCAAGGACTGTGAGTAGTTTTGACATACGGTCACATAGATTTACATGTTTTTCTTTTGACTGTTTTTGTTGTTGTATTTTCCAAAGGTTGTTGTAGTATGTTCTTTTGTTTCTGTGGTTTCTGTTTGCAGGTGTGCTTTTAATGCAGAAAATACCGCACTGCGGTGGTCCCCTGTTCCAGATTAAATCATCACTGTATCCCATATCCCCACATCCCAATGGTTGGAGAAACAACTTCTGCCGTAAATTGGTAGATGTTATAGGGGATTGGACGACATGTTCGGGATCATAAAAATGGTTGTGTTCAGTAATTATGGTCAACAATGATCAATGGATGTTAATGGTGATTAGTCATGTTCAATGGAATTACCTTTTGGTAACAGGCCGCTGGGAAATTCCCGAACTAAATAGAGGTTGTGATTGGACAATCATCAGCTACATAGGATTGTATAGACCCTCATTGAGTCCCTACCCTTTGATAGACTAACATAGCTATGGAAAAATATTTGAGAACCAGCCTTAGGAGGGCATTTGTTATTTTTTGTGGGGTAAACATGTTCCATAGCTATAAATATATATATATACATATATATATATATCATTATATATATATTAGTTTACCAGGAGGGTATCTTTTGATGGCACATTTGCCGTATCACCAGGCAGCCGGACACACCGTGCTCTATGTGGGCGCCACCGATGCGGAGGCGCTAGTCACGCTAGTCGGACTGGGGAAGGTTGTTGAAAGGAATGGAACTAACCAAAAATAGGGGATACAATATGGACTTAGCTGATGGATGTATAACACCCATTTTTTTGGGGATAGAATATGGATTGAACTGATGCAATAGTAATGTAATAGCAATGTAATAGTGAAGATAACACCGATCATAGAATTATTAACTATACCCTCTGGTAAACTAACATAACTATGGAAAATCACCGTTTTCAATGGGTAAATCCACTATAAATCACCATTTTCAATAGCAAAGTGTTTGTTTACCGGAGGGTATGTTCCAGGTTGAGAGGTTGACATGGCGGGGTGACGTCTGCAGGTGGATGCTGTTTCAGTGGCCACCTTGCCCGGTGCTTTGGGCCTCAACGGCTGCAAGGTGGCCTCGGTGGCCTCGGTGGCCTGGGTGGCCTGTGCGGAGACGTGGATTCTGATTCGCAGCATGTTTTAGAAAGTGGGTTTACTATGGAGGTAAATATGGGTTTACTATGGTTTAATATGGTTTTATAGGGATGATAATGGGATAATACTGGGATATTGATGGATATACCCTCTGGGTAAACATACAAAAAACTATTGAACATGGCCATTTATAGTTGATTTACCCATTAAAAGTATGGTGATTTTCAATAGATTATGTAACAAATCACCAGTGGTTAGAAGTTAAGAGTTATCAAGACCAAAAAAGAGTTGGGAGATGTTACAGTAGATATACAGTCACAGTATGTCACAATAGGGCTATAACCAATTTGGTTATAACTTGACTACCGTCCACTCGAGTCATCCCTTGGGTATGTCATGCTATGGCGGTGAGCGTTTTTGTTTGTGAGTTGGCAACGTCCCTATTTTTTCACCGCAAATGGGTGGTATATAAACCATACCCTACTGGATGCTTATCAGATAGACTTATCATTAATTTATCACAGGGATGATATATTCTATATTATATCATTTCCATTCATGGGGTTTCTTCCATTATTTATATTACAATATATACTATGTGTTTTTTCTTCGGGACGCAGGACACTGAGATTTGCATCCTGATCAACTTGTTTTGGCACCCAAATCACCGCACCGTTTTTTTTGTCTTTTAAGCAGGTTCTTAAAATGGGGTGAATTCTTACTTCAGCACCGATATTTATATATATATACATATATATATGTATATATATATGTATAGTATTTTTTTAATACATATAATTATATATTGTTTGTGCATTCGTATGCAATGAGTGAGGCTTTGTACAGAATATATATGTACAGAATTTGTATCATCTCAACAGTTGGCCTGCCATTTGGCCGCGCAGGCGGTGCAGAACGCGGCAGATTCTTGGCTTCTGTTTGTTTTTACAGCCGCAGACAGTTCCACCCCAAAACAAAGATGTGAAACCTAAGGGGTTTCCGGATGGATCTTCCGAAGTGTGGCCGGAGGTGCCATGAGGTGCCCAAACTCCGAGGATGTTGTGCTGCTCAGCGACTTTCTTGGAAGTTTGGCATTTGCCCCTTGGCATATCTTGGCATTGTCCCCATCCTCATGAGTTGATCATCAAAATTGCGGGGGTTGGAGGAGGTTTCTGGAGATTTCATGATTTGATGGGCTTTTGATATGATTATTGAAATTATATGAAATTGTTGAGGTTCGTAAATGCTCATAACATATCCATCACATCATGATATCGTGGATGGAAGAAACCGTTTTCAACTGGCGCAGGATTTCGCAACCATCCACAGTGAGCCATCTGAACTTTGAACCATGTTTGAACCATCCTTGCTGAGAAGGCCAAGCACAGATGTGTCATCGCCACAGCGTCGCCGGAGAAGTTTGTGACGGGGCTGAGGAACCATTACCGGGACGGTTGGGGAATGAGGGGATGGAGATCCAGGAGGTTAAGATACTGTGAATGGAAGAAATCCTGAACTAGTTGATAGATGTTGATAGGTGGTTTATCCCATTATTTATAGGGTTTCAACCATCCAAGCTGGTGCACGATTTCGCAACCATCCACAGTAGGTTAACCATAGTTTAACCATAATTTAACCATGGTTTAGCCATGGTTCAACCATAGTTTAACCAGCTCAATTTGATGGACATGTTAAATTGAATTATCAGCAGCCTGATGGAAATGCTGATCACAAGAAAAAATCATGCCGATACCTTGCGGCAGTGTGGTTTGTGCATGTGGGTGCCACCAATCAGCTAGCAACATCAATCCCTTCTTTCAGGACACTAATTTTCAGTCCACCTCGGCCATTGGTGAAAGTTCCAAGAATTGAAACAGTGCCACAGACGTCTCATGCTCTCTTTGGAAGTTCGAAGCTCAGGGTGTCCCCAACATGTCATGATTTATGTGGGTACATCTAACATAGAATCCCAGCATTTCGCATAGAAGATCCGATTGTGCCAATTGTGCGGGAACAACTCCGGGTTTTCCGCGGGATTTTCGGAACCTAGCTGGCTCGACCTCAGGTGCTTTACAGCTTGTGCCCCAAGTGCAGCCCTGTGGCGGTTTGAATGCGACCTGAGCCGAACGTAGGGCGGATGTTTTATCGATTTTGCTCATGGCCATGGTGAGCTCGGGATTTTGTTCAAACCGACCCTAAAAACAATCCAAGCATCAACCGAACGGATGTGGTGATTTGAGAATTGCATCAGAATCAACTACTTAACGATGTGTTCACTACTCGAAGCAACATTTGAATCTTTGCTGATAATTGGGTAGCTCATGGTAGCTCAATGGATTGGTGTAAGGGAAAATTTAGGGGAAAGCTCCATATTAAATGGGAAAATCGATGGTTTCCTGCAGATTTTTTCTTAAACCAATCTATTGAGTAGCTCATGTTTTGAACTTTTGGGTTTTCTGTGTTGCCAAGTTGACCATGGCCACGACCTCCCCTAACCACCGGTAAAGTTGGAAGCTCCCGACAAAATCAAAGTGACTGCGGGCCGCTGGGGGCTGGCTGGTGTTTTTTTTGGACAACTAGCTGCGAACTTGGTTGGTGACTTAGTTTGCCTTTGTCGATCTATGAAACCTTTGGTTTGAACATGTTTCAACCATTAGTTTGATGTCCATTGCCCATTGGGGATCAAGACATTGATGGTGTTGAAATAGCACGGCGGCCAATACGAGCTGGCAAGAATCCAGTGACAAGTTTGGATATGATGGGCACTCTTTTAACTGGTGCAGTCTTGTTTAATCAAGTTCTATCACATTACCAAAGCTATTGCAATTCAAATGCATTCCTTTCATCACCCTATAATTTGCCAGTATTCTCCATCATGTCATTTGTTTTGCAATTTTCATTATCATTCCTATGATTCTTTCTTCTTTGTATATGATATGCACCGCAAGTACATACTTGGCACTTATATATATATAATCATGTATAGATAATAAATGATAATTATATATATATGTCAAGAATATGAATATGATACGTACATACTTCTCACCTTATGCCCCAGTTATATATGTATCTACATATATGGGAGATCCCCAGTTTTACGGGGATTAACGCCACGGATCCCATTCCGGTCAGATTGGATTGCTGGCCTGGTCGGCTGCCCTGTCCATGCTGAGCTTCAAAGATGCCAAGCAGGTCGTGCAGATGGAGGTCGGGTCCTCCCCCGACCCAAAACCCTGGGATAATCCGTGGGATTTGACCTGCCTTCATCGAGGCAATAACCTCGATTTTTATTGCACATCTGGGTTTAGCGAAATGGGGTAAACATGGTAAACCATGGGTATGGGTGTAAAGTTTACATGTGGATTCACAACAGTTTAATGACCCCCCACCCCTGATTTGGGATACATAAATGATGGATGCTACAATCTGGATAAATTAGAACAACGTCCTTTGCCGAGGTCATCAGAAATGATGGTGAGTGCATGGGTAGCATACGCACTGCTGGAGGTTAATATGTTTAAAGGTGCTGCAGACCACTCTCCGCATAGGTTTGCGGTTTGGTTCTGCATTCTTTGCATGCTTCGACAGGCACTTGCTTCCGGTGAACAACCGGAGTGAGTGCGTTTCACCGTACCCTTTCCATTCATATCCCTAGTAGCCATATATAGCTCATCCTTTGATCCAATGTGGATGCTTCCCGCAGAGCAAACAAATCAAACGCATACTGTAAAAGGAATGTAATGTCGCTGCATGAAGTCGTTGGTGATTCAAGTATGCGGTTCTTTTAGACAGTATATTTTGGAGAAATGCAGGCCCGCCCATCAGCAAAGACAAACCATCTATATTATAATAGCACATTTTTAAAATATTCATACGATTCATACATATTGAATTGGTGCAGGCCGATCTTCATTTTTTCATTTTTAGATGTATACATGGCACCATGTGCCAATGTGTGCATATTTTAAGGTGTCCTGATCTATCCCTAACTTATCATCCAAATTCTTGGTCGTTTTGTTTGGGGAAATCAATGAGTTTAAGGCCCCACCATTATGGGACATCACCATTCTAATTCATAAATATATCCCAAGCCATATACTAATATATAAATATATATATACGCAATTATGTATTTATATATATATATACATATGGATATATATTTATATATGTGTATTTATATATATATATTTACATATCAACATACACACACATATATACATATACATATGCATATGCATATGCAGATGCATATGCATATGCATTTTTCATACACATACACATACACATACATGCATACATATATGCATACATACGTACGTACGTACGTACGTAGGTACGTAGGTACGTAGGTACGTACGTACGTACACATACATATACATATACACATACACATACACATACACATACACATACACATACACATACGCATACATTACATTATATTACATTACATTACATATATATATACATACACTACATTACATTACATTACATTACAATACATTACATTACATTACATGACATTACATGACATACATACATATATGCACACACATATACATATATATATATATATATTTAGATAGCTAGATCATTGCACTAAAATTGGTAATATATATATATATGTTTTGGCCACTTTTCGACGGAGGCTCCAAAGATGGTCTTGTTCCCACAGCGTGGGGCCTTGGACGAGGCGTTGTCTTGTTCCCACAGGATGGATTTTCATGGTGAATGGTGATCTTAACCAACAGTAAATACAACATTTGATGGTTAATGGTTCAATGGTTAATGGTTAATGGTTAATACTCGTATGATTGTTAACCAACAATTAATGGTTAATGGTTCGGGTTTTGTATACGTAAAAAAACCCTCAACTTGGTTAAGGAAAATTGTTTTAAGGTAGTAGCTTACACATGAATAGTTCATCATGTCTTGTTTTTTTCATGGACAATTGTTGTGTTTTTAATCAACAACAACTGTGATTTTTCAAAGTTTAGTTGTCAAGCAATGGTGATTAACGATGATTAGCCTATATTAGCCTCCGGTCATCAGCCACATGGCTGGACAATTCCCATGAAAAATGGAGGTTCAAACCGTCCAGCCATGTGTACCGGAGGGTAAGACCTCTAAAAGTCCAAAACGGGAATGGATGAAAAACAATAAAATCCAATGTTTGAAGGGGATGATGAACATCCATAAAATCCCAGCTTTATTGGGGTGAATAGCAGAGCACCAGGGTTTTTAATGGTGTTCATTTTCACAAAGTGAAACATGTGCAGAGTACCAAGTAATTAGAACAACCGCAAATTGGGGTTGAGAAAAAAAGCATCCATTTTTGGGAAGCTTGTTTGCTTGACCACACTAACAACTGCTAAAGGTGCCCATATGATGGGAGGATATAGGAGAAAAAAAAACAGTTGTCAGCGAGAAGCAAGTGCACGATTCCAGTGTACATTTGGGTTCACACACACACACGTCGCGGAGTCAGACAAATGTGCCCGCACTCATAGCCAGCAAAACTACATCTGAACGTTTCAGATGCTTTTGGTTCTTTTGGCACGTCGTATCATGTCGCGCTAAATCAATCAACAACAACCCTCCACTTCCTGTTTTTTTGATTGTTGACCATGTTGATTAGTTCACTTCTCCGCTTTGGTGGGGCCCAACTTTGACCAACCGTCAGGTGTTGATACAGCAAGGTCTCAACTCCTCCATCCACGACTTGGACGCCTCGGCGGAGAACTTCGTGCGAAGCAGTGGGGCGCCAGGGGCCAACCCCTGGGTGAACCAACAGACGCTGTGCAGCGGAGTGCTCAAGAAAAGCGGCTTGAAGTTGCACCTTTCAGATTAAGGTGTTGGTATTCTGTTTCAGTTTGGTTTTGCTGTGGTGCAGGGATATGCTAGACTTCTTTGCCCATCATGTTTTCACAGATTCCGCTCATCATTCATCTCTAATTCCACCAGTCAGGTGGAATCTTGGACGTTCTGAAGCAGCTACAGCTTGAAGACGAAGCTCTGTTGGTGGCTGCTGCTGTGGCCAGAGCCTCGGCCGACTTCCACCTCTCCCCCGGTGCCGTCGCCGCTTCCGCCGTGACGGTGGGCCGCGACACGCGCTGTGCAGTGGACGCCATCTGCAGCAGTGCGGCACTGGACCTCCCCGCGTCGCACGTGGCGTACCTGGCGGCCCGCACCGCTGCGAGCGCCGTCAGCGACCGCTGGGAGCAGTTTGGGACGGAGCCAGAGAGTGTGGGACACATGGCCTTGCAGGCGGTGCGAGGAGAAAGGGGTGGGTTTGAGTGGTGCATGCTGGTTACCGGGAGTTTTGAAGCAGATTTTTGAAGTTGGAGATGGGATGACCATGGATAGTTTTTGGATTGGATAAGCAGGCGTATGGATTTTGGATCAACTTATCGCAGCTGGTAATAGATGCCTCACCGGCTACGAGCACTGTCGAAGACTAGAGTAGCCTTGGGGAACCATAGATTGTAGATTACTTGCAGATGGGAAGACACGCCAAGAACTCATGAGAATCTTCCAATTCGGTTCAGAAGGCCTTAATTCTGGAGTTTATAGGGACTGCCATGGCAGCCCTGATGCAAAGGGAACACCAGTATACATACATGTCAAGCAATGAAGCTGCATTTGTATCATGCAGTGTTTCAGATCTGGGAATGCCAGATAATATCGAGAAATGTATGTTTTTCTATGAAAGCAGCCATGGCAATGATTCCCAATTTTCAGCATGATTCTAGACTTGAATACCCACTCCCAAAAAAGAACCATATCTTTCCCTAGAAACACACAACAAACACACACACATAATATATACATATACACGCATAGGGCCATACATGTTACATTCCAAATTACTTTACTTCGTGTGATCCCCACCATGACATTTATACATGTTCTTACTGGCATATCTTCTGGCATTCTATCTGACATATCTTCTGGCATTCTATCTAACATATCTTCTGACATTCTATTTGGCATTCTATCTGGCATATCTTCTGGCATATCTTCTGGCATTCTATCTGGCAAATCTTCTGGCATTCTATCTGGCATATCTTCTGGCATTCTATCTGACA
>Ga0126342_10006900_pt1 | contig 20219 bp, 18 predicted proteins | sample Cyp1metagenome_FD_92528 | JGI IMG/M metagenome (GOLD analysis project Ga0126342, IMG submission 92528) | Coral microbial communities from Lord Howe Island, Old Settlement Bay, Australia - Cyphastrea 1 metagenome | ecosystem: Host-associated > Invertebrates > Cnidaria > Coral ...
CCCCCCCCCCTTGAAAGGCGGACCGAGACATAACCGGCCCAAACTCTTGCACTTGCACCGCTCGCCCCCTAATACTTGCTACGCAAGGGGGAACTCAGGTAGCTCACCGCTACCTTTCGAGAACTCAGCAGCTACACTACACCGAGCTTCAGTGCCTCCTGGGGCGGTCGGCCCTTCGCCTAAAATGTCTAGGACCGATTTAGATTTTTCACATGGAGTGCTTTAGTTTTTTTAGGCTTCAGTTATCTTCAGTTACTTCCCGCGACACTACGGTGGCATGTGAGCAATGGCAAAGCATGTCAAGGAGTCACGATCCATTTTCATCCATTTTCTGCGTGTTCAATAGGAGAGCTGTGCAATACACGCTGCGCTCAATAATTACCTGACGGCTGTGTCTGTTCGAGTTCTTGGCCGCTTCAAAGGAGGATCTTCTCGACGTCGGATCCGACGTCGGATTGGACTGACGGGCAGCTGCTCGAAGAAATTGACTTGGTTGTAGATTGTTGGCAGTAGGCACTTGTGCTTCAAGCTTAACAGCTGTTTGAAGAGGGCATTCCTCAAACATTATAATTATACCACATTATTAATCATTATTATATAGGCAAATGCAGCCCTCGGCTGAATTTTAACCAGGTGACCCAGAAGAATACAGCCATGACATTGGTGTTGTCACAGACTTTCTTTTACTCAATGGATCTCGGGTTTTTGTAACACAGGATCCGAGTGAACATGAGTGAACGCATCTGATGATGAATTGTGATGAATTCTGCTATGCAAAAAATAAGAAAATCAAATCGCGCTGAGCAGACCCGTGTGTTCGAGCTCCTCCGTGACGCTGAGAGCGTCACTGCCTGCACCATTTCTTTTCCAAGGCCGGACCGAGTCTGAAAACAGTGACCCTTGATGCGACAAAAACGCATTTGCCACACCATTTGTCCCATGTCCTCACTATGCGAACTGATCATAGCTATTCAATGCTTGCCTTGGACGGCACCAAGGTCTTGCTGAACCAAACTCACTCAATCAGAAAGGTAGAGCAGCGCTGTTTCCTGTTGTTTCTGTAGTTTATTCAGAACAATATCAGCAAAGTGAGTCAAACCTCTGGACCCGGCTTTTCATTGCAAATAATGGTGGGGTTGAGTGACTGAGGAACTTCATGGAAAATCAAGCTTGAAAGCCAGCATGTATATCCGTTTGGTTCAGCAATGCTGACAGATGACCTTTGATTTGTCTACCAAGCTGAGCAACTAGAAACATAGAAATGGGCTTGCAACTGGACAATATGCTTTCAGGCCCACATTCCCAACCCGGAAAGCCTCAGACTCTTCTGCCATCTGGGTGTGCAAACGGTGCTTGAAGACTCGAGGGAATTGAATGAGGTATATATATATATATAAACATATTTGTACAGATACACACACATGACATGCAAACGAAGTATTTTGCTTGAGTGTAGCCTAGCATGTATCATTTGTGTCGTATTGGCACAAAGATTCGCAGCGTATTGAAACTACCAAATGATCCGGTGTCTTCTTGTTGATGGTAGCCTCTCAGAAACGTTTTGCCCGAGGAACTCTGCAGTATGAAATCATCTTAAGGATTCGCTGCTGGAAAGTCTGGTCGAGTCTAGTCTCGTGACTTCTTGGCCCTCCAACAAAGTCACTGTTGTTTGCTGGAAGTCGTCCCTGAGCACAATCTCAGAAAGGATATCCTGAATGTGTTTTCTTACAATCTGAAGTAATCTGATGACAAATAACTCCTGTCACAGTCTCAAGATTGACCGTTTTGACCGGTATTGATATTGATTGTGTTGTAAGTATCCCTTCATTTCAACATGCGTAAATGTGTCAGAAATTTGTCTTGACTCAAGAAACGGGTCCATGCATGTCAACGCTGAAACATGGGAGAATGCCTTGCATGTCATGTTTTCTCAAGATTTATTGTTTCTATTATTAAAGATATGGACTGCCTGGCTTGAAGTTGTATTCTTTCGTCCGCGGGCACGGTTCCTGCGGAGCTTCTGGTCATGTGATCCAGCAAGTCACTCCAAGCTCAACATCTTGGAGCACATGGGTCAGCGATTCAAGAACTATCGCTGGTCAGGCAGGTCCTGTTTTGATCTCTGTCAAATAAACCTTGGTGCTGCAGCATGAGGGCATCATGTTTTCATCCAGTTTCCGCAAACTCTATATATGTTTTTGGTGTTTTTTGCAGCCAGAGTGCTTGTGCTGGTGTTCCCGAGCCCAAGTGTTGAAGTGCTGGCACTGCTGGAGATGATCTCACACGGGATGCTTCACTGTCAACCAGCTGAATGCCATCTCAAATCGTAAAGAAAAGGCAACCGTGCGAATGACTTCCAATGAACCCAAAGAGCTATAAGAACTGATCTTCATATTGCCATTGACAAACACAGTACTGCATTAGACAATTGCTAACAGCCGTGGTTGCTGAACCGTAGTTGCTGAGACGGGTTTTAATCTAATCAATAATACAGAGTTGAAGCAAATTTAGTTCAACGTGGTTCAACTAAACAAACTAAAGGAATGAAGCGCTGGAGTGCCACACACACAGACAAGGCGCAACCACAAATAGACCTCTCTTTGACATGAAAAATGTAAATGTTTCTACTAGTTTCTACCCAAGCCTTCTGCTCCTTTTCCTTTTGCTTCTGATTACCAGCCTGTTTCAATGTAGCGATTTGCAAAAGAGTTATATAGCCACATGCAGCATCTTGAAATGCAAACAAGCTCTCCCCTGCACAGAAACCAAAAAAAGCCTTCCCATCCTTGCTTCGCGCAGGTGCCTGTCAGAGAACTTAAGAGTCTTGAATGCAAAGACTCTAAGTAGTGCTCACGAAGGACTCTGAAAACAAGTCCGTGTCATGCATGTCTTTACGCGTATGTCTGCATGCGTATTGGCACGCAGTGAGGTATACCTAAATGCCCACACACTGGATGTTTGTCTATACTAAATCAATTATACATATATATATATATATACACATATATTATTATTATTATTATCACTATTGTCATTATTATCATTATCATTATCATTATTATTATTATTATCATTATTATTATCATTATTATTATTATTATATGATCATGTATGTGTACATATACATACATACATATAATTACATATGTATATATATATATAATATATTATGTCTTCAGCACAGGTCTCTCGCCATATAGCTACAACCCCGCAATGAAGTTTCATAAGTCCGCAAGATCAAGCAAGGCGACCCACATGGATTATCGTACATCCGACAAGCCTGCTACAAGTACTGCTGTCTTGGTGGCGAGGTTGCGAGATGTAACATGAATTAACTTGATATAACTGGTACGTTGTTGGATTTTGCAGGTGCACAACATAAATCCACAGATCTCCAAATCGGGTCTCATGAGGATGCCAGATCAAGGACTCACCGAGACACTTTCAGAGTTCATGAATATATTTCCACACGGATTCGTTACAATTCGAAACAATTCGAACAATATCAAACAAACAACCATGCGAATCATGCAACATATGCAAATTCTATTGCCACATATATTGCCAAAACATATTAAAAACATCTTTAGCAAATGACTATCAATGGCTATCATATCCATGCCATAAAATAGCACAGAACATCACAGAACTTTCATATCCAGCGCCTCCGGAGCTTCTTCTGGCAGCTCTACCGGCAATTCTGGTAAATCCTGGGCAGGTGAATGGCAGAGACATGTAGAGACATACACAACATGCTTCATCATTTTTCTGTTTCTACAAACCATTGGTCTATCGTGATTTATCAGCATGATCCAAATTGAATCAATATGAAGCATGTATTGTGAGTAGCTTCCTGGCATGGTAGTCAAACATCGCAGTTTCAAGACGTCAAACATCACATGACAAAAGCTTCCCGTTGTGCATTTGTCGCTGACAAAAGCGACATCACGTCCTGCTGTTAGACTGCCATCACTTCCGTGCTCTGTCATGGTCCACGGCCCCCACGGCCCCCGCCTCCAGCTCGCTTGCTGCCAACACCTCGTGAACCAACTTGGCTGTCTTGCGATTTGATTGGAGACAGCCCGGCTGCCAGGTACAGTCACAATCTTGTAATTTAGAGCCGTACCATGCAGTACAGTTGTTCAACATTGTTCAACAGTATTCAACAGTGCTTTCAGCTGGTCTCGCCTCGCAAGCCTTTGGAGACGTGCCACATGCAGCGATGAACATGGGAAGCCGGCCTACCTTGTCCTGGCAACGGTAAGGTTTCTTTTGATCAATCTATAGAATGATTAGAATGCAGGCAAACACTTAGGGACACAATCGTCTTCTCTCTGTTAACTCGAGCAAGGCCATCGATATCTTGCTTCAAACATGTTCAAACGAACATGGGAAATGATGGAAATGCTGTTTGGCGGAAAGCAATACAACCAACTTCTGTCCTTTGTACTGACTTTGCCGCCAAAGTGAAGTAGCACCTCTGCAGATCTCTGCAGATCAGGACCCACACAAAAACTGAAGTCCAAGGACTGGTGGTATGCTGAGAAAACATGAGAAAACTAGACAAATCATGACAACTCAACAAATCAATGCTCTAGTGATTCAGTAGTGATTCAGCGCATCACAGCCCAGTCAATATAAGTCTTGTCTCATATGATATGAGTGAAACATAGTGAAACGCTGGGTTTAAACTTTTTTTACGCCGACATGTTGCCCTCGGAGCCCTTGGCAAAACTCTTGAGGTCCCAGCATTCATGGCTTTGGTACCTTGTGACGATTGCCCACCCACTACCCACATCTTGATGGGAAGAAACTTGATCTTTTGAAAGGGTACAGCTTATCCCGTCCAAAACATTCTTTGGCTCAGTGTCAGATCGGTGTGTGCCACAAAACTGCGTGTAGCATTGTGCTCACAATTGTAGCAGTAGCCGTCAGTAGCGGGTGAATGAACAAACCAGTAAACATTTTGAATTAATGGTCTAGTGACAATAACAACAACCCATCCTTGGCAGGTTGGTCTGTGCACATTTGTAGCACAAAAGGAACTATTGTATCGCCCCGACATGATCACTTTGAGCTGAAGGCCTTTCAAACCGCAAACCATATTTTTCCATATAAAGTCTCTTCAACGACTTGAAAGTGTGAATGGCTGGCCCGCACCCCTGTTTGTACTGGTGTTGCAGGCAACTGTGATGTGTTTTTGCCGTTTATTGCAAAGGTCCCAACACAAACATCAGGGAACTGTGGCCCGAACTACCAAACAACGCTGCACAGTGCAAGGGTGCGTTGCCGTCAATACTCTTCTCCTGCACTATCAACCAATCAAGTTTCCAAGGAAAGTGTCAAGAAACAATAGACAGTTGGACAACTGAAGCGAAACCACTGTGAAGCATCTCAAACAACTTCGTAGGAAAATAGTTAAAAACTTGCGTCAGCTATTAAAGAATATTAAAGAGTTTAGACATCAAATGGCAAAATTCAGGTTTGGGGTACGTACACTGCTATGTCAGAGCACCTCTACGTTGGCTTCAGCAGCAAGCAACAGCCTTGCTAGGCTCCCATATGAGTCGGCATTGATGCAAACAAGCTAGGTTGAAAGCATTCTGTTTGGTGAGGCAAAGCATCCAAGCACAACGATTGACATGTCTTCGAAGCACTGATCCGCACATTGGGCACTTTTTCGGGTCTCTGGATTGCGTTCCCTTCTTCTCGCCTGGCGGGAAGGCCAGCAGCAACGTTTGCATTTTGAAGGCTCTGGCAAGAACTTACTGTATAGTTCCGAACTTTTTAACCATTACAGTAGCAAATTGCTGCAGTATGCTGTACAGTATGTTTTAACAGCTCCAGCCGCTGCAAGGTCCCTTGATCTCCCTTCCACACCGGCAGCGCAGGTGCACCTTTGCCAAGCTTCTGCGAGTCATGCGATCTGGCTTCAAGCCTCGCCTGTACAGCTGCTAAGGCTAAATGCATCACGGCTTTCGGTAGAAAGGCACATGTCAAATGGACTAAACAAAAGTAAGACGACTTGTCTGTCCCCTTTGAACTTTGAGTCATCTCATGTATTCTTTTACTGTAATATAATAATATAATATATTGTAATACAATGTTCTGATACATTCTGTACTGGTTATCAAGGTGCGGTTTAAACCAGAAGTCGCCTGAGCATGTCCTGGTACACACGCTGTGCAGCTTGCAAGTCCCCTTCACTGGCACAAAGGTCGAGGTACATGTTCCTTGGTACAGGCCACATACCAACAATGCGTAACATCCCCAGTGATACAAAACGATCTACAACAATGTACAACCGTGGAGAAAGTATGCAAGACTTGGATGCAGCTTCTCCCAGGAGTTGTCTACAACCATTGGGCACCCTAATCTTTTTGTTGTTGGAGAAGTGTGGAGAAGCATCAAGCTGCATCTGTGCTTGACATACCCTCTATCCAAGCAGCAACATTGAGAGGCTGCCCTCCTCGGTGGACAGACGCATGAAATGCCACACTGCCAAAGACACCTAGGCATTGTTATTACTAATTACTGCATGTATATTCAGTCTCATTGCACCGCAGTGTTTCACAGTCTTCAACTTGGCATCAATGAGTCAAATTCCATTCCATCTTTCCCTGTTGAAGACACATCAAATCTTGTGAAACCGTGACACCCTCTTACTGTAGAGTAACTTTTTGTATCTTTTTGTCATTTCCTTCTCAATCCTTATCATATATTTCATTATATATACATATACATACATACATAATATATCTATACTATGTTTCAACCTCTTCGCGTCTCTGAGCTCCCTATCGCGTTTGCTGCTCCAGGTCTCCGCACCACATCAGCCAGCAAGGACGCCCAGCCACGAGCGCTGTTTTTCAGAGGTGCTCCAGCCACAAGTCGCAGTTCTGCGGAAGCCTGGAAAATCTGGAAGCGACGCACTTTGATATACTTTGATGTTTTGACAAACTTCGATCCAATTCAACAAATGTCTGATTTGCAAACTTTACAGTAAACTTTACAGTAGGTCTTTCTTCAAAGAATCATTGAGGTTATGGTGCTTTGTCCAAACCCGCTCAACTCGGACTCAGCGACTCTTGGACTTCAAGGAGTCAGCAAACGAAGATAAAGGAAGTCTGCTGGATGCTGGTGGATCACTCAATGTGGTTGAGCCTCATCTTGGCGTGTCAGCAGCAAGCCAGGCTCCCTTGCGCCTCAGGGCGGAGTAACAGAGTAACATCATCTGGAACCGTAGCTTAGCCACTGTCCAAACACAAACGATGACAAACACTGGCAAAATAAGATGGCAAAAAACATGCCAGCATGTGCTGTCGGGTATGCTGTGGTGCAAAATCCACATGCCCATTTCATCCTGGTTGCTCTGTCTCTCTTATCGGCCAAAACTTTCCAGATCTACCCATCTCTCCCTCCACCTCTCTCTCTATCTCCCAAGCAATCTGAAGAAAGAAATTTGGTGCCCCTGCGCTGCCGTAGCTTTTCCAGTTTCCCAAGTTCGGGCAGCATCCAAACCTCCAATTAAGATTGTATGACGTCGAGTTTTAAACACAAAGGCTTCAACAAAAGGCAGGAAATCAAGCCCATGAGAATCCAAAAGGCTTCCAATGTTGAAAAACAGTCTCAAAGCAAACCGCAGAATCCTGACAACATCAGCGATTGCTGTAAAGAAAGAGCCAAATGTCAGGACGGCATTGCGCAGTAAATCTACTTTGCAGGGCCACAAGGCCCTTGCAGTTTTCATCTCCAAGGGGTTGCCTCAGATCTGCCTCGCTCCTCTTTGGGGGTTGGAGGCTTTTGGCAGCCAAAAAGGTAATGTGACAGGCCTTGTGCCCACATAAGGCTGTGACATTCCTTGGCCAAACAAAGCATCAATATCCTCTCCTCCAGCGTCTTACAGTCGGAGTTGACTCAACAAAGGCATCCCAGAGCTTCTGATTTTTTTGAGGTCCCAGAACACAATGTAGGTTTCTTCCGATGTCAAAGGGATCCTCAATGTGGATGAAGTAGAACACCTCGAAAGGAGCAACTCCGCTTCTGGGCTGCTTGGTCAATCTTGGATATCTTTTCAAACTGAGGCACTTTCCTGTCCGAATGGACACTACCCACTCTCCCCATCTGAACTCGTTGCGATAGAAACGTATGAAGTCGCCAAATGTAGACATGTTCCTCTCAGCAAACTCGCTGAAATCACTTGTTTCATCAATGTAGACATTGTATTTCTTCTGATCTTCAATGTACCATTCAGGTTTGGATTCGGCATCGCCCTGCAAGCATGGCAAATCACCACGAATCTGCAGGAAGAAAATCACCATGAGAGTGAAAGCATAAGAGGAGAGATGGCCACGAGCCGCGCCGTGAACTCCATGTTCTTTGGCCCATTCTTTGCAGGTCTGAACGAGGTCGACCACATGGGGGTTGATCTCAGCATAAGTCTTCAGCAATTTGGTGTTGAAGACTGGAAGCAAATTGTTCACAGATAAGTCACACTCAAGAGCCTTGCCTGAAGGCAGTGCCATGCTCATTTTCAGAATTGGAATACGTGCATGCAAGATACGTTGTAATATTTTGAAGCCTTGCATCTGCAAGCGCCGTTCAAGTTTTCTCAAGACTCGAGGTGCGAGATCAACGAGTCCGTTTGGCCCTAGCTCCAGACCTTGCACGAGATTTGTTCCTGTCGCTGCTAAGACCACGTCCACATCTGACGAAGCATCTCCAAATCCGTTGGCGGAAGAACCAAACGCCCGCACTTCTACACCTTGGACATTTGATGCAGCGCGCAGAATGCCTCCAATGATGAGATTAACATGCGCGGGATATGTCATGCTGGGTAGTGGGGCCTCCTGGGCTTGACTCTTGTAGTTGTCCCTAAAGACCAAACGTTCCTCTAGCGCCCGAACAACCCTTTTGGCTTCCATGGAAGCCTCCATGGCTTCCATGGCTGGATTCAAAGAATCCATCCCAACTACCGCCGAATGTCTTGAAATTACTACACTTCGAGCCAATATACGCATTGCAGCGATTGCATGCCAAGCACAAAGATACAAAATGCAATTCACTTTCCACTCCCTTGGGGAACCTTTAAAATGTCTGTCCACCTCTGAAATCCTATGAACCTCATTGTTCTGGGAGTGAAGCTCCAGCCCCTTCTTTGTTTTCGTAAAGGGAGCCCATGGAAAAGAATTGGCATATCGGCGCCTCACTTTGTGGCCCAGAGACCATGGTCTTAGGCGAGATTCCAAACTCTTTCACGAGCCTTGCAACATGGCGGCATTGTTTCACAACTTATGACACAAGAGGTTCCGCGACATCTGAACGTATATGAAATTCAGACCATCAAACTGAGCAAATGGGATTGTCTGAAAACGGCATCCCCCAAAAACCACTAGTTTATCATCATTTCCCCATAAGAATCATAGGATTGCCACCACTATGGGTAGACCCCATTTTCAGACACACCCAAACACCCCTAATTTTCTTGGTGATGTTCCACTAAACTACATCCCCGTTGTTTGTTGGATCACAACTTTTGTTGGCGAAATCCCAGGTTCACACTAGCGACCCTGGGCCTTTGGACCTCCCAGCGCTGTTCCTGACTGAGCTGACAAAATCCACGAGGCGCTTCGGGCTCCGAAGTCTCCTCGACTTGGGCACAGAAGAGGCACACATGTTTCATGCAAACGATGATATGATGTACACATGTATTAACTAAATGTATATATTACATAATATGTATGTAATTATATATATATATATATACATATGTATGTATACTTAAAAATTACATAATTTATATATATATATATATGTATATATACATTATATATCATATGATATTGCAAATTGGCAAATATGTATAATATACGTATATAATACAATACAATATAATATGATATAATATAATATGATATAATACAAATTAATATAGCAAAAATAATAATAATTAGTAAACTACAATCGGAATCGGGCCCACGCCAGCGCAACTCCATTCAAACAAGAATGCGACGCCTCTGCCCAGGTCCTGGACGTCTTCCTGCATGTCTTTCTCACACTTCTGGAAAGCGGAGACAAAGAAGCCTTCCTCTCAGAGAAAAAGATGAGTGTATCCACAGCCAACAGTTACGGAAACCTACCGGCCAGCTTGCCCAACTGAATATTGCCTAGGCAGCCATGAGTATGCTTTTCTATGGTTCTTTGTGGAAAAAGACAGAACATTACCTTTGATTTGGTGTAGTTTTCCGGCGCTAAAAGTACAATCCAGTCATATTCAATCCTTGTTTCGCTCTTGTTGAATTGTTTCAGTCCATGGGGCAGGAATTTTGTATTTTGGCGGTGTGGCCAGTGGTGACGAGAAGAACAATGTGCATTGATAGAACAATCTGCAGTTGGAATAGATAGGCATGGGGATAAAAATTAACCACATCTAGCCAGTCATCAAGCAGGATAAAAATGCACAAGCAGCAAATGAGAGCACACTCCAGCAATATACGGCCGTCAAACTCTGAGTTCGCACCGTGTCCCAGTGGTGTGGCCAAACCCGAAGCATACTGCCCTCGAGTGCAGCTGTCTGCAGGACTTCTACGTCATCCAAAGCCTGCATCTGTTTTTGGCCAACGTGGACCCCTAGGAGTTTCGTCACTTTCAAAGGTTCCAAGGCTGGACAAATACTACTTGCAATCTGGAGCAAGAGGACTTCAACAGACTGTGTATACTGTTGCTATAGGCCGGCCAGTATAAATAAATAAATAAATAATAATAAATAAATAAAACAAAATAAAACAATAAATAAATAAATAAATTCATAATATATCATTATAATTACAATTCATTATTATATATCGGTAATCGTACAGTACCTTGCTGTGGCCATACATTACACCATATGTCTATATAACATACATGCACATGTGCAGATATATACATGTACGTGTAAGATCGATTGTGTAGTGTTCCAACATGTTCCAACCACAACATTTTCCCGCATCATTCTTCGCATCCCCAGAGCTTGCATCGAAGGCAGCACTGTGCACAAGATCTCGATGAGTGAAGGCGGTGCAACAGGTGCCTCCAGGAACCTTCTGCATTGAATCTCATTTTGCCATTCATCAAAGGTACAAGTCGAATAAACGAGGCATCCTGCACCAAGCCGAATGTCCAAAATCTTGAAAAAAGCTGATGCGGCTTGGTTCCTCTCATTTAAATAACATTAAATAACCGTTCACAAGTCTATTACATCTGCGTCCATCTCAGTGGATCTCAGATGATCTCAGCATTGCCCATCCTATGAGTACCGGACGTTTGCAGCGAATCTCCTCCTGGACTCAATGCATGCCAAGCGCTGTGGAGTAGTTCCTGCTGCTTGAGAACCTAAGGTTGAAAGCTTTAGCATTAGAAACGCTACCCAAGGCAAACTTACACCGCACGCCTGCGGGAGGAATCTCAATATATAGTTTAGAGACACGGAAAATCCCACAATGCAACAATTTGGCAACGTCCGAACATCATGCTTCTTCTGGACGCTACTAGAAAGCTCGGACTGAATCACCCAACAAAACCTGCCGCCACAATATCTCTCTCTCTCTCTCACGCACACAGCCCTATGCAACGTAGAGAAGACATGAACAGGAATGAATAGACGCAACAAGCACAATTTCTCAAACCGAAGTACCACACACACAAACACACGCAAAGCAAAGAAACATGCACTGCACAGCACACAAGCTAGCAAATGCGTAGAAACACTGCCGGACAGAGGGCAGACATCTATAGATTCTGATCGATTCTGGGATGCTTCACCAGAGTTCCAAGATGTTCTAAATTGTTCCAAGATGTTACAAGGATACTAAAGGATACCACGCCTTCTCCCGACCAAGTCACCAGTGGATTCTTTGGCCCAGATGAAGCAGCTCCACGAAGCAAAGCAATGGGCTCCTACAGGCGGAGCAAAAACTCTCATGGGAGATACTGGCAATATATTTGAGTAAATTTGAGTAATATATAGCGATATCCAAAATGAGAAAAATAAGGAAAACAAGGCAAAAGTGACTCGAAAAGACTCCCTACAGTGTTTCGAGGATGGAAAAGAATGGAAAAGATGCGAGGGTACAAACCAGCACTTCTTAGACTGAGACGCAGCCCAGATTGGAGTAATTAGATGTTGTCACCATCTCAAAACCAATTGGCATTTGAGGTTTCGTGCAAGACAACGTAAGACGAAACAACACACTCAGAGTTTGAGGCTCTGGGTCCAGTAATTCATCATGCAAAAACATGGTTGTGAAATGGCGAATCTTAGGGCAAATGCATTTGCTTGGCAAGCAATACACGCATCTCATCACATGTCATCACTCCTTTCGTATGTTGCCCTCACAAGAACATGGGGCGTCTAGGAGAATCGCATCGAAGCTTTCAGGAACCAAGGCGTCCATTTCGCGGCCATCCATGACAGTCACCTTGGGCACTGCGGATCTGCCCGGATCTGCGGACGCCAAATGGATCCAAATGGCGAAAGCAAACATAACATACCGTAACAAGCATCGTTTGACAATCGAGACAATCAAGACTCCTTGCATGCTAAAACACCAAGCTACTGGAGGGAGAGACGTGAGGTACTCGTGAGGTTTGGAAGAGAATTTGTACATTTCGCAGGCGCAATCCGTGGAGACAATCTACATCCTTCAAGTCACTCCTCAGACTCCACCTAGATCACTCCTAGATCCACCTCAAACTCCATCAATGCTATTCAATGCTACCAGGGAACTAGCACATTTACCACTCCTGAGCGCAACAGATTTGTCCGAAGCTTCTCTGCTCGCTCCTCACCTCAGGACACACTTCATCGGTCAATACATTTAGCTTGGTGTCGTGCGGCAAAAACCTCTCAAATTGCTTGAGGCTTATCCGTCATCATTGTAAAAATGCCAAAGTAGTATAAAGATGTATAAAGTAGTAGACTAGTAGACTATACTAAACTTATGATCCACTGAAGTAGATGTACAACATTGTACAACATCCACCCGATGGAGTTCAGCACACGGAAAATCACTCCACTCAAACGTAACTGTTAAACACGTGCATGGAGCTTATGCTGACAGCGCTGACCCTGCAAACTGAACGAAGCGGAAATGGACGATTTGAGTGATGTAGAGACATAGACAGGAAACTTCTGTAATACGCACACAGGATCCACAGGTATTCCATCTTCTTCCAAGTATTCTATATAACGCAATTCTTTTCTATGATCCCCGTCTTGAACGCTTCATCGCGAGGAATTTGGATGCTGCAGCCATGCGTCTTGGCTCGTTGGCCACCAGCAGGCCTCCACCAGGCCCTTGGTAAAGCGGCAAAACGTTTGAGGCGAAGACGGTGGGAGTATGCCAATGTGAAATGGATTGGTACATGGGAAATTTGACGAGAAACAAATACAGGACACCCTGGAATTTAACCACGTAGATAAATGTAGGGGGAAGTAAATGATCCGTTCAGCCTTAAACCAAGTCCAGAAATCTGGGACAATGGTCTGTTGCAAAGGGAGGCTATGATTACCAAGCAACCACTGTACTGCAAGTCAAGAATGACGGAATCGGCTGGCATTTTTAAATACTGCGAGTGCGTTTTTTTCATGATTTTTAAATGCAGCGATTTCATCGCCTGCCTTGGAGAAAGTTTGAAATCATGTCACCATTGACCAACTCCTTGTGAGACCCAAACTTCCACCAACATACTTCTCGGCTTCCCTGCTGTTGTGCAACCAAATAGCCAGCTGACTTGCCTCATCACAATTCGCTGTTTCGCCATGAAGGATATGGAAAAACACGAGAACTTCAGGCCTTGCTGCCTGGAGCCGCACAAAGATCCAAGACTCGTACATATTGACCTGGAAGCGTTGGAATGAGAAATGCATTGCCTTTGGATCATTGGTGTAGACTGTTGGATCATGGTGATCATGGGATCGATATTGAAAAGAAACACCAACAGGGAGATATGGAGAATGATGCTGATGCTGTCATGGTTGTCATGGGACCGACCTGGCTTCTTGGCATCCAAAGCCTCTTGCAAAGCAAGCGGTGGAATCATTGATGTTGGCTCCTGGAAATAGAGCTGACCCGAAAGGTGCGCCTCGCGAGAGTGCTTGGAGCTATCAGCGCTCGAAAAAAAAGACACGATTTTAAGGCATAGATGTAACAAGATGATATAGGGCTATATGTCATATAAAGCTGTAAACTACATTGAACTACAAATTCAATATAGATGATTATAGATGGCTATGGTACAACATAGTACTGTTATAGATTGTTAGTCAGATATCTTATAAGATGCTATAGGATCATATAAGGCTGTAAACCATAGATTACAGATATTTATAGACGATTGTAGATGACTGAAGTCACAAATTTGGTCCCATTATAGCCTCATGCAGTTCTGCCAGCGCCTGGTGGTGACCCAACGATTCACCATGCACCACAAAGGCATCTGCACACCAGGGCAATGGCTGCGGTGCCCAACCGTCTGCATGAAGTTGCTGCAAGAGACCCTGCGCCATGGGAACAACGGGATGTGATTTTTCGGTCAGAACGTGTCAGATTTTTCTGCAGAAACCAAACTATCCAAACTGACCAAACTGCAATCCTCGTCTGCTCTTCCCAGATTCAAGCGCACTGTCCGCTTTGGCTCGCGTGCTGCGGAACGCAGGAGCTGTCGAACAGAAGCTCTTCTTCCGAGGCGTTCTTGGGCCTGAAACCGCAAACTAATATACCGATATATACCGTGAGTAGTTCCAAATCAGAGAGTTGGTCTTGCCATATCTCGCCCCAACGAATATCAGCCATGTCAGGCAAGTCCACCTGCTAGTTCTTGAATAGCCCTTGCAGAAGGTGAATGTCTTATAGTTTTTTCATGTTTTTTCAGTAGATTCCAAAGGTTCAGATTGGAAGGATTTGTCCGAGTTGCTCCTCCTGCTATTATATTAATACATAATTATATGCATTATGCATGGCTCTGCAAATCTCTGCAAAGTTTGACAACTAGGACTAGGATCTACCACACATATCCGCATGTTATATTAGGGTTGCTGAAAAATGTGGCACTTTGGGCTAAGGTCGAGTTTCAATGGCTCCAGCAAATCTTTGTTTTTGCATGTTTTTACAGCAAATGTCTAGACTCGGACATGTTTGATCATATTTGTATGGTGCTAGATGTCGAAGGGTTGTGGAAGTCAGGTTTGAAGGCACAAGGGTTTCCATGGATTTCAACATCTATGGATTTCATATTTAACGGTCATACAATGGTCACAACGGTCATATCATTATGTTGGAAGTGAATTCGATTTCCACCCCACAGGCTCCCTTTGCGCAGCCTTAGCCACGAAGCTTCTTGGTGCATAGGGCCTTCGCCGCAGCCGGTTCTGGAAGCCACGAAGCAGCAAGTCTTGAACTGCCTCCTGTCAAAGAATCACAGGTTTGTGGAAGTTAGGAGGTTTATCCTAACCCCAACCCTCATGGTTTATCCATGGTTTATCCTAAGCATAATTCTACCTACAACCAGCGGGATTTTGGGGACCCCCCATTTTAAATCCATGAAATGCAAACTGTCACGGTTAAGTTGACGGACAGCGCAAGTCAACTGCTCGTGGCACAGCTTCCCACCGATTTCATCAACGCAATGGCTCCTCCATGCCCTGCTTCTCAAGTGCCACAGCTACCTACAGAAGGAAAACATAAGCCCATATGTATATATATATATTTATAACATTATATATATATATCCACCATTGAAATCTGGTGTAGATGCACATTCACACGGAAGGCATGCAAGGAACTGAGGCAACTCCAGCTGCTATGTTGGTCAGTCATGGTCAGTCCACATCTTGGCGCCCGTGCTGAGTTTAAGTCAGACATGCTGGGCTCTGCGCCTGTGTGCCAAAGGATGCCTGGCTGCGTTACGAAGTTACGAATGAGATCCCATGAATCAACCAATATCAACCACAATGCTACCTTTTGCTTTTGGCTGGTGTATGAAGCAAGAACTTTGCTGTCCCAAGATGTAGGGTCACAAGATGTAGCTGCGGAATGATTGCCCGTAGCGAGCAAAAACCTCTTACAACGCCATGACTAAACAAATGTCTGACTGACACTCACTACCATTACGTGAGGATGGGCCTATTTTTTGATCGATTTTGACTTGACAAGTCCAAACCGCTACCTGCGGCCACCCTTTCTCTCACCCATAGTGACCTAGGGCTGCTGCCCAGCATTCAGCACGTGCTGCTGCATCTGGGCTGGCCATGCCCTTGCCAGGAAGCCTTTTAGATATTGCAGGGCGGCATGCACGTCTTGCCGCAATCTTTTTTGATGGTTCTTCGATTCTCCCTAAGACTAAGAAGCAGTTTTCGAAGTGAAGAGAACCCCAATATTGTAGACTTGTTTGCATAAATCGATTTATACGAGCGAACTTCGATGGAGTTAACCCGTCCAATTGATTCTAAAAGAATTACTGAAAGAGGACGCTACAATTATAATTCACTAACCTGAAAAAAGGCTATCTTGGGGATGTTTCCCCGTACTAACCATGATTGTAGTGAGGTCGCAGTGAGGTCTTTATAATTTACCCAAATATATATATATATATAATTATATATATATATATATGTATATATATATATATACATATATATATATATAAATATATATATATATACATATATATATATATATAAATATATATAGTTTGGCTGGATGCATTGATCCACCATGAGCAAACTGAGGCTGGTGCAGATCGAGAATTGCCATTGAAGCTTGCCAACAATAACCTGTTTCTGAGCAAATCAAGACAAAAAGACACAGCAGGGTTTGTTCATGTTTCTTCCACCTTACAAGATTCAAGATCAGTCAGGATCATTTTGTACAAATGTTATCAAATGTTTAGTCTCATTAGTTCATCATCAGTTAGGTGCTTCCACTCTGCTTCCATCTACAGCAGAGCTGCGTTCAGTTCACCTCAGCATAGTTCGGGGAAGTCTACGGTACGGAAAACTAAGGATAATGTTCCCGTGATATACTTCCTGGCCTTCGTTGAAGCTGCGTGCAGCCTCCTTGTTTGAAGGGCAGATGGCCAAGCTGGTTTGCCAAGAGGCCTCAACCAAGCGGTCCCTGGAATAATCGGCTTGTCACATGAAAAAAAAATAGATATGAAGAGATGTTTTGCACTGCAAAGTACCGTCACTGCCTTGCAGGCTGCTGCTGCCGCATTCCAGAAAGAAGCATCGGTTTGAACTCCGCCAGCCTATAACAATGTGCAGGTTTCCGTCGATATCATGTCAAGCTGACCCAAACTGATGCTGCGGCCATTTGCTTCGGTCATTTGCTTCGGCCATTTGCTTTCATGCTGTAGAGCAAACGTCAAACACACCTTTCCTGCTTCAAACGAATACATCATGGATGCCTTAATCATCTTCAATCAAAGGGTTGTATTTTTTTTTGATGTTTTCCCGTGTTTTCCCGTTTTCTGGGCAAGGTGTGGTTTAACTTTATTTGGGGTTGGCTTAGGGTTTGTGTAGGTTTATTGAAGGTCGGTTTATGATATATTTAGGGTTGGTTTAGGATTTGTTTAAGGTGTTGTTGGATGTTATTCAGGGTTGGTTTAGGCTTTGTAGGGTTCGTTTAAAGCTTAGTTAAGGCTTTGTTGGGGTTTGTTTAGCGTTGGTTTAAAATCTATTTAGGGTTGGTTTGGGTGTTTATTTTAGGCATTTGCAACATTTTGGAGCTTGGATCTTTCATGCGCATGGTGTTTGCAACATGTCGGTTATCGGTTGGTTTAAGGGTTAGTTAGGGTTGGTTTAGGGTTTGTTTGCAGGTTGGCTTCGGATTTCCTTAGGGTAAGGCTTTAGGGTAAGGATGGTTTGGGGTTTATCTAGGGTTGGTTTTGGAATTTATTTAGGGTTGGTTTAGGGTTTTCTCAAAATTGGCTTGACGTTTTAAGGTTCATTCAGGGTCTTAAGATTTATTGAAGTTTGGTTTCGGGTTTATTTAGGGTTGGCTTAATCGCTATTTGGGGTTGGTTTAGGGTTTGTTTAGGGTTGGTTTAAGGTTTCTTTATGGGTTGTTTTAGGGTTGGTTTCAGGTTTAAGTACTTCCTTCCTTCCTTCGTCCCTCCCTCCCTCTCTCCTTCCTTCCTCCCTCCCTCCCTCCCTGCCTTCCTTCGTTCCTCCTTCCGTCTCAACATCAAAAAAAACAGACACAAACCCCAAAAAACTAGACCTCCTTAATCAAATAAAATCCTATTGAACATCATTGAAATATATTGCATTTGTACTTCAGAGACAAAGGCCCGAGGCCTGAGTAATTGGACATCTCGGGGCCTTGGCTTTGTTCACCACGTCGACGGCTGTGGCCCACGAGGCAACTTTGGCAGCAAGCAACGCGCGCGGCACAGCATCGCCCAGAAAACTTTGGGGCGTTGCGGCAAACCTGAGCTGTGTTCAGAACCCGAAACGTCGTGCCTTTCTACTGGTTGGTTAGTAAGGATTCCCATAGTGGGCTGTTATGATCCCCAAGTACCCCCAATATATTGGGTAGATTTGGGTAGTATGACCCCCCACTATAGTCATCGATCAACAGGGGTTTTGAACACTGCTCACCTGATGTGCTTGAGCAGATTAACAAATTCTTCTCTTCCGAGCTGCACTTCCAGGGCAGACTGCCAAGCGCTTGCGGCCTTCCAAGGGGTTGAATTCGCTGGTGCCACCTACAAGGGTACATAATGGCGTAGTCATAGTATATTCATACTACAGTTATAGTATCATCAAAGACTATAATTATATATCATATTTAATAAACAATTATATACATATTATATATCAGCAGGATTTCTATGTGTTTCACATTGTTTCACGATGCTTCTTCTTAACGGCCCACGCCATGGTGCACCTCGCAAGCGCCGATGCTGCTGCTGTAGGTTATGCTGCTTGTCTGCAGCCTCTGCAGGGACACCTGCACAATCCGCCCGCGAGAAACGATCGATTTTTGTCTGAAAATGGGAGACACTCCCAAAATCTCCCAAAAACGGTCTCTGATGGTCTCTGAATGGGGAAACTATGGGAAAATGATGATGACAACATTTTGGTGGTACCCTATTTTCCAACGATGCTATGTGTTGGATATCAGCGATAGCCTCTGCAAGAAGTGCAAGGGCCAAGTGCCATTGGGCGCTGGCACCTTGGGAAGTGCAAAGTTCTGGGTGAACTAGTTCCGCCGAGCTTTGCCAGTGCCACTAACCAACATATTATCACTGCCAACTTAGTGCTAACAAAACAGCTCCAGACCCAACAAAATCTCAAGCATGGACAAACCCAATGAGGTCAGTCAAATCTGTCAAATTACACGTTTTTCTCTCTGGATCTTGCAGCTGAAGCACCCATGGCGCTGATGGCTGAATTGTAAGACACGGTTGTCCTGCGGGGCTCGGCAGGTGCTGTTTGAATCTGCCTGGAGTTCCATGGTTCACCCACCGTATCTCTGCCTTCCGGGAGGGAGCAGTGCCAGCGCCAATTCCCAGCGACTGCCGCCGCGGCAGGCGGTTAGAGCGGCATTGTGGACCACAACGTCCCTGGAAAAAAGACAGAGACAGGAGCCTTAAACAAGTAAACATTATAAGTAAACCAAAAATTGGTTCAAGAATAATCAACCCCAATGCCAGTCAGGCCTTTCCACTCTCCATTCTGCCATGAGGTTGAACAATGCCAGTGCTCTTTGCCAGCTGCGTACCTTCTCTGAAAGGTGAAAAGCACATGGTGCGATGCTTCAGACTGCCTGCTGAGCACTCTGGTTGTGAGAAGTATCTGCAGCACCATGATGGCTTGTTGACTGCCCTACCAAGCTCGACTTGAAAGCCAAAAGCAGGTGTGGTTGCCGTATGAACAGGAAAACATGGTTTCCAAACGGTTCATAAATGTTCATGCACACTCACTTTCTGGATATGTAGATCCGAAAGCCTAGAACAGCATTTCCAATATAATATATTATGTGTATATATATATTATGTTATATTATATTATATTATATCATATTATATTATATTATATTACATTTTTTTAAATTATATATATGACACATATATATATATATATCATATATATCATATATATCATATATATCACATATATCATATATATCATATATATCATATATATCATATATATCATATATATCATATATATC
>Ga0126342_10006901_pt1 | contig 20217 bp, 19 predicted proteins | sample Cyp1metagenome_FD_92528 | JGI IMG/M metagenome (GOLD analysis project Ga0126342, IMG submission 92528) | Coral microbial communities from Lord Howe Island, Old Settlement Bay, Australia - Cyphastrea 1 metagenome | ecosystem: Host-associated > Invertebrates > Cnidaria > Coral ...
CTGGAGAAATGTCTGCCATGGCTGTAACATGGTTCAATTTGAAGACCGGCAATGTCTTTCAGGATCGCTACAAGAAAGCTTGAACCTAGATCCCACCTGAATTAAGGCCATTTGGGGATGATTCCCCTTATAAACTATGATTCCAGTGAGGTCGCAGTAAGGTCGTTATAATTTACCCAGATATGTGTGTGTGTGTGCCTCTCTCTCCCTGATTTTTTTCGGACACAACCGCTGAATAGGATGCCCCCAGTACCCTTGCTGCACAAGACTCTGTCATCTTGAGGGCCTCAGGGCGTTGAGCAACGGAGCGGCTCAGCATCCAACAGGCACAGGCCGGGCCCTGCCTTGATGACTCCATCGTCGCCACAACTGAGCACTAAGCCATGACCTCACCAGGGGGGATGTCGTTGCAACATATCATCAAGTGAGAATTTTCATCACCAGTCGATTATTTGCCATTATGTATATATATATATATATTATATTATATATATATATATATTATATATATTATATATATATTATATATATATACATAATATAATCGATGTAGATGCGTATATATATATATATATATATATTTATACTTAAAATGTGTGCGTGTGTGTCAATTTAATCCAATTTATTGATACCCAAGCTTCGCTCCTTTTTGCTTTTGATATGGTGGGACATTCTGGGACAAGCATCTGACATTCATCATTTCAGACATCGCAGGTAGGATGGAAAGTCTCAAAAATGCTGGTGAAACATAATCAAAGCACCAACCAGTTGCAGCTGGTTAACAACAGTTAACATCCCCCATGGCAGTTCAATCCCCATGATTCCCAAGTAGCTGAATGTTCTAAAAATAGTCAAAGCATCTGAAACCATCAACCAACAACCATCAACCATCAACCAACTGACAACCAACATCAACCAACCATCAGTCACCGACGATACATGACCACTTTCCCGCTCCGCAGGCCTCCATTGATGAGCACGCCACGTGCGCCATCAGGATGGGCTCCCAGCGCGCTTCCCGCAGGTCTCCTGAGCCAGCAGCTGGATCAGTGGCTCCGCAAAATCCTCAGAATTTCTAGCCATATAAAAATATCATCCCACTACGTGATGACCGTGCTGGTAATAACTGATTATATCAATCCATAGTCAGTCATAAATCCGATATTTGAAGTCTTAGTTGTGAATCCAATATTTCAATGGATTGATATACTTGGAAGTCGCCAAGAAAAAGGGGAGATACTCTCCGAGCTGCAAGGTCTCGCCGTCCAAAGTCCAAGCCTGATGGCAAAAGCATCAAAAGTCAAAAAAAGAAAGCTAAACCCCTCAGTGGTATCACAGCAGTAATATGATATCAGTAATGTGATATCATATCAAGCATCATAATGTAATTCACGTTCAAAATAGTGATGGAAAATGATCGAAAGCAATAAATGTAAACATGGTGACCCCCAAAAAGATAGAAAAGTAGCTCCCGACTCAGATAGTCATAGATGACTCTGTTCATCTTTGTTCTATCTTTTGAGGCTTACTGTTTAAAAAATGTATAATTCAAATATCTAAACATGTCCAAAGTATCAGCCAGGTACGTCCCGCCTTCACATGGCCATCGTCCCCACAGCTGGCCACATAGCCGTTCTTCAGATCGTAGTGTATGGCACGACTCCAACCTGCAAGTGGTGGCGAGTCACGGAGTTCACGAGGCTTAGTTCAACCCAGTTATAAGTTATAACTATAGTAACTATAGTAACTATAGTAACTATAGTAACTATAGTAACTATAACTATAGTCTTCCGTCCTACTGAATTAGCTGGGGTTGTATATAACCCAGATACGATTTTTCGGGTGAGCCACAAGGTAGGGATGCCACCTTGGTGCTACCCAACTACCACTGGCCCATCTGACAAGACACCTTGGTGCGCTTTCATGGGCTCGTTGACACGTTTCACCTGAGAATTGTCGGAGTTGGAACGAGGCGTCGCTCATGCTTCAAACAGGAAAGTGAATAATGTATGCAGCATATGCAGTGTGTAAGTATAGTAGTCACATACTATCGCATAGCTACATGTACATACCGTCAATTACTTCAGTTTTACGTATATATAGCATGTCCAAAATGATGCAAAAAATCGAGATCCATTTCAACCATTATAGTGGCATGTGTGTTAAGTTCATCTGCATCTTTTCCGTGGTTATTCTTTTCCTGTGTGTGTGCGCGCAAACCTGCATGTATACAACACGCCTAATTTTAAATACCACTATATAAACGAAACCCTAGTAAATATTATCTAGCATTGGATCTATTCAAATATTGGGGGCCTCTGATCATGGATGTCATGGGGGTATCTGTCACAATCATTCACAATATATGTAATAATATGCATATATAAGTATATATATATGTACATACATACATATATACATATATATATATATATATACGGTAACTACATTTATATAAATATACGGACTTTTAAATATACGAACAGGTATTTTAGACTACCTCCGGGAAGGTTTTCCTTGGCCCGGGAGGCCTTTTAAACATACGGACTCCAACTCATTAAAACATACGGTAACTATATTTAAAATACGAACTGGTATTTCATACTACCTCCGGGGCGTCGTGGTCTCGCCCGCCCTCCACATGTTTAAATGTCGTTACCGTATATATATATATATATATAAATATATATATATATATATTATACTGTATGTGTGTGTATGTGTATGTGTATGTGTATGTGTATGTGTGCACATGCACATTGCATTTGTAATAAATACAAACTACTCATGAAATTAGTAGATATTCTACAGTGGATGGTTGCGAAATCCTGCACCAGTTGACTCAGTTGATAGGTGGTAAACATCCCATTCTAATAGGGCTTCATCCTTCCGGTGAGCAACCGATGGTTTGCCGAGCCACGGAGGCTAAGGTCAAACGCCAGGCCCTTAAAGCTCCATCTAGGCCACCGCTGATCACCTGGATCATTGAGATGGGATAATCATGGGATAATCCATGATTTTTGGGAGGGAGAAATATGGAGAAGTCACGAAAAAACCGAGGGATTTTTAATGATTTTTATGAATGCAACTGTGGAAAAAAAAACTCACCTACTCACCAAAACTCACCAATCATTTGCTGACATTTTGTGAATCTACCACGGCTCACAAACACCTTTTCGCGTACACAACGGCACTATCTTACCCCGATCTATGGCTCTGATGTCTTGCGACAACGGCTCAAAAATCATTGGTCCAACAAGACTTGGCCCACCTTTCCCCTGGCCCCACCGTCGATCCAGCGAACTGAAGCATCAACAGCCCCTCACTGTGATCCACAGATTCGAGCTCGATGGGCACCAAGCGATCACCACCTCGGCTGCGCGGCTGCGCGCAGAAAAAAACGGCACCTGGATTGACATCCATTGACATCCTGGATCGGAAATGATCGGAATCCTGGATGGGCATGGAGCTGCATCGTTGTCTGGCAAGCATCTATGTCGCCATGCTTTGATATCACCGCGCATACCAGCAGAAAGCACAATGCCTCCAAAGACTGAGATTGGAGTCTGAGCCTTGCCTGAAACCTGTGCGTTTCCCCGTAGTACTGGTTGATTTATAGCACCTCGGGATTCACACACTGTGGTTGTAAGTTGCTACAGAAGTAGAGCCAGCCATCAACATCCGGGGGCCTGTCTTCGCATCGTAGGCCTTGGTATGCTGCAGTGCTATGGCCGCAGGACAAGGAAAGCACACCATCCAACACAGTCCCAAAGCTCGTCATGAACTCAGCCAACTGAATAAATCGGTACCTGTGGAAATCCAACCGAAAAGCAGCCGAACCCTCGGCCCAGTGGCGAGTGCCAGCACTCCACTGTTCAGGAACTGCGTGGATCGACTGACCATTCGCAGCTCCTGTGGCGCAGCTGCCACCCAAACTCGGGGTGAAAACCAGGAGTCCAGAAACTTCAATCCTTAGGGTTGCGAAAAATTCAGGAAGTTAGTATCAACGGCCAAAAATGAAACGACGCCACAACCAAAATTGAACATGTCTTGCCTACGAAACGAACCGTGTCTAGATTCGAAAAAAATATCTGCAAAAACCAATCGTTTCATGTTTTTGGGGCCTTAAAATGGATTGACCTGATTGCTGGTGTTTCCAAGAAACATCACAAAACACCAGCCATTTAGCATGTTCTTTTCCAATTGGGTCCAAACCCAGCTGGATCCGGTTCGGTCTCAACACATCCAAACACATCCCTTTCCCCAGTTCGAATCCCGAAGTTTCGATGATTTTCTCGAATCAGTTATCCAGTTAATCAATGTTAATCAATCTCCCATTGTTCTCCATGAAATCCAGTGAAATCCCAACATGTTTTCCCATATGTTTTCCCATGTTTTCCGGCCTGGCCCTGTAGCTGCCAGGCACGAATCGCCTTGTCCACACCTAGGCGATCCATGGGAAATCCATGCCATGGTGATGACATGGCATGAGTAATATCTAGTAATACCTAGTAATACTTATATCAATTCTACACATTTCTACACCAGCTATGTCAATCTAAGAATCTACGTCATGCAAAATATTTTTGGGGAAAATGGGGAACAAATGGGAAAAAGAAAACATGTGAAAACATGTGTCATGTGTCAAATCTCCAACTGAAACCAGCTGAAACCATAACTGAGTTGTCCGCCTGCAGTCCAAAGCATCTTCGACACCTCGGAAAGTGATATCCGAGGAATCCGAGCGCTGGATCTCTGGTGTTTTTTGGTGTTTTTTCTCACTAAATCACTGAGGTGATGATTCAAACAATTGGATGCTTTTTACATCTTTTTACTTGGATCATTGATCTTGAGGTTGAAGTAGTAAAATGTTCATTGGATCTCATTCAATCACTAAATTATACTGAATTACTCAATTCGGGTCGATCTCCTCAGTGTTGTCAGTCTATCCCCTCTCTGGCATTGTCGCATGACACAAGCAAAATGAGGAACCCTCAACAGATCCGCAAAATGGTGATACAACCCTTCTCCCTACTAGCAGCTAAGTACTGAAAACACATGATAGTAAACATGATGATGGCCAGGCATGACAGATAATGACAGATCTATGTATGGATACTTAGTTATGCAGTCCCTGGGTCATAGAAATGAATAATGAATTTAGATCGATTAGATTTGGGCTTGATTAGATAAGACTTGATAGATAAATAGATGGATTGACATACGGATAGGCAAGATCAGATAAGATCAGATTGGATCAGATTAGACGTGGATTTGGATTGGGTCAGATTAAGATTAAGATTGGAATATATAGATCTAGATTGGCTTAAAATTAGAACTAGGATGAATTGGGCTTGGATTTAGATCAAAAAATGAATCTTGGATATTAGATCTTAGATATTAAAAAAAAATACATATTGGATTTCGATGGAATAAATATCCCAAATCTCGACGGACAAATAGATATTGACATAGATATTGAATGATACAGTTTTTATATAGATATATATGTCTTTGAATCCATCTTGCTGCGCGCCTGTGTGAAGGAGAAGGCCAAAATGCGGCCACTGTGAGCATCGGCCTGGGCAGGTCATCTGGTCAAGAAAAATTCTACAGGAAAACATGGTCGTACCATGTTTTACCCACCAAAAATAATTGATTGTGGCTATGGTGGCTAAGCCGGAAAATAGGGGGTCCCCCAAAAAAATAGCCACTTAATGAGAAAAATGATGGTTAAGATTGATTAACCATTGAAAATCATTAAAGTACTCTATCTTAAAACCCAAATTGCATCAGTTCCCTTGCCTCTGTGGCAATGTGTCGCAGCTGGCCTTGTCCAACGTCCACCTGCCACTCATCATGGAATCCATGGCCAAAAGTTTACGTCCTGATCATTGGCTGGGACAAATACATACAAATACTGTATACAATGTATACAGTATTTGAAAGGAATGACATATGGATATGTTGAGGGGTCGGAATATTCACAAATCCAGTGCAAAACCTATATAGGTTTCCGATTATGATTTGAACAGCCTGCTGGCATGGCCGGTTCAAAGCGGCCGGCGCCGATAAGCCCAGAAGCCCAGAGTCCAAGGAGTCCGCGGGACATCCGGTGATCGGGTGGACTCTCAGCTTATCGGCATCTCTGGGCTTATCATTGGCTTATCGGCTTATCGGGTGAAGGTCAAAATCTGAACTCGGATCAATGCAGTCCATCACTCACCTTATCATGCTGAGCACCTGCGACCCATTCATCGCAGAAGCCATACGAAACGAACCACATAAAATAAGCAGCTGTGAAAAAGGATGCTCAGAAAAAGGTTTTGTATGGTAATGTCACACTTGGACTTCCGCACAGCCTAAGATCTGTTGCACTGAAAACTGCGTTTCAACCTGTTGAAAAAATCCATCGCGATTTACCGACTGGTCTCATGGTGTCATCCCACGTCTCCCAGGCCTGCCAAACCGTGATGCTGCTGTCCGCATGCGCGCAATAACCTCGCCACAGGTGACGTGAAGGCAATCGACTAGTCATTCTCTCCAAGGGTGATGGGTGTCTCCCTGAAAATGCCGTTTTCGAAACCCCAGCCACGGCAATGTAGGGAAAATGATGACAAACAATAGCTTTTGTGGCACCCTATTTTTCGACAAACCCAAATGGGTACAAATAAATGCTGGCACAAGATCTAAAAAAAAACTGGTTGGTTGAATTGGACGCACTACTTCAATAGTCAAAACGTCTGGGATTGAGATGATCCTCCGCGTAATCGACCCGGAACTGGATTGTTCCCTGGGTTTACCATAGGATCAATTCTATCTAAGTTTCTAACCGTGAAAATGATGGAACACGCATGAAAATTAGTTGGTTCGCGATAATAAGTGTGTCTCCTGGAGACTGGAGCTGGATACCCTCCTAGAACATCCTAGCAAATTGCAACCAGCACAGGCACTCCCGGGCAGGACATCCAGATCATCCAAGTTGCAAATATCCTCTTCCGAATCCAGTTGTAACGCCAGAATGCCCTCACCTGCCCCAAAGGTGAACTCATATAGGCCCCAGCATGGGGTATCCCTGGCTATTCAGGTTGACATTCCCTGTTGGTCCCTTTCTGTTGGAGATTCTCTTCTAAACACATCCAAGAAATTGTCTCTCTGCGGTGGATCTCTGATCTTTTGACCCAATGGGCACATTTGCATATTTTGCATTCTGCCACGTCTCAGTCTCTGCTGCTGCTCGCGAATTTGGAGCACCGCGCAGTTTCTAAAAGTTTACCGCCGAAATGTCTGACACTTGCATGGGCTATTTCTGTGCACTTCCGCGCTGTCATGTGTAAATTTGAACCCTTAAGATGTGGCTGGAGGGAGGTCTGGGCCTTGTTAAAACTCACGAACGATGGTCAACTTGGCTGAAAACTAATTTGACGGGACCGCCCATCCCTCCCACCACCACAGTTCAAACCTCCTGCCAGCTACGCTGAACCTGCGGCCAAAATGAAACCTCGGAAACCTGTCCCTCTTCAGACCAAGTCTGCCTCAATATCTATTTACAATTTATATTATATCTATATATTTAATTCATTTTAATTATTCATATATCAAGTCATCCCAACACATTTATCATTTTTCCCAGGTGCCACTTTTGTTTTGTCGCAGGCTCGGACTACAAGCGCTACAAGCGGCTGCGCAGGGCCAACAATCCACCACCAGCAGCTAGGCCCAGTAGCAGCCACCAGCCGCGTCCCCGTGTGGAAGATGTGGCCTCGGACACGCCTCAGAGGTTGCACGTGGAGACCTGGTAAACCTCGAATTCACCTATAGGAAAGTTGGATAGATGTCCAAAAAATGTCTACAGTAATTTACCTGATGTAACTACTCCATCAATGTCTAAGAATCTAGGAACCATCACCCTCCAAGTTAGCTTTTAAAATCCGATTGTCGGATAGATTGATGGCTAGGAGAGCGGAGAGATTCTCAGGAAGGTTTACCCTCTGGTGTCATCAAACGTGGCAATGGAAAAATCCTCCTATAAAGGGATGCTTTTTTCCTAAGAAAAATGAGGTTTCAAGCTGGGAAAATCATCTATGAATGGGTGGATTTTCAAGCCAGCCAAAACTTTTGAGCTAAACCCCTGCAGTTATTACAGGTAGGTTCACAAAAGAGAAAGTCCTTGCAAAGAAAAGCAATGTGTTGAGAATTTTGATGGAGTTTGTAGGTTGCTTCTCCTCCTTTGAGGGGAACCAATGATTGAACAGTTCCAAGTTTTGAAATAAGTGTGTGCGGCACTCTGTTGAAGTGTGTCACAGATTGAGCCTATCCACAATTTTTTTGCCAAGAAAAGTCTTGTGTGAGCTCTATATGTTCTGGATATCCAGCGACACATGTGGGTCCTGACAAAACTGATTGATATACCTTCCACAACATTCCAACTTCCAATGTCCCAGTAGGAATCAACTGATGCCAGCCTTTCTCAGACGCACCACTCTGCCAGTTCCATCCAGTTCCTTTCCAAGGTGCAATCTGGAAAATGTATCACCTGAATCCGTCACACAAGCCACTCACCAAACAGCCAAATTTTTCTGCAAGTTGATTCTGTCTGGTGAGGACCTACAACAGTGTCTCAAAATGTGGTCTGAAGGCTGGTGACTACGGCGGAGATGTCTTCAGGTCCCTGGTTACCACCGAGCGATGAACATCATGATCATCATGTGGCCTCAAAGAAGAAGCGATTCAAGTCTTCGGCCATCAGCTCCGGCTGTTCCTGGTTTGCGAGTCCGGCAGCCGCAAAATCTCTGGTTTCGCCATTCTATGCAAGTCTCTCTCTCTCTCTCTCACTCCATCGCCATTCTATGCAAGTGTGATCAAGTGTGACTCATAGTTTTTTTGGGGTGTCACAATGTGTCACAAACATCCGGCTTTGGAGGTCAAAAGTCCCAAAGCAAACATCAAAAAGATTCCAAAAACGGTTTCAAAAAATAGAGGGTGATGTCTTTCCAATGTCAATCCCGGATGGCCCCCCCCAAAAAAACAATGATTTGCACTTAAATTGGTACCCCCTGAAACCAATCACTTGGAGAGTGCGCTTACAATTATGCGGCCGCTATCCCATCTTATATATGTACAGTTTTTTCGTTTATACTTAGCAAGTACCTAGCCACCGTTGTACCCACAATCCACCACGAATCGAAGGCAAAGAAGTGGCCGCCCCGGCTAGGGGTGGACCAATGCCTCAGGTGAAAATAAAGATGGCAGTGTGCCCAATACGGTCCCAATAGTGGCAGGGTACAAAATGGTGGTGATATATACACAGCACACAAACAAAAAATCGTCATATTTTTTGGGGGGCCGAGGCCTCCAACAGAACAAGTCTGGACTCGCCCAAAGTGGTCAGAGATTAAACCGACAAAGGTAGACACTTATCCGATCAAAAAAAATGTGAACAAGCAAAACCGGAAACCTACCAAATCAAAATTATTAGTGGGGCAGTCACTACGGGAATTGAACGATTGACCAATAGGTCAATAGACCATAAACATTCACCAGCAAATTATTCCAATATGCATAAATGAATAACTAACTATATATATACTTGGCATCAAGGTATCAAACCACTATGGCTATACTTGATGAAAAAAGACTTTGCGGAGTTAGCACAGCCAACGTTCCTGCAGAGCCGCTTGATGTTGAAGCAAAGTTCTGCCACCTGGGCCGGGCCAATGTTCTGGCTCTCAGATGCGCATCCCAGTGTGCAATTGCCTACAGCTGCACGCGCTATCTAAAAATCATTTTCTTCGAGTGATCCCCACCCTGACACATTATTCGAAGATAGTTTCTGACATAGACATATCACCTGGAAAAATATATGTATGTATTTTATTTAAAAGGCATAAAATATAATTTCAAAAGACTTAATACAACATAGAAAATATAATGCAATAATTAGATATAATTGATTTTTAAAAAACGAAAATTAATATAATACAATATATTACAAATAATATAGTATTATATGGTATATCATATTATACTATATCATATTATATTGAATTGTATTATATTGTATCATAATATTTTATATTAAACAATAAAATGCAAATTTTGCCATATAATATAGAATAATAAAAACAACAAACTATAATAAAATAAAATATATAATAGTAAAATATAGTATAACATAAAAAATACAAAATAATATGTTATCATATAATATAGAATTATAAAATATAATATAATATAATATAATATAATATAATATAATAATATAATATAATATAATATAATATAGCATGATATAGCACATAATCTAATATAATATAACATAATCTAATATATATAATTAGATTTAACATATTATAATATAATATAATATAACATAATATAATATAACATAATATTAAAAAAATATATATATATATATAATATATCCAAATAAAAATAATTTAAAACACTATAATTTAAAATAGCAAAATATAGTATAATATAATATGTTATAATAAAATATGATATAATATAATATACTATGACATAATACAATTTAAAATAGTATTATATTAAATTATACAATAAAAAAACGGTATAATTTTATCAAAATATAATATAATTTAATTTAATATAATTTCATCTAATTTAATATAATTTAATATCGCATAATTTAATATAATATTGTAATTTTAACAAAATGTAAAATAATAGAATTTAATATAATTTTAAATAATATAATATAAATATATATATATAGTATAAAATATACTACTAATACTATATTAAATAAGTCAATACAAAAATAATATAATATAATAAAATATATACCCCATGTATTCTGGCATTGGTTCTGACATATACTCAGGCATTCTATCTGTCATACTTTCTGGCATATATTCTGACATTCTTTCTGGCATTCTACCTGGCAAAGTACCTGGCATCTATTTTTACACTCTTTCTGGCATCTATTCTTGCATTCTATTTGGCATCTTTTCTAGCATTTATTTTGCATCCTATCCGGCATCTATTTTGGCATACTTTCTGGCATATATTCTGGCACTCTATCTGGCATCTTTTCAGGCATATTCATTCTGGCATTCTATCTCTGGCATCTATTCTGACATTCTTTATGTGGGGTCCAGGTGGCCCACGGCATCCGGAGCTGGCGATGTGGTGTTCGGGCCCAGGCGTGCCCAGCTGCATCCGGAGCTGGCTGAGGAGATCAAGACAACAAAGAGACGGAGAAGGAGGTGAAGGAGGAGAAGGAGAAGAAGGAGAAGAAGGAGAAGGAGAAAGAGTTGCGCCTTTGAAAAAACTACCAAAGCTACTTTCTTCGAGTAATCCCCACCTTGGAACACTAGTCTGACATAGTTTCTGTTTTCTAACGTATCATCTGGATATATGGCATATTTATTCCAACCTTCTATTTGGCATTCTTTTCTGGCATATAATTTGAATTAATTTGACATTCTATCTATTCTGACGTACTTTCTGGCATCTATGCTAACATTCTATCTGGCATTCTATTTGACATTCTCTGAGGCGTCTGGCTGAACGTCCGGCAGTGCCCACTGAGCTCTGGAGCTCGCGGTTGAGGTCCGGCAGTGCCCACTGATGGAGCTCACGGCGAACGTCCGGCAGTGCCCACTGAGATCTGGAGCTCGCGGTTGAGGTCCGGCAGTGCCCACTGAGCTCTGGAGCTCGTGGCGAACGTCCGGCAGTGCCCAGTGAGCTCTGGACCTCGCGGTTGAAGTCCGGCAGTGCACACTGAGCTCTGGAGCTCGCGGCGAACGTCCGGCAGTGCCCTCGAGCTCGCGGTTGACGTCCGGCAGTGCCCACTGCTGTCTGCAGCTCGTGGTTGAGGAGGAGCTGGAGGACAAGGAGAAGAAGGAGGAGGAGGACAGGATGCACCTCTGATAAAATCTACAGACCTCACCTGGCAGGTGGGGAAAAAAAAGTTGGGTGAGACCCATCCCCACCTTCCTTGGCACTTTGATGATCTCCGCCGGGGACCAAATGACTCCAGTGGGCACTGCCACGTAGGTCCCCATCGCTTTGTTGGGCGAAAAGCTGCGTATGCCGGGCTGCGGCGGGTGCAAGCCCAGAGTTTCCTCGGTTGGGCCGTGGCAATAGATTAAAAAGATGGATGCATTCATAGTTAATTAAGCAGGTACAGCAAATAGACCAGGGCACTGCAAGGATTTTAAATTGGGGGAGCCCAAAAATCGAACAAACCATGACTCAACCCTGCAGTTCCCAGGTTTCCTGAAAATTTGACCTCCATGTCAGCCCACACGATACAAGAAGTGACTTTGGTTTGACAGGCAACATGCCAGCTGATACTGATCGAGAGGGGGATGATTCATTGATGAGTGGATGATTTGATGCTATCCATGTATCCAAATAAATGGGGTCAAACCCGCACGCGGTCCCGAACAAAATCCGCTGCCACAAGTTAGCCATGGCCAACCAATGCATGAGTTACATCAAACCAGCGACATAAAAGATATGCATATACATTCATATGCATATGAGCATATAAATATATACATATATATATACACATACATACATACACATATGTACATATATTATATATATACATACATGAAAATCTATGTATATATATATATATATGCGTGTGTGTGTGTATGTATGTATGTATGTAGGTAGGTAGGTAGGTAGGTAGGTAGGTATGTATGTATATATATGTGTGTGTGTGTTCGTGACTGTTCGTGTATATGTGTGTATAAGTGGGTGTGGGTATTTGTTCTTGTGTATGTGTGGTGATATATGTTCAATCTATCTTGTCTCTAATACCCTGGAGGGTCCACCCTCACCAAAGGGCGTAGTAGAGCCTGCAGCTGGAGGTGATACTTTGCGTCGTCCAGTAGACCATCACATCGCTCCTGCGGCGCAGGATCTGTTCGTCTTCGAAGCCCGAATGGGGAAAATTTGGAGTGAGACCTTGTAGACAGATCTAGATATACTCTTGTAGATATTGGACATGGATCTGGATATCGACATTACAGATACTGGCATGAAGTATACGGTGCAATGATATCATACACACAAGTGAGCAGATCACCAACTAAAATTGAGAGAGCGTAAGCACTCGCTAAATAAATCAATTCAAGAAAATCATGGCCTCTTTGAGCAAGGCGAGCCAACGAAAGATGTCTGGACACACCCCAACAAGTCGGGTTGAACAACTTCTTATACCTAGCTGGGAATCCCGCATTATAGTCTTGAGAAGCTTGTTCTGCTTGTGTAGGTTGCAAACGAAACTGAAGCGCATCATGTTTGCATGTTTTTGCCCTGTGCCCTATGCACACTCAGACTCAAACAGTGTCCTGTAGCCCCGACAACAAAAGCTGGCAACAAGCCGGTCTGTTAGCTGGCATCCAATTATATCCCATCCCAGTCTGCAACCTCTCGAGCTCGTACCGAGTCGCAAGATTTCATCCATGGTCAAACCACTGTCTTCTGGTCGTCCCCCGTGGTTGTCACTCCACGTCTGAAATTTCCTTGGCGCACGATGCCATAAAACATCATAAAACTCCAGGGGCATCAGGGGTCGGTGAAAACAGACTGCACCATGAGCCGAGGAGCTCCAAGATCCAAGCCAGTAATCCCACAGGGCTGTCATTGAGACCATAACCTGCTCAGATGGTAAGCACATGGTAAGCACTCGGGGAACTGTAAATGGGTTGGGTCACCCCAAACTTCAGGATTCCCAAGCTGGGGAAATCTTTTAAAGACGGCAAGTTTTGTGGGGCATCCCAAGGTTTGGCACATCTCAAGAAGGCATAAACTTCCGAGTCTATCAACATTAAGATCCCAACAGCCAACTGAAGAAACCCACCAACAGCGCCTAAGGATTGTGGTTTCGTACCCTGGATCTTCTGATAAGCACCTGGGCGAATGGCATGAGGCCCAACTATTTCGTCTGTGTGCTTGGGGCCGGCACCGACTGAATGATGAATATGATGAATACCGGCATGTGTGTGTGTGCAAACACTATACTACAGTATATTATATGCAATTGTACTTGTCTGGGTTTGTGCAAAAAATAAAAAAGGAAGGGTGCAGAGGCGTACCCCAAGATGGCACTTGTTTCAATTGAGAACATGATGATCAACCATGGATTTTTTGGTATATTCAAGCAATCTGAAACCAAGGAGCTCTCGTACTTGTGGAAGTAGTAGGTGCTCTTCAAACCGTCCCATTCTGCCTGGATCTGGTCAGTTTTTGGTGGAAATAGAAACACAATGACTCGATGTTGCGTGTGGGAACCCCTCGTTTTCCTCTCAATTTTTGAACCTAGATGACATCATGGGACTGTGGGTAGAGAGAGTATGGACGGGGATTCCAAACACACTTAGAAATCCCAGTCCTTTGTCCAGAATGGGATGGTGAAGATCGCCTGGCACAGAACAGGGATCTATCCAATGGGAGGACTTTTGTTGCACATTCTAATCTCTCAGGTTTGTCATAGATTCAAACCTGAACTTCAACTTCGTGTGCAGCGCACCAGCGGGTTCTTCAATACACTTTTATATTCCAGACCTTTCGGTGTCCAATCGCAACTGACGAGAAAAAAACTCGCCTTCAGCATGTCAGGCAAAGTCGATGGCACTGCTACACACATGTTCCTGAGGGCTGGAGTGAGCTCACGATTGCAGCATATAATTTGTCCCCGGCTAAAGCGTTACATCTGCAATGCATGATTTACGCGGTTTGTGGAAGCATCATGTTGGGCGAGGCGAGGCTGTTGTGGAATGACAGGATTCTCTCATTGCAGGATCTTTTGAAGCACCACTTGGCATGGCTTTTCACAAGTTGCCGCAGAGACTCACATGCAGCGCCACGCAGCTTTCCGGGTGCCTGACATCACCACGGATCATCTCAAACGACTTCAGGTGATTCAAATCGGCCCCTCCTGCAGAAAGTCCTAAGCGCCCGGCCTGGCAGCCAGTTGGCTGGTAATCACCGCACCCCAATCGCCACCTTGCGCGCAGTAGTGGCGATAGCCCAACAATCGCATCAGCTCCGCAAAATGTTCCGCCATGAAAACAACCTCAGCAGGATGTGCTACAGAGAAGAATCCAAAATTTTGGGTTCACATGGTCGAGATTCAAGAGTTTCGAACCGAAATCAAACAAATCTTAGATCAAAGTCCCATAAAGTCCCATGATGTCCAAAAATCCCCATAGTTTACCATAGTTTTCCATAGTTTTCCCTCAATTTCTCCCTGAGTTTTCAGCATTTTTCGGTAAAAAAACGCCAAGGCGCCGAGGCCCCTGGCTCTCTGGGCGCCTCGCTCCAGCCGTAGCCCGGGATGCTGGGGGCCACCACGTGGAAACGCTTCAGAAGCGGCAGCAACTTCCTGAAGTGTTCAATGGTTATCCAACTATAGCAATATAGAAATGTAAATAACATACACTTATGGCAATCTAGTCATATAGCAATATCGTCCAATATAACTAGTAATATGTATAGTAATTTATCATCGAACTATAGTAATTTAACGTAATTTATCGTAGAACTATGATCAAAAATAGTGATTTATACAGTTTTCAATGTAGTGGTATAATCAACTACGAGCACCATGGCAATAGTAACAGTATGTAAGAGTCCTAATATGGTAGCAGTACGATACTACTAATACTAGTAGTTTGAATAGTACAATGGTAGTTTTCAACCGTAGTAGTACAGTGGTCAATAACTTCCAGCAATCCTACTTCATTACTAGCAATGGTAGTAGTATGAAAATAATCCTATATTGTAGTAATAAACTACTTTGTTGACAATTCTTATAGTTGTAAGCATTGTGATTATTGTTGCATGCATACTAGAGTCTACTAGAGAACTTAATATCTATAGCCTATAGTCTGTAGTTGGAATAGATGATGACTGCTTAACAGATTATTTAAGAATGAACGTCAAAGGAGTTCTAATCGATTAAATCCCTATATTTATATACCTATATATATAAGTTACATAAGTTACATAAGTGTGTGTGTGTGTGCTAGATCTACTATATAAACCTTGAAGGTGATACCTCATCTGCTGGGATGTTGGATGAATCCCCGCCCCGAACTATTGTGAATACCTATGATGCATTAGATATGAAATTATGTCAGTTTGTCTTTTGTGATATCATATTTTGCTATGCGATTTTACATTGATACTACCCTCTGGTGAACTAACATAGCAATGGAAAATCACCATTTTTCATGGGAAAACTCACTATTTCTATGGCCATTTTCCATTGCGAATTGTTAGTTCACCAGAGGGTACTATTTGATATTGTGTGATATGGTGCGATATTTCACGCATTGAAATCTTCTTGAAACTGGCCTGGTTTAGAGTTGGGATCCATTTGGATCCAGGCGGCAGGAATTCCACAATGGATCCGGGCCAGCCGTGGACCAACAACAGCGGGATAGCATTGGGGTCCTGAAAACGCAGTAGGGTGGCAACTGAGTGGATCAGATTGGATGATTGGTGTGCCATGAAAGAAGCAGATGCCAATTGATGTGACGAATTGGACGAATTGGATGTGACATCCCAAGAGTTTTCTGCAGTTCAACATGACCATCCCAACACCGGCGGTGGCGCCGTCGAACGCTGGTGGATGAAGTGGGTCTTGAGGCCATTCACGGGCAAAGTGAAGTGTGGAAACGAGTTCAACTTCTTTTCCTGCGAGCCGAGCCCTGAAAACTGGGAACCTGCAGGGCCTGCAAAAGGCTGATTTTCCCCACCAAAGTGGATCACTCGGATTCATTTGGATTGCAGGAACAGGATGAAACAAGCACCTGAAGCCTTCCAACTACCAGGCCCTAGCAATGACTGCCTTAACTCCACAGCTGTCCTGCTGACGCCAGTCAAATTTGTTGAGCCAGTGCGACCTGAGCGGCGAGACCCGGAACCAAGGGTGACGGTTTGGGGTGTCACTACCACCTGATGATAAATGGTGCAAACAATCCCTATTTTCAGACAAACCCCTATATCCCAGGGCACCCAGAACTTGCCAAACCTTCATCAAATCACAAAACATGCTTCCTCGGGATGCGCAGTCGCCATGACATCAAGACACCTCTTCTGGCCACGGTTCAAGGCTTGAATCGATCCCAACATATGAAACTCAATTGGATACCCTATTGTCATCCCATGTGTTGGATACAAGATGTAGAAATAAAATGCACAGCCACAATCACCAGCCCGTTGGATTGATATCGCCACTTTCTGGCGTTCAAAGTGTGCAAGTCACCATTTTTCGGGTACCATTTATTGGTGAAACTATATATACATATAGGAGGCCAGCTTTGAAAAAAAAACGTCTCTTTCTCTGGGATCTTCTTCAGAAAGGCGTTCCCCACTGGATCCAAGTAGCACATATTCTTCCAATGTCACCTTGTCCGTTCCATAGGACCAAGCTCCGTTGGGATCCCGCAAGCCCGCTCCCACATTGTCGGGCACCAGCCGCGCACGTTGCAGCCGCAAACGGAGGTCCTCCAACACGTCGTCCGGCACATGGATGGTGAAGGGGCTGGGAGCCACTTCTGCCATGGCTCAAGAAGGCCAAATCGGAAGACTTGCGGACTTTGGAGAAATCTGGCTCAATTTCAAGAACGCAAAGCTGCCGGTGTGGCATCAGAAAGGCCATGTACCCTCTGATGCACTAACATGGCGATACACTGTGGTAAGTCCGAAAGTGGGGTGCCACGGCATAACATGCAGATCCGTGTTTTCACTTCACCAAATTTTAGTTGCAATTGTGGGGTATCCCTCCATGTTCTGACAAACCTGTGCATACATGTTTGCATTCCATACTGAGGCAAGCGAATCAAGCTTTATTTTAAGCACCCCCCCACCAAGAAACAAGGAAAGCAAAATCCGGCGCAAAGATTAGTGGTATTTTCTGTTGTTGCTATACCCAATCAAAACCGGGGACTTCCACTTGTCATCTTCATCCTTGGCCTTGGCAGGACGCCATTGCAGTGAAGGTCAGATCATCACTCAGAAGCCAAGCCTTTCGACAGCAACAGAGAGCCCTGGTTTCAGCTGGTTGAAGTCAATAAAATCTCTGTTAAGCATCAAATTACAGTAATCCATCTTTGCAATCCAACAGAAGGGGTTCCGAGTTCCGTTCTGGGTCCGTTCTGGTTTTCGGGCTTGGCAACCAAACCCAGAGATTGAAACCCAACAGGCACTGCTGCTGGGAATACGGCAAACTTATGATTAGAGTAGTTTTCCATAGTTTTCCCCCAATTAATTCATTCCACCATGGATGGTTGGAGCCCCATTGCACGTGCCCAACCTTGATAAATGAAGGATAAAGGGCAACTTCCCTGACAGAATGGGAGACCCAGTGAGTTGAAACAGGTGGAGCATTCCATGATTTCACCACTTATAGGTCTGTTGGCGGCATTGTATTTTGACCCCCAAAGATGCCCCATGTTCATCAATGTTCATCATTTTTTCCTTAGAACCCCATCTAAATGTCGTAAATGTATTGGCAAGTTCTAATACAAGGCACACAATAGGGCGCTGCCCAGGATTTCACTGATTTCACCGAATTTCACCCGCCAAGAAGCACGCAAGTGTAGATCCGAGCCAGCTGTAACAACCAGCTTGCCTTGACTTCTCTACGGATTCTTTACGCAGCAGCACTTGACATGACCAGCACTTCATCAATGGAAAAACAAATCGCATCCACAACTCGCGATATGCCCAGCTACTTCTGGAGTCATACCTGAGGTCGCAGCTTGGCAGGAGAGTCAGTTTAGCGGCTGTTTTCAAGCCCATAATACAAATCATCCGATTTTCCAAAATAGGGCGACCTTCCGGGATTGCTGAACTGCTAGTGTGGAACGCATGGTTTGGTCAGAAAATTTAGGGCATTTTTTCCCTAAATTTGCTGCTTCATCATGGTTATCGTCATATTCTCCGAAAAATGCCACATTTTCGGTGGCATACCCCATTTCAGACACACCCCAAAATCGTAGTTGGTCAGAATCAAACGTGCCTTCAGAAAATCCATGATTTATAGATGAATTTCCCCTCAAACCCTCTATTTACAAGGGATTTCCAATTGCCACGTTTATCAGATGATATATTCGAATTATACTCCCAATCTGTCCCGACTCCAACTCACGATCACTGCTACAAAGATGCTGAATATGGGAAACCGTTTTACCATCATGCGCATCTTCCACCTTCCCCTGAAGGACTAAGGCTGGACCCATGGGCAATCGTGAAGTGGAGCCAGCCAGAGTTTAATTCAAAAAAACAAGCACCAAAAAGTTGTATCCGTGGAAAGTTGTTTGCTTTACAAAGAATATGTAATATAGCCCGTCTGAAGGCTGGAAGCCCTCCACTTTTTTGGGCCCCGTACTCATAATTTGGTTATATTGTTCGGTTCAACTGTTCAATCTGCGTTCGTCTCAACTTTCCTGCGTTTAAAAATTATTAGGCAAAACTACCTTCCCTCCAACTAACATGGAACTCACCAGTTGTGAGGCTTGGAAATATACTACAAGTCTTTTCATGGACGATTCTCAGGCTGAGTACTGAAAAATTGGGTTCCCATGTCATGGGGACCAATTCATACTCCCCAACGCGCCAAGAACTCACCAACATTGAATAATTGGATATAATTGGATGTAGCCTCCAATGGGTTTTTCAGTTGATGCTTAAATTCATGGTGATATGAAGATATCAAACATGTTTGTTGCTGATTCCCCTCATGGATGCTGATCCCAAAAATCCCCAATTGCAAAAGTCGAATCCTCTACGCCTGCAGGACGATGTTCTTGGCATCGCAATCCAAAGCCCAAGATCTCACCGATCCGTCTTCGCCCGCGCTGAGCACACGCCTAAAAAAGGCTGTTTCTTTAGGCACAAAGTAGAGATGAATGTGGTCATAGTGATCATAGCAACGAAGTGTCACATGGTCACATCATGCATGTGTGTATAATGTTGACCTACGATTTGTAAACTACCCCTGAATAAAGCTAACCAACCCCCCAAACTAAATAATAAACTACCCCTAAATAAAGCTAAAAATTTTTGGCCCTTAACCCAGATTTGCCCAGATGGGGCTGAAAAAAAGTTTTATTTGAGGTGGCTTTCATGTACTGATTCAAATTGCCAGCTCATCAGATCTTACCTTGATAACTTCAAATTTTCAAAAATAATGGTTGCTCTTTCTATTCAAAACCTTTATTC
>Ga0126342_10006902_pt1 | contig 20216 bp, 27 predicted proteins | sample Cyp1metagenome_FD_92528 | JGI IMG/M metagenome (GOLD analysis project Ga0126342, IMG submission 92528) | Coral microbial communities from Lord Howe Island, Old Settlement Bay, Australia - Cyphastrea 1 metagenome | ecosystem: Host-associated > Invertebrates > Cnidaria > Coral ...
CATACATATCATACATATCATACATATCATACATATCATACATATCATACATATCATACATACATACATACATACATACATACATACATACATACATACATACATACACACACATACATACATACATACATACATACCATACATGCATACAATATATACATACATATCATACATGCATACAATATATACATGCATACCATACATGCATACAATATACATACATCAATATGTACATGCATACAATATATACATACATACCATACATGCATACATACATACATGCATCAATATATATACATACATACCAAATACATTACATTACATAACATTACATAACATTACATAACATTACATAACATTACATAACATTACATATCATACATACCATACATACCATACATACCATACATACCATACATACCATACATACCATACATACCATACATACCATACATACCATACATACCATACATACCATCCATACCATCCATCCATCCATCCATCCATCCATCCATCCATCCATATATGCATATATGCATGCATGCATCCATGCATCCATGCATACATACATACAATATATACATACAATATATACATACAATATATACATACAATATATACATACAATATATACATACAATATATACATACATACCATATATACATACATGCATTATATACGTACATACATGCATTACATTACATTACATTACATTGCATTACATCACGTCACATCACATCACATCACATCACATTACATACATACATACATACGTACGTACATACGTACGTACGTACATACGTACATGCGTACATGCGTACATGCGTACATACGTACATACGTACATACGTACATACGTACATATGGACATATGTACATTATATATTATATATTATTGATGTACTTGTGTGATAAATCAGTGATAAATATATAATATCATTTTGGTTCTTGATCATCCATTTTGGCTTGTACTGGTAAATATCCATTTGGTTGGCACTCATTCAATGATGTTCCTATGGTGACAACATGGTGATATTTCACAAACCCTGACGATGTTCGTAGACGACCTCCAATTCTCAAATCAAAAAACAATCCGAGACGCTCGCCCAGGCACGCGCGGTGCAGCCGCAGAGGCACCAGATCTTCTGCGCACTGCAACATGGCGCAAGCAGCTGGTTGCAGTTGCGGTGGCTGTTGTTGCTGTTGTTGTTGTTGTTGCTGCTGTTGTTGTTGTTGCTGGTGTTGTTGTTGTTGTTGTTTCTACTGGTGGTGGTGTTGGTGTTGGTGTTTTTGGCGAGCACTGGACGTGGCATCTGGGATTTGAATCTGGGATTATTTGACAACTCTGCTTGGCAATTTGTTTGTTTGGTGCATGGCTAAGGCTCTATTTGAATTCACCTCTCAGTATAGATGATCACGCATCTTGGAGAAAAACCAGCATGGCCAACATCAAAATTCAGATTTGTGCAAATAGGAGGCAAACAGGTGTATGGTTCGGTGGCAGCTACAGCACGGAAGCTTTTGTCAATGCTGGACATTGCTGGCCTCAACTTTTTTTGATGTGCGTGTCAGAACTCAGAACCAAAGGTTGCTGCTGCCTTGGTGGGGCACCAAGAGACTCTTACCAAAAGAGCTGCTCTGAAGCTTCGTGGCAGACAAGTTTTCAAACTATCCAAGTTTGCTATGCACAAATGTGGATGCTGCATGCTGCCAGAAATCCATAGTCAAACCACCCAACAAATTCCAACATCAAAATTTTGCGCAAACTCTCCAGCATTGGCAAGCATGGCAGTGTTCAATGAGTTGAACTGGAGCCGCCTTCCCCGTTTCGATCTGATTTGATGGACGGTGACGGTTGTATAGCAGAGCTCCCAGACACTCAGAAAAACATTTGATATACGCATGCGAGGCATGCGAGCCCCTGAATAGATCAGGCACACTCAGAATCGATTCCCAAATGCCAACCCTCCCCTTGCTGAGTTGCAAGGCTTGAGGGCAGGTGATTTTGCTTTAACACGAGCATTGAGCCTCAGAATTTTGGGAGACATACGGGAGGCTGCGCTTTGACAGGTGGTGAAAGATGCATATGCACAAGCATCAACTTATCAACATATTATATAGCTGTAGATTGAAGTAACATCTCACACATCTCAGACATCTCAGGCACCAGGCTATTCATATGTGTGTTTATGTATATATATGTGCACATGTATTTAATGTACAGTAATATAATATGTATGTATATAATCAGCACACTCATAAAAAATTGTCCTCCTGTCCCTAAGGTGTCGTTGAGTCATTGCCCCACGGGCACCATGGTACATAGAACTCTTTTGCAACACCAGCAAGCAACGGAGTTGCTCACGTGAACCGACCTGGGGCGACCATTCCCCACACGGCCATGGGGGCCGTTTTCATTTGCAAAGTGACGCATGACACGAAATGCAGTCATATTTCCGATTCTTTGATCTCTGAAGCCTGCAAGTACATATCCAGATTTCTGGTGCATTGCGGCCAAAAAGTCGTGCTTTTCCTGACTCATGGCTTTATTGCTGCGCAATTTTTTGGAGCATGGGGAGGTGAGTTCAAAGGGCCCAACACCCAGTGGAACTGCGGAGCATGAACCAAGGCCGATCCTCTGAATGCATGCAGTGACCTTCAAGTGCCACTCAAACAGAAGCAAACCCTGGAGGACTCTCAGTAGCCAAGTTTTTGAGCAATTTGCTGAGCTTTGCTGTCCTTTGTGCTCAACTGGCTTCGTTTGAAATTGGGGGACTCAAAATGGGGGACTCAAAAATCCAACCGATGATCATCATTTTCCAGGCAATTTCGATCAATTTTGATTACCACCATTATGAAACAAATGAAATTTGATGTTATTTTGGAACTTCTTGAAGTCACGGAGCAAATCAAGAATTCTATTGGGACCCTCAAAACTGAATTCGATCCAATGAGCCCGCAGGTGGATGGCACAGTATATCCGCAAACTTGGGGACCTCCAGACGAAAGCACAATGAGACATGAGAAGCTTCATGAAACTTCCATCAAAATGACCCAAGATATCCCAAGATGCGGACTTTCCGCAAGCCATTTTCCAAGGGGGCCTCCACTTGGCAGGACACCTATGCAGGCCGACTGATTGTGATTTCCCGAGGCGGTTGCCTTTTCGTCCAGCTACTTGGATTGGCGATATGGAATGCCATTGGTGATCTACAAATGGTCGGTTTAAAAGAGATCTACGGCTTGTGCCCTTGGGTACTAAAGTAAATGTTCGCTTTAGCGGGACGAAATGCCGTGGCCATTTTGGATCGAAGCCACCCAACATACTCCCCAGATTTGTTTTTCAACGGGGGGAGATGTCGGTACTTGCCTGGGCCAAAGGACACAAACCTGGCCCTGGTGGGAGACCTCAGGAGTCAAGCTTGGAGAGCAGACATCTAACGGTCTATACCCCGAGGGGAGGTCGAGCCCCGAAAAGCGGGAGTGGACCTTCAGACCGGGGTCGTACCTCGAAAACCGGGGGTGGGCATTCAGATGCTGCCGCAACAGCTGTGTTCCCTGGAGTGACAGAGCGCAGGATCGAGTGATAGCAAATCCAGAAGCGCCAAGCGATCTGATACCGTTGAGGACCCTGCACAGGGTAAGGCCAAGCTGGGCAAAACCGAAGGTTTCTTTGCACTCGGTGCCTGGTCGGCGCGCCTTGACATTGCAAGACTACTCGAAACCCGAGTCCCGGCGGACGAGATCATTGCTGAAATCAAGAGCGGCCAGGAAGGGGAGACCCCCTTAGCGCCACCTGTCAAGGAAAGGAGTCCAACCCCTTCCGTAGAGAGGGGCGCCAGGCGGAGCTTTCCCGGAGTACCGGAGTTGAACATCGGCACAAAGTCACCGGGCAGTAGAAAGGTAGGACGGGCGAGTCAAAGGAGCCAGCATCAAAAGGTGTTCCCACTTGGGCTGTCGGCTCCACAGCTTCAGCTCTTTCCTTTTGGGAAGAAGTCAGCAGCACGCCCAGCGCCACCATCCCAGCACGGTGACACCTCAGCAGAGGATTCCACGGACAGAGGTGCACTCGGAAGGTTACTCAGCTTCGTTCGGTCCGACTGAAGATCTCGAGGGCGAGGGTGTCGAGTTGAGTTGGGCGGAATGTTGAGTCAGTTTTCGAAGAGAGCGCCCTATCCTGAGAAGGAAGAAAAGCCGCCGAAGGGTGACCCGTACATCCCTCGAGCATTACCGAGGAGGACACAGAAGCTCGAACAATACAGGAGGCCGCTCGTTCTCTGTTCGAGGAGATGGTGATCATGCAAGCCCCCATGGATCTCAATGCAGAGGTCTTTAAAAATGGTCTCGGGACCGATGACAATACTTTCACCACCCTCACTGATCCCAAGTCACCGGGAACGGGTTGAGATACGCCCGCCTGATGAAAAGACTCCTGGCTGCGCACTCTGAATTCCAAGAGTCAGAAGGGCCAACAGATCCATTTTAAAGTTCATGCAATTTCTCATGTCAGATGATGTCAGCCTCATCCAGGATGAAGCGGGCTTCAGAACGCCACAGAGCATCCTTTATGATCTTCAATCTGTGGAGGAGATCTACAGTGGAATTTTTGGCTTTGCTTGTCCGGGCGCAGCGCCATCGGGTGAGGAAGCTTGCCAGGAAGTATGTTGCCAAGGCCCCTGAGCGTTTCGGCTCCTTACTTCGAAGTTGGTTTCTTGTTGTACCTAGAAAAGGTTTACCCTTCATTCATACTTCACGTGATCTCCAAACCAGAGTGGCCTGTGGGAAATTGCTCTTGTGCACCCAGGCGAGCATCAGACACAGTGACGTGGTTGCAATGGTTGAAGTGGTCACCTCACCACAACTGCTGGATGTAGTGTGGTGTAGCGCAGTTGTAGTTGTAGCCGTAGGTGTAGTGGTAGTTGTAGTGTAGTGAAGTTGTAGTTGAAAGTTGTAGTTGTAATGTAATGTAATTAGTGTAGTGTAGTTGCAGTTGCAGTTGTTGTTGTGGTGTGGTGTAATTAGCGTACTGTATTGTAGTGTACTGTAGTGTTGCGTACTGTAGCGTGGTATAGTGTAGTGTCTAGTGTATTGTAGTGTAAAGTAGTGTAGTTGTATTTGTAGTGTAGTGTCGTCTAGTGCAATGTAGTGGTAGTTGCAGTTGTAGCGTGATGTAATGTAATTAGTGTAGCATAGTGAAATGTATTGTAGTGGTAGTTTTATTCGTATTTGTAGCTGTGATGTGCTGCAGTTCAAGTAGTGTATTGTAGTGTAATGTAGTGTAGCTGCAATTGTAATTGTAGTTGTAGCTGTGGTGGTGGTGGCGGCGGTGGTGGTGGTGGTGGTAGTAGTAGCAGTAGTAGTAGTTGTTGTTGTTGTAGATTGTAGTTGTAGTGTAATTAGTGTATATAGTGTAGTGTAATTAGTGTAATTAGTGTTGTGTAATGAGTGTAATTTAACGTAGTAAAGTTGTACTTGTAGTTGTAGTAGTAGTGTAGTGTAGTGGTACTTGTAGTTGTAGTTGTCTGTCTATCTATCTATCTGTCTGTCTGTCTGTCTGTCTATCTGTCTATCTGCAAGCTTGAAAGCGCAGCAATTCTGCTAGACTTCTTCACTTTTTGAACTTGACAACATCAAACACGAGACAATTCTGCGAGACTTCCTCAATTTTTGAACTTGACAACATCAAAAACGAAACAATTCTGCGAGCTTCCTCAATTTTCGAAGTTGACAACATAAAAAATGAAACCATTCTGCGAGAATTCCTTCAAAAATGGAAAGTTGAGTGCAGAGCTGACGGCCTCGTGCCAATGCGTTTTGCGATTTTTGCACTCGTCTAAAGTACTGCGCCTGCCACGAAAAAGTGATGCCAGGTCATACAAAGTGCTGCACCTGTCATGCAAAATCATCTTCCCCAAACTGAAGATCTGATGCTCCAAAATGCAGCCCCTCTCAGGAAATCAGCGCCCGGACATCCTAACAGCTCTGATGAACATGTCTCTTGTACTGCGCCTGCCACGGAAAATTCATCTTTGCAGATCCTCTTCAAATGTCCCACGCCTGCCATCGCATTTTGAAATGCTACAAAACCCTCACGTTTTGCTCACTTTTGACACGGTGCACAATCTTTTGCGCCTGCCACGCGAAACGACATCTGAACGTTCAAAAGTGCTCCGTACCCCTCAGTTCTTTTACACTTTTGACTGGGAAATGTGCTTCGTGCCACGATGGCGTGCACTTTTGGGCTGGCTCATGGGCCCGCAAGTTTCGTCGCATCGACGATCACCAAGCTTCAGGTATGAATGAACGCGAGCACAGATTCCAAAAAGTACCCATGACAATGGTGGACTATATTGGTGTCATGCTGAAGAACCTGGCTGAAGGGCCACTTCTTCGATGAGGATCTCTCCTGCTTGCCGCCATCCTGGGCATCCTGTTTAACACAGAGGCCCTTCGCACGCAAAGAATCAATTCTCTCTGCGCAAAGCTTTCTCGCCTTTCAAACTTGCTGCTGATGATTGGTCAAGTCCAAACATCAGGTAAGCTCACCCCTGCGCTGGCTGCCAGCTTAGTTGGCAAATTTGGCTTCCCTTGTTCAACGCAAGAGCTTTGTCCCACAAGTTCACCCCCAATACTGGTCTACACGGACGCATCTGATGTCCCAGGCCGTTCACCTCAAAGAGTATTGGGAGCCATCCTCTTTCAGCCCGGGACCGGCAAACTCTTTTACACTTCTTGGACAGTCCCGCAGTATCTTGTACAGAAATGGCTGCCCAAGAAGTCCTTCATGGGGCAGCCGGAATTGCTGGCCGCGCCCATGGAGCTTCACACATGGGCTAATTTTGCTTGAATCGCGGGAAGCCATCCTTTTTATCGACAACGATAGTGCGGCGGCCAACCTGGTCAAAGGCTACCCTCCACAAGTCCACAACTCTTCTATCGTCGGCGAATTCTGGTTGTTATAGCCTCCAAGTTGCGTGCACGCATCTATGTCGACAGGGTGGAGGGCAAAAGCAATATTGCAGATGGCCCGCCGTTCTCGTCGGAGATATGTGCGCTGGGTGGAATCTGGTCTTCGCCTAAGCTTGGCACCTTGGGTGAGCCCGTCACCCCTCCTTTTTTCAGCTTGGCACACTGGAGCACCAGGGGGAGAGAGCAGGATTGATGCCCCAACTTTAGATACTGCAGGGGGAGTTTATGGGGAGTTTAGTTGGGGTCTTCTCCCAGGTGATTTGTTTGATTGCAGGCCGTTGGGATTGCAGGGTTCCTATTAAACGATAACGCATCAAACACAACAGGGTTGTGCCGGTTCCATACCCATTGCTGACTCCGACCATTGGGAGGACAAAATCAGTTCGGTGAGCGGCCAGAATATTTGTACTGATTTACTGGAAAGTATTTTGGAGGAAGGGGTTTCCTTTTGAAAATGTGATTTTCACTCACTACCTACTTGTTCTGTTAGTGGGTGGAGGTAATGTGCGAAACTGAGCCTATGTTGTCGCCTGTGACGTTCATTAGAGTTAGAAACCAAAACAACCAACATCTGGTGCTTCAACCACGTATTAGACATTCCATCCTACCTGGGATGATGGTCCAAATCAACTAGTGACATCTAGCGTCAAGTATTTCTCGAATGGGTTTAAGCTGAGGAAACTTATGCGGGCACAACAAGCTGGCGCTGCAGGCTGCAAGAGGACATCGTGGATTTGCCCAACAAACATGGCAATGTTCATGGGAAAATGATGTGGTAAACCAGTGGATGTCGAGGTTTCCCCCAATTTTTTGGACCAACCCATGTGACAACAGAGTGGCAAGTCTCAAAGTTTCGCCGTGACAGGTGTGATCATGATGAACTCGGAGAATTACGACCAGCGGCTTCAAGCTTCTTGGATGGCAAGTGGCAGCTCCTTTTGGGACGCTTGCAATGTCAGTGTATAGTGTGCTCTGAGAATGTTGGAAGTGTAGGTCATGACGTGCCCCAACCAAGAAAGAGGAGGTGGTAGCGAGGTGCAGTGTTGTTGAAACCACAGCCTGTGCCGCTGTCGGGAAGATGTGACATGACTCCATGACTTTGTGGATGCTTTTGCTCCAGGTGCGCATACCTGCAGCCATGGCCAAATGCTTGGAACGAATTTTCCCACTGTTTCTGATTGGGTTCACAAGTCTCTCCGTCATCATGTGGTTTCGACGGGCATGACTGGTGGATTTTGCCAACTGCTGCCCACTCAGATCTCTTGGAATGATGGCCAACTGCTGCTACGACAGCTTCAAAAGGGTTCATTGGCTGCGACTCTGTTCACGCCCTACTAGAGGAAAAAAAATGAGGACCTTTCTGCCAGCTGTCAGCACTGTGGGAGTTTCTGAGAGGGTTCAAGATGTCCAACTGCTGTGAATATCTGTGAATCAAGCGCTGAAGTTTCATGTGCGCTGGACGGTGAAGAATTCGACGCTCACCTGCGTCCAGAAATGGGGTATACTGCGGTATGCTCCAAATGATACCATGCATGCGATTTCACCTGGGAAGGTAAGCTTTCAAACCACCATTGTGCAGCTTGGTGAGTTTGGTGTTTCCTTCATTGTTGGGACACACCCACCACCGCTGTGCTCCTTTTTTTGGCTCTCATGGCTTGGAGAGTAGTTATGCCTTAGAAGGGCCGACAGCCGGCAGTGGGGCACGGTGCTCACCTTAGGTGCTTCTGATCGGCCTGAAGGGCTGAGTGTGGAAGTTTCACGTCAGGTCCATGGTGGGTGCAGCTATGCGGTGGCCCCAGGGAATTTCAATGAATATTATGTGCCAATTTCATCCAGTTTAATGTGGCAAACCCAATAATAAACCATCCCCAGAATCACCATAAATATCCATAAATGGGTGGTAAAAGATGGTAAAAGCCTTAGCCAGCCACAAGTGGTAAGTTATGGTAGGTTCATTATTGGGTTTCCCGCAGCAGAAATGGATGCCACAAGCCCTCTCCCATTGCAAGTTGGTGGGCTTACCACAACATGGAGCTTCGACGGAAGGCGCAAGCGTGCCGTGGAGGAGGAGGAGGCTGAACCGTTAATGAACCCAGATGCTCCTTGGACGCACCTTTGATTGGTAAAGACGATATCCTTGGGCCCAAACTGGAAAATCTTGATTCTGAACGATTTTGATTCTTAGGAAGATGACGAATACGAGGACTATGTGCCCATCAAGAAGCGAAAGGCCAGTGCATTTAGATAGATCAATCTAATTCTATGATTTCTATGGTCGAAGGTTGGATGTTCATGACACGCTTCCCTCTGCAGAGGCGGCTATGAAGGAAAAGCTTGTTTCTGACAGGCATGCGACAGTTTGTTTTTAGCATGCATGATGCAGCGGATAGCTTGATGCACCCCCGCTCCAACCCCAATGATGTGTCTGTGGAGCGAGCGGCCTGCCTAGGCAAAAAGAGAGGAGAGAGGAAGCTGAGCGAGTCATGCGAGAAAGACTCGCAGAGGTGCGGTGGCATAACATTTCCAATTTCAAACTAAGCTTAGAGTCTTAGAGTGATTGTCGGGGCAGCCATGAGCGAACAAAGGTATCTTGCACCAGAGTTTCCGAAATCTTGCAATTGTGCCTGCTAGGAGAAGAAGAAAAGAGGAATTGCTCTTGGCTCAGAGCCGCTCACTTTTTTTGATGGAAATATTTGGTAGCAATGCCGTGAAGTTGCAAGGCCAACTCTTTGCTAGCAGTCTCTGCCAAGCTCAAAGCCGAAGAAGAAGCAAACAAGGACCGGAAAATGGCAAGGAGTCAAAGCCAAACATCACAAGAAATGGGTAGACAAACACGCCCAAATATATCTAAACATTGTTATCATTGTTGAGTGCTTAATTTTTTTTTTGCTAAGACCTAGGAGCCTAGGACCTTCAAAACAAGCCACCAGGAATTTTGACCCGCGTCGATTGGGACTTAAACTGGAAGAATTCAATGGCCTGTAGGGCCCTCCATGTCTAGATTATAGATGGCAGCAATTTTGCTTGACCGGCAGAACTTCCAAATTTGGTCTTCCACGAGGACTCAACTCAAAGTGAACGCAGGGTTACCATGCTCAGGACTCTCGGGAACAGGCTATCAAAGAAAGCATCAAGAATGAAGAGGACAAAGCTGCTTTGAAGAAAGCCGTCACCTTTTTTCTTTTTCCAGTGGCAGGGTCGACTTTTTCCCTGGCCGCACAATGTAAGGCCCAATTTCCATAGTTCCATCGCCTCATCATGGGCAGTTTTCATGGAAGCCGGATGCAGTTTGGCATTTGCAGGACCAGTTGCTTGAGCAAGTCCAACTGCAGATGAGCACTCCTTTGATGTCCGCCGGGGCCTTGGATGGCTGCAGAATTGTAGGATGAAGTAGCACTGATTTAAACTTTTACTTGTTCATGTGTGAGGTGAGAGAGCGAGCCAAGGGAATCATTTACAAAGAGAGGACATACACAGACGAAGAAACAGAACATCACAAAGCATGCTCGTTCTACAGTCTACATTGTCTACATAGTGCCGGGCCAGTCCGGCAACTTACACGATTGGAAAGGTTCAACAGTTCAACTCCATTTCAATTTCCCGGAATCCAGCTGACAGGCTGACAGACATGTGGCTTGCAAGATGTGTAGCCGATGTCTCTGGTTCTCAATTGCTAGGATGCCAGCGATTGGCGACTGGCGACCCATCAAAAAATATCGTCGCTTGGCCTGGACAAGTTCCCCCCAAGATTGCCGCCGAAATCATTTTGCAAACTGAGGTGATATGCCTGAGGAGGAGCGCGCCTCCATCAGAGAAAAGTACTTCATAGAGGCTGCCTGAAATTCAAATGCAACCGCCACAATTTTTTCTGTGCTCACAAATGGGGAATGCCAAGACGCCCCAGTTCATGGCCATCTCAATGAGGAAAATGATGATCAACCCTGAGATTTGAGGAGACCCTATTTTCAGACCAACCCAAATGATGCACTTTGGCCAATTCAATTCGCCAAGCAACGATTATCCATCCACACTCCAGGGCTTGTCTTCGCACCTTTGGCCATTTGTATATTTTCTTAGGCTAGGAGGGCTGGGTGTTTTTTTAAACGCTGCCAAGCCCCATGAGTGTTTAGCTTTCCGAGTTTGTGTGAAGGTCAATGGCAAGGATATTCCGTCGCCCATCAAGCGCTTTGAGGACCGAAATTCAAATCCATGACTTGCCATGGGCAGGCAAACACAATGTGGCCATATCTATGTCTATGTCTATATCTATCTCGATCTCGATCTCTATCTCTCTATCTCATCTATCTCTCTCTATCTCTCTCTCTCTATCTATCTATCTATCTTTCTATCTATCTTTTGGATCCATTGTGGATCCCATTAAAATGACTCCCAGTCATGATGGTGGGATGACCATGCGCCCGTGCGCCATCCCATGTAACTTGACCATGGCCATCAGGAAATGCGGCTCCCTAGAGGGATCCTTGAAGGACGGGCCTGGCGTTTTGGGGAATGGAACAATGACTCAATGACCTTGTGGTGAGTGCAGACCATACCTGATATACCTGGGTCATTTACAGAGGATGGATTGATGAGTTCTTGTATGAGCAGGTAGGGTAAGGGATGGAAACCCACATCAACGTATTAAGCTGTGATACACTGTGATACGGTACAATGGATCAGATGCGAGGTAATGTGATGTGATGCAGTCTGAAAATGATGTAGCGTGATGAATTTGAATGAATGCTAGACCTGATTTTGATATCGGTGGCTTTGTTTGTCTTGGAAGGTGCATTTAATTTGTTTGTTCAAAAGCTTCCAGCACCGCATTTCGGAAACTTGTGGAAGATTGCAAATAGGTGAGCGGACCCTGGCTTGCAGGCTTGAAAGCCAAGGGTATCATGCGACCGACGCAGATCCAAATGTGCCTTCGTTTGCACCGACGCACATCCTTTCGGCTTGTCTTGTTGTCTCAAAATTTGGAATCCCCAAATCGGGTTTATCAGATCATATCAGATCTATATAACATGGTTTATCATGGTTTATCCCACTCAGAGGGCCATTTCTGATGTATCCCATTGCATCCCCTATGTTGGTGCATCCATTTCTATGTTACCAAAAAAGTTACTCATTTTTTTTGTGATGTATCCAATGTATCCTGCTCAGAGAAACCGATCCGCAGATTAAACTAAAACATTGAGGCAAGGCATTCCCTGCGGCTTGATGGGTCGCGATATCATTGGCGCCTCGGCGTGACTTTTCGGGCCGAGCTGGGGCAGCTGGGTGTCGGTTGAAAACTGGGGTGCCTCAAATGACCAAAATGGAAGCTTTTTGGCTGGGGATTGGCTGGGGATATCTATGGAAATGCATGGGAATCGGAAACTGGGGTTCCATGAGGATATCTCCCATGCTGGACACACCCACGTGTCCGACGAAGCGCTCAATTCTTTGAAGATTTTGAAGCTGCTGAGGGATTGCCTTCACGGGAAGTGGAAAGACATTAGTGCCGCGACCTTAGTAGATATCTTTAGAATATCAAGACCCAATTGGTGTGTCTTGAAATCTTGTTACGGTATGTTATGGTCTTGTTGAGAAACCAATGGATCGCAGATCACAGAGCACTTCCACGGAAATTGCAAGTTGGAGGATCCGCTGATTCACCCAATTTTTCGACATTTTTTCGTCCTCCATAAAGACACATGCGTCAAGACGTCCATCGACGTGGTGGATGAGGTTTGGTCTTCCGATGATCATGTCGGCCTTGGAGCAAGAGCTTAGAGCAAAAGTGCGCCCCCTTAGCATATTCGTCAATCAATTGGTGCCTTAGAATCTTGAAACTTGTGAATATTGAGTGACTATTGAAATCTTGTTGGTAGGTGTAGGTAGATCGCCAGCCAGATATTTTGAAGATATATAATTGATTCAATCCACGGAGGGGACCAATAGCTGATGATCCAGGTTCAGCCCACAGAAGGCCCATTTGGCTTGATCATTGCGCCTTCCCGCGAGCTGGCGCATCAGACATACGAGGCTGGGTGCCGATATGTGCCGATGGCGGGTGGCGATGGAAAAACGCTATCCTGCAGCAAGATCGCCTGTAAGTGCGAGATCCACTTGATTTTCTGATAAACAGTCCGCGAGTGGTGGAGTTTCAAACTTCATCAGCACAGGCTGCATAGGTTGCAGATGTTGGCTGGGCTTGGTTGTTTGGATCTGTATTTGGTGTCCAGGTGATCGAGTTCTATACAGATCACCTTGCAGAGTACCACAAGGAATTTCCAAAGCTACGATCAGCGACTGCCTCAGCATTGACTTCTGGCGAGTCACTGATGAGTCACTCATGTCACTGGAGATGTCTGGAGATCATCTGTGTTATGGGTGTGTCTGAGCATGGGATGTATCCATGTATACACCCAAATCACCATCAAATCCTGCGAAAATGATGAAACAAGATGAAATTCTGAAACATATTGAAACATTATGATTCTCAGATATTCTCAGTGGATTTTCTTTGGGGTTTCCCATGGTTTCCCTAGAATTTTCAAGACAAACCTGGAGATCCCTGGGAAAAAAACTGGGTCATTTCGCCCAAGGTCCTGACGATCGGAGGCCTCAGCACTGGAACGCAGGCAATGGCCATCAAGAAGGGCTGCCACATGGTTGTGGCAACGCAGCTGCAACGCAGACATGTCGGATTTCTATGGATTTCTGCTAAGAAGTGCCTCAAAAAGAGAGGAGGAACATTGCAACCTTTATTTTTATATATATTTTTTAATCTCATCTTGAAATGAGATACACTTTTCATTCATTGATCATTGACACCTGTTTGCCACCCACAACTCTTTGATGTTTGTTGACGCATCCACTGTACTGCAGAGCCATGCAGAGCCAGCCCAAGGCAACGCCGGGAAGGCTCAACGACCTTCTGACCAAAAAAAAGATGTCTTTAGCACAGCCGGGATCTCAATCTGCTCCCCTTTGACTACTCTGTGTTATATGAGTATATATGAGTTATATGCTCTATCTACTGCTCTTCTTACAGTTCCTTTCTTCCTATTCCTTTCATCCCTTTTCTTCCTATATTTGTGGTATTTTGTGGTTGTTCACTGGCACCACTGTGGCGAGCCCTGGCAGGTGCCAGGTGCTGGTGCTGGATGAGGCCGATCGAATGATCGACTTGGGTTTTGAGGAGGAGATTCGGAATACCTTGGACCACTACCGAGGCCGGGTGGCAGCTGCAATGACAACCATGACAACCATGACAACCATGACAACCGACCTGGCAACCAAGCAGGAAGCGCCAGCAGTTCTAGGTCTTGTGTATGGAAAATGGATGTTGCCCTGCTACTCCCCCGCAAAATCACATCTAAGTGAGGTGGGACAGCCTGGGACAGCACATTTTGACTACGAGACGAGCTCTGGGATATCTCCAGACTTCACAGCTTGAGTCAGCTTGAGGTCAGCGGCAGACCCTGCTGTTCAGTGCTACCATGCCAAAGAAGATTCAGGAGTATGGCAGTGAAGATTTTATTTTGTGTCTTGTGGGGGCCACCACCTGCACTGCAACAAGTTGGCAGCAGCTCGGATGTTTCTTGGGTCCCTTCTTTGGAGTTTAGGACTTCGCCAAGACTGCCCTGGTAGATGCGGCAACTTGGATACAACCCATGCAGTTCGACCTGAAGCTCGCCCTTCCAATAGCGGATTTGCAAGTCGTTTTTTCCCCGTTGGAAGGGGCAACCTTGAGGTTCCATCTTAGATTTTCCCATAAATATATGATAAACACTTTTTCGCACGCACGCACACACACACATGTTTATGTATATATATATATGATATATTGTACATATACACATTATATTATATATTTATCTTTGCAGTATATACATATCTTTGTGTGTATGCTGTATATATATATATATATATGTTACATACATGTAGACATGTACATATATGTTTATAACATTTGCCAATGTATAAATCCTGTCCTATGTTCGTGATGAGGTCGTGATCAACGTCGGCCGTGCCGGAGCTGCTAACTTGGATGTGATCCAAGAGGTGGAGCCTCTTGGTGTCAGATGAGGCGTTTTTTCAGCCCCGGTGGAAGTTTTTTCTGGAAAAGATTGCGGTTAAACCATCCAAGTTAGATGAATCAACAAGGATCAATAATTAGTAGGGGTTAGGAATAGTAATAGCAATAGTAAGAGTAAGAGTAATAGTAATAGTAAAAAAAAATGGTAATAGGAATAGTAATAGTAACACGAGTAATAGTAAGAATAGTAATAGTAAGAATAGTAATAGGAATAGTAATAACAATAACAATAACGACACTTGTAATAGATAGATCTATGCATGATTTATATTTTTATCAACCATTTTATGAAGATATAATGGGATTACATGGGATAACATGGAATATGGCTGGCAGGGTGTTTTGCGTGATTTTGCTGTTTTTTTTCCGATAGCGTACCGCTTGTGCGTGTGCATATCACGGTATGCCCAATTCCCACATTGTTATTGGGTGAGTGCGAGATTTGATGGTAGACCAGTGATATCCTCATGAATGCTGACTATATACACCAACAGCGACTGTGACTGAGCACCAGTAATAAATGTCCCAGCTCGTCATAGGCCACCATTCCTGGGGCCTGCTGAGGTATGTGAAGCAAGAGGCCAAGCTGGTGTATCTGCTGAAATGCTTGCAGAAGACACCACCCCCAGCAACTTGGTAGACAATGAACGGTGCTTAGCAAGTAGTTGTATTTGGGCTGCTTTTTTTTCAAGGTCCTCTTTTTTTTTTTAATCATGGGGGTCCGACAACTCCCTCATTTCGGTGACTCCTCCGATAAAAGATGCTCACGAAGCCGTTCTTTGTGGTTCTTGGTGACTGTTGGTGGTGCATACGCTCTTTTTTCCAGTTCTTATTACCCTCTGGTAATTTAACATAGCTATTGAAAATTGCCATCTATAGTGGATTTACCCATTGAAAATGGTGATTTTCCATAGTTATGTTAGTTTACCAGAGGGTATCCAAGGTCCTGATTTTTTGCGAGAACAAGTCGGATGTGGACGATGTTCACGAGTACCTCTTGTTGAAGGCCGTCGAGGCCGGCGAAAACTCTGCGAGTCTTTCGAGGACTTCACAGCTGGCCAACTATAGATCATGGTTAGAACATGCTAGAACCAAACTCATCCAAAATCACCTTGGTGTCTTTTATGAAAAAAACGATTCAACATTCAATGGTTATGATACACCTTTTCTATCCTTTTCTATCTCCATTTAAATGTATGATGATCACGGTATATAAATCAGCGGAACATATCGTAACATAAATATACGTATACATAATTCACCATGAAATCCATTAGAAGCACATTAACTCACCATAGATCACCACCATTCAGACCAATCATAAGCCATAACAGATCTATAAATATAGTCATAAATCATCATAATTAAATCGGGTCACTAAATCCATAAGGGCAACGCGGCAGGTTGTGGCAATCCATGGAGGCTTGGACCAGGAAGAACGCCATGAAGCAATCCGATCCTTCAAGGAGGGTTCCAAGGCGCGGGGGTCCTCAATTTTTTCCAGCCAAATGGAATTCAAAATTGGGAAGATATGGAAAACATATGAAAAAACGATGAAACACCACGTCCACATCATCATAAACCAAGATAAACCATGGCTCCCCATGGCTCCCAGCAACAGCAAACCCTGAGGACGTGCTGATCGGCACGGACGTGGCTTCAAAAGGTCTGGATTTTCCGGCCATTCAGCATGTGTCTTGGCAAATCTTGGTAACATGGATGTCATATGATGTCATAGGCACGGGAATCGGCAGTGTATGCGACTTCTTGGACTTGATCAAGGGGATGGGGGTCGTGCAAGTTTTGATGTCGGACGTCAGGTCATCAACTTTGACATGCCGAAGGAGATCGAAAATTATGTGCACCGCATTGGGCGAACAGGCTCCCTTGAGAGCTTAATCATTCCGCAGAGACATACTCCATATTCGTACCGTACCACAGGCAATTGTCCCGTTGCGGGGTCATTCCAACATGTCTAGATTTTCCGCAATGTCCCGTGATTTTCTGACTGCTCCAGGCCGATGCGGTCGAACGGGTGTCGCCACGACGTTCGTCAACAAGAATCAGGACGTCGCTTGCCAGCAAGAAGCAACAAGAAGCTGCAAGGAGGCCGAGGCCAACGCACCCTTCAACTTCAGTGGTCTGATTCACCTTGGAAGGTGCCTCCATACTTTCTGAGTCATTTTCGATGATTTGAGGGCACGCAAAGCCCCAAGCAGATTCCAAGGGTTTTTCATATCCAAGGAGACCATTCTGCTCGACTTGAAAGCCTTGCTGCTTGAAGCTGGCCAGCATGTTCCTGGGCTGAAAGATTGTCAGGGCCAGAGCACCCCCAGGTCATCCACCAAATACAGAGTAGATTGTATGTAGATAATATACATAATATCATAATGCAGGCAGGATGTCTAGGGATATGTCTAGGGATATATTCGATGATTCTCTCTGCCTCTTTTAACATCTTGGCTAACGGCTTTTTTGAGCCGAAATCCACACGCTCCAGCGGGGATAAGGTGCCTCCCTTCCTCATGCAGCTGGACTCCTCTGCGGGCGGTCGAGAAGAAGAGGAAATTGGTGGTGTCAAGGCCTGAAACCAGGCATTTAACCATCAATTAACCATCAAAAGCGGTTCAACCATGAAGAAAATTCATGCAAAACTAGGTAACTAGGGGTTGTGATGAACTACTTTAATGAGATTTAATGAGGGTTTTGGAGCATGAAGCCTGGCAATGTCTCCAATGAACATAACAAGCAATGGGTCAGAATTTTCATGGATGAGCTAGTCATTTTGAATAAGCATTCCAGCCTGCCATACCCACTAGACAGGGAAGGGAAGCCCATCTAAAGCACACAGGGAGATTGATTTCACATGATTTCACTAAAGAAGTGGATTTTTTTCTAGAGCTGCCTTCGGCATTTGGATCTGCAACCTCACTTGAGACTAAGGGATGGTAGCTGCGGTTAAACGTGCTGGCTTTCAACTAAAATATCTAAAACTGTAAGTCAGCAATTTCCTTCGCAGTTGGGATCCACTTTGTCATGCTGCCATCGCGTGACAGGGCTGTGCATACTGTGGCGGTCTGGGTCATCGTATCAGCGACTGCCCCAAGCTGGAGACCACAAGACAGAAGACCACCTCCGCCACAAAGGCCGCAGCTTTCCGTTTTCGGGGTAGGAACGGGTAGGATGGTGAAGTTTTTCAAGCTGTGGATGTCTCTGCCTTCGAAATTTTGGTGGGAGATGATGGGAGATGGCCTGCAAAATCCTTTGGTGACGTCAGGACTACCTCACGACAGGAGCGGCACGCTATACAGGTGCAGAAGGTGCTCAGATGCTGCTGGGGGGTCTGGGCTGAATGCAAGGAACAGTTTTTTGAAGATGTGCCCAGGGTGGGCAGATGACAGGATATTCCAACCCGTGACAAATGGTGGATTTCAGTTGTCGGACATAAGAAAACTACTTGGCAGGTTCCAGCAAGTTGGTCGAAGAGAAAAGAATTGCCAATACCTTTCTCCAGGTTATGCTGGCGATTGGTGAGCGAGCAGCGGTGGGTGCATGCCCAGTTTCAGTTGCTACTTGCCGCAGCACTGGCATATGCTAGCAAGACCAACCAGTATACTCCACAACCCCACCACCTCCATCTCGCACAAACACATTGCCGTGCAGATGAAACATCAGCTATACAAGCTCTAGACCTGTCTTTCATTCAAGGCAGTGCGTTGGACAGAGCCAGAGCGGTTTCACTTGAGTACATTTGGGCGGCACGTGCGTGGCTAGCCTGAAAAAAAATGTCCTGGACGATGCAGCAGATGGGTTGCCAGGTCAGGTTTTGCATGATTTTGCATGATTCTGCCATGTATGTATATATATATAATATGTGAGTCATATGAGTTGGTGTTTTTTTTGAGGCATTTCTATCTCGGCACATGGGTTGATCATTTCCTTCACGTGCACGCACACGAACTGGCCATTTTTGCCATCTCTCGGCTCAGTGCCACGACAGGGTTGGCCAAATTGTGGCCGACAACCCCTCCGCCAAAGGCGCTGTTGAGCCCAGGTATCATAGATTGATCAAATTCATGCGATGAAATGTGATAAAGCTAAAGCTGGGGGTGGGTGGTTTATTGGGTTGGTCACATTACACCACGTTTCTTCTTGAATTTTGATGGATACCTGGGAGATTTCATTCTTGACGTCGTCGGTATTCTGATCTTACTTATCTTATCCGCAAGCTTTACATTCCGGCGATGCTCGCCCCAGGCGGATGTGGGTTTCATGAGTTTGAATGCCTGGACAGGACCCTCTGGCTCCAGTTTGGTGCCAGAGTTGTGCTGCTTGCGTTGCATTTTCAACTGTGAAGCGATTTGAAAAAAAAGGTGACATGCTGCAGCAGACTCACTTCTGTTGTTCCCGAAGGAATCCAATTTAGCGCTCAAGCGTGCTTTCCCCTCTCCCTACTTCTCCCTACTTTCCATCTTCATTTTGCCTCATGGGTTCTGGTGCCTCGACCTCTGCAGCCATGGATATCACCTCTGCTGTGCATCAGTTGGTCCAGGGTTTCCGGCAGCATGGCCCCACCGAGGCACTTCTGCCGCTGATCCACCGCGCTTTCGTGGCGCTGAAACTGAAGGCCGCGGATCGCAGCTATCGCTACAACTTCACCGAGAATTACATGATTCTGCTGGGGCAGAGCCGGAGCTATCAACCACAGGTTCTGGATGCCGCCTTAGTGCAAAGCCCAGATTTGTGGGTCAATGGAAGCTTATATCACATCTCACCTGCCGCGTTGCAGAAGGGCCGCATGTTGAAAAGATGCTTTCTGCAGATTTGCGACCTCCTGAATTTGGAAGTCTGAAGATGACATCGGAGTGTTACTGTGTAGCCGCTTGGCTCGTGCATTGTCGGTCTTCGACAGCCAATGGGTGCAATTTGAGGACCTCTACATCAAGGATCTCATTTGCATTGAGACTCGTGCACGGGTCCCCTTGGAAAAGGCCGTTGAGATGGAGATCGTGCTCTTGAACTTTGAGCATGCCAAGCCCAAAGAATCCTTAAACTCCTTAAAGCGTCCAGTTGCTGAGCAGTCAGTGCACCACCTGCCGGTGCCCAGGCGAAGACACACCGCCTCTGATGCCAGTGGAAGAGTCGCTGCAGCGACTGCAG
>Ga0126342_10006903_pt1 | contig 20213 bp, 16 predicted proteins | sample Cyp1metagenome_FD_92528 | JGI IMG/M metagenome (GOLD analysis project Ga0126342, IMG submission 92528) | Coral microbial communities from Lord Howe Island, Old Settlement Bay, Australia - Cyphastrea 1 metagenome | ecosystem: Host-associated > Invertebrates > Cnidaria > Coral ...
ATTAGATAAGATTAGATAAGATTAGATAAGATTAGATAAGATTAGATAAGATTAGATAAGATTAGATAAGATTAGATAAGATTAGATAAGATTAGATAAGATTAGATAAGATTAGATAAGATCAGATAAGATCAGATAAGATTAGATAAGATTAGATAAGACTAGATAAGATTAGATAAGATCAGAAAAGATTAGATAAGATTAGATAAGATTAGATAAGATAAGATTAGATAAGATAGATAGATAGATAGAAAGATAGATAGATAGATGGATAGATAGATAGATAGATAGATGATAGATAGATGGATAGATAGATAGATGATAGATAGATGGATAGATAGATAGACAAATAGATAGATAGATAGATAAATAGAAAGATAGATAGATAGACAGATACTTAGATAGACAGGTAGATAAACAAAATCGATAGGTAGATAGATTAAAATTGATAAATAGACAGGTTGATTGATTGAAAAAACATCACTACATATCAATACATAGATTTTTAAATAGATAGATGGATAGGTAGATAGACAGGTAGGTAGATAGATACATAAGTGGATAGGCAAATAGATAAATGGATAGGCAAAATGCTAGATGGATAGATAAATAGATGTATGGAGGCAGGTAAGTGACAGTAAATGGATAAATAGACAGAAAAAAAGATAGATAGATATCTGTTAGTTAAATAGGAAGATTAATAGAAAGATAAATAGAAAAAGTTACCTTGATGGCTTAAATAGAACGATAAATAGATAGCTGGATTGAAAAAGAAAAATCAGTTAATGGCTGATAGAGAAGCTAGATGGAAAACTAGCTTTAATGCGATTGGATTGTTCCTTTCTGTGGCTATTGGATCAGCTACATGTGCTTCAACAGGATGCAATGCTAGGACAGTTCAGGCAACGTCCGAAGCTCTTTTTCCATGTGGCGCAGGGGTAGCGCAGTCTTGAGCCAAACACCGTTGGCATGACTATGTTACAGCGCTGAGATGACAGGTGACCTGCCGGTGACACATAATTCACATGTATATATAGCTTGTTAGATAGAAATAGATAGATCGAGACACAGATAAGTGGATGGACAAATAGATAGATGGATAGACAAAATGAGAGATGGCAATATCAAAAGATGTATGGAGGTAGGTAAGTGACAGTAAGCGGAAAATAGATAGATAGATAGATAGATAGATAGGTAGATAGATAGATAGGTAGATAGATAAATAGTTAGATAGATAGATAGATAGATAGAATAGCTGCGGTAGCGGTAGATACGAAAATAGCTAGCTTGATAGATAAATGAATAGATATATAGACAAGTAGCTTGATAGATCAACATATATAGATAGATAGGTAGATAGAAAGACAGGTACATACATAGATGTTTAGAAAGAGAATGAAAGAGAGATGGGTAGCTAGATAGATAGACGGGTAGGTAAATACACAGATTTTGAGATACAGACATGGATAGCTAGATAGGTAGATAGATAGCTAGACAGCTAGCTAGCGAGATAAATAGATAGGTACATAGATAGACAGATATCTGGATTTGGATAGATAAATGATTAGATACATAGCTACCTTGATAAATACATCGACAGATAGGTAGGTCAAAAAAAAGATAGACAGATAGATTGATAGCTGGATGGATGAATAAGACCGATCCATAGCTACCTTGATAGATAATACATGAAAAACATACACAGAGATAGAACAGATAGGTAGATAGATAAATAAAGAGATAAAAAGACATGTAGATAGATTCATGAATAAAATAGATGCCGAGAGGTAGATAGATAGATAGATAGATAGATGGATTAGGTAGATAGATAGATAGATAGGTAGATAGATAGATGGATAGATGGATAGATGGATAGATGGATAGATGGATAGATGGATAGATGGATAGATCGATGGATAGATAGATAGATAGATAGCTAGGCAGAGAGATAGAGAGATAGAGAGAGAGATAGATAGATAGATAGTTAGATAGGTAGATAGATAGAAAGATAGATAGATAGATAGGTAGATAGATAGATAGTTAGATAGGTAGATAGATAGGTAGGTAGGTAGATAGGTAGATAGATTGATAGATAGGTAGATACATAGATAGATAGCTGGACGGATAAATAACAAGATGAAACAATAGATAAGTAGCTACCTTGATAGATCAATCGATATATAGATAGACGATAGCTGGATAAACAAATCATTCCCCGATAGATAAAACAAATAAGTAAATAGATAGGTAGCTAGCTGGGTCATAGCGAGCTAGATATATAGCTTGCTGCACAATTTAAACAAATAGACAAATACAACGATAGATATATAGCTAGCTTTCATGATAAAAAATGATAAATAGATAGATCGATCGATAGATAGGTTAATTGATTGATAGCTAGATAGATAGACAGATTGATTGATTGATTGATTGACAGGTTGATAGGTCAACGCGCTAATATGCGCTAATACACGCATAGATTGATAGACAGATGGAATGATAAACTAAACCGATACAGTACACTGATGATACATTGATGGTTTGATAGGGGCTACACCTAAAGAGCCAATGAAGCCAATGAAGCGAAGAAGCCAGGAAAGCCAAGACTACCGAAGCCAAGAAGCCGACGACATGCCAAGAAGCCAGAAAAGCCAAGAAAGCCAAAGAAGCCAACGAAGCCAAAAAGCAGCTGAAGGCAATGAAACTAATGAAGCCAACAAGCAACTGAAATCAATGAAGCCAAAACAGCCCAAGAAACCACTGAAGCCAACAAAGCCAAGAAGCCAAGAAGTCAAGAAGCCAAGAAGACCAGAAGCCAAGAAGACAAGAAGCCAAGAAGCCAAGAAGCCAAGAAGCCAAGAAGCCAAGAAGCCAAGAAGACAAGAAGACAAGAAGCCAAGAAGACAAGAAGACAAAAAGACAAGAAAACCAGCAACCAACAGAAGCCAGTGAGAAGCACATCAAAAACAAGAAAAAAAACAAAAAAAACTGCGACAAAATAATACCCAACACGTCCCAACCCTTTGCCGGCCTCTTCCTCAGGTGGGCTCGGGTTCCGGAGATCCTGCCGTGGGGGCACTTTACATGGAAGGTGGCTGGTTCACTATTCATGTCCAGACCGGACAAAATTTGCAAGACGCACGAGTGCATCATACCGCTTAGAAAGGCGTGCAGGCAACAAAAAGGAGTTGAAGAAAACTGGTCAACTATATGGACTGCAATACGAACCCAGTGGGGCTTTGTGGCACCCAACATTGAGACACCTAGTTTGCCCGGCACAGCACACCATGTACGATTGGATGCACGTTCTAGTTGCTAGCGGCGGAGTTGCCCAGTACGAAGTCAATGGGTTTCTGGCTGCTATTCAGGACATTGGTATCAAGTTGGAGCAAATCGATTCTTTTTCATCTGCAGTGGTCATGCCTAAGTCGAGGGGCCAGCTTCCAAAAATGTTTTTTGAAGAGCGCTACAGCCCAGAGGACAAATCCCACATCAAATGTTTTGCATGTGAGCTTCTAACATCAATTCCCATTTTGGTACTTTTTGACAACATTGTGCTTCAGCCACCCGGCAAACTTCTTCAACATTGTGATTGTTTGGGGTACATGGCTGACATCTTGGGTATTCTAACACATCATGATGCTGTGGAATTGGCTCCCAAACTTCAGGTCATCACTGAAGCACACAACCGATTGTTTGTAGACCTGTACTCAAATTGTACAAAACCCAAATATCATTGGCTATATCACATTTCCGAGCACCTTTAAGAGTTCAAGGTGAACCTGAGTTGTTTCTGCCCTGAACGCAAACATCGTGCGGTGAAGTCCATTGCCAACCACTGTTTTAATGATACCCTGAACTACCATGTGACTTTGAGGATGGGAAACGAAGTGGTGAACAGTTTTTCTTCGGAAGAAGTGGAGCCGAGGCATCCTGGAAACTCAGGGGCCGCGGCACTTTACTCCAACAAGCACCTTCTCTCATGTCGTTTCGCTCCTTGGGCTGCTTGCCTGTGACCCGGAACCGCCTCGGCCTCAAGAGCAGCATACCAGAAGAATAAATCAAATGAAACCACTTCACTGCCCCTCCCTAAGTGCCCCCCAGCATGAGGCGGCATGAGCTCAGGTCCAGTCTTCTGCTTGAAGTTCAGCCGATGGAGTGGCCTTGTGCACCCAGTGAGGACGTGCTATTTGATGGCATCTATTCACCAACACCCACAGGGCGACAATTGAACACCTCCCTGCCATAATTCTGCATCATCTGTGGCACCCCCCGCCCAGAGAACGAGCTAACGAAACAGCAATGCTCAGTGAAAAGCCAAGAGGCATAGTTTCAAAGCTGCGCAACCGAGAATTGCTGAGCTTGGGACAAAGCTGTCGACCCAAATGTTGGGAGTGGCTGGACATATCTGGGTTTCGGGAAAACAATTTTCGTTAAATTCGATTAACATTTGGTTAAAATTGGATAAAATGGGTTAAAATTGGTTAAATTTGGTTAAAATTGGCTAAATGCTCAATTTGGCAGATTTGAAACAAATTGGTTGCATGTTGGTTAATTTTGAGATATTTTAAGTAATTTATTGAATTTGCTAATCAATTCTTGTCAAAACTTGTTCCAATATTCGACTCCAAGTTCTGCATCATTCTTCCAGACTAGCTATAGTCCCTCAGACGCCCCACCCGCAGTCCCCAGGCCACGGCGTTAGCAATTTTGCGATTTGACGGGAAACATCTGCCTATTTACCCTCTGGTAAACCGACATAACTTTGGAAAATCACCATTTTTAATGGGTAAATCAACTATGTCTATGGGTCATGTCGCAAGCTGTTAGTTTACCAGAGAGTAATCTTATTTCAACTGGCCAACGCTTCAAAAGCCTGAAGATCTTTGTTCTCAGCAAAGTTCTGTTGTGCTTCACTCTAGAAAAAAACTATGCGAGCGACAACGAAAATCCGAGGCAACGCCCCCATTGGGGAAAAAACATCGTGTGAGCAGTGTTGAACACCCTTGGAAAGATCCTCATAATGATTACTTAACGGGAAAAAATACGAGGTAATTTGACCATCCGCAATATGTTGGATAGTATGATCATGCATAGTCCCCTATATATAGTTAATCATCAACCAACTTGGGTTCTTGAATCTGCTCATTCATGGGTGCCTAAGGGGCATGTATGCATGTAACCAGCGGTCCAGTAAGGGTGCTATTACTTTATAATGTTGCGTCCATGTTTGGAGGGTACCAATATTCAGCAAAGTAGATGGCTATTTGGATTTAACGGATCATGGATGGGCATTTTCACCTATTACTATTTGGCTATTATATCATAGACGGATTTCAAAAATGTGGATCCCATTTACTTTTATAATTTAAAGATACCACCAAGGCTGTTTTATCAATTTGGATATATCTGGCTTGTAACATGGCGTAGCCCAAAAGCTGATGGCTCATAACTCACCAAACATCCGTCAACTAAAAATCTGCTATCATTCACCCGGACGAACTTAGAGAATGGAAACATATCCAACTAAGGTTTCACTACAATCTGGATACACTCTAAATCATACCCTCTGGTAAACTAACATAACTATGGAAAATCACCATTTTCAATGGGTAAATCCACTATGTCTATGGGTCACGTTTAATAGCTATGTTAGTTTACCAAAGGGTAAAGTTTTTTCCGAGTAGGAAAAAAAAAGGTCAACCATGGTCAACCCAGTTCCAGTTGCTGAAAGAGTTTTTGGGAAGCCAGAAATTTTCTGGATAACCTATGGGATACAAAACTGGATCTTATATGGGAACTTATATGGGATTTTATATGGGATAAACAAAATTAAAGTCCATTAATCATCATTAACCAGAGTTACCCCAGATAACTGGATAGCTATTTGTTACTGTTTAAACCATAGTAGGGGTAAATCTCCGGATATTTGAGGATAGTTACCCCTAGTCAAATCATTTCCAACCGTTCGAACGGAGCTAGAAATCCTCAGTAAATCCTTATGAAAAAAACCCATGAAATTGCATAATACCATCCAAAAGGAGTCGTTGAGCCAGGTGACCCCAAGAATGTCCCACAAATTCCCTTTTTTTTACTTTCTATGAATACTTCATATATATAAGATCCCTTAGAATCACCATTTTTGCTGCTAAATCCCATTGAATCATCATCAAATCCCATAAATCCACATTATACGACCATTTCTGTTGCTTACATTCAAAATCATTTCTCTTTATCCAGAAGGATTTGTTTACCCAGATGTGATATCAACAGCTCACGTGCTGTCTTTACCCTTGGATTTCACTATTCGACTGGCTGGACGCTAGTGGAAGTGCCGGAGACCATGTGGACTCCATACCTGGTTCGAATTTCGCTGGGGATTGGCTTAGCTGGACCTGAAATATGGGATGATGATGTGGGAATATGGGATTTGAAAACATGGTCACTCTTTGGCAGTAGAAAATTCTCATCTTTTGCTGGTGTTTTTTTTCAGAAAAAAAAATCGCAAAAACTACATGATTGAACTACCCATCCAAGGTTGGGGATGTTTTCATGGGGTTAACTACTTTCGGAAGTCTAATTGGATTGCTGATTATGAACTTTTGGAAACCCACAATTGTCTAATTGCTAATGGGGTTAACTACTTTGGGATTAATTATGAACAATAATGATAAGAACTCTTGGAAACTTGATGTGAACACCAAGTTGGAAACCCAGAAAATTGATCAATGATAAGAAAACTTTTCTAATTGGTGGTTGAGCCCAACCCCCCTGAAAAATATGAGTCAGATTGGATCATCATCCCAACTATTGGGGAAAATAAAACATGTTCCAAACCACGAACCAGTGAACTGGTAACTTGATGTGAACACTGGAAACCCAGAAAATGGATCAATAAAATGGATCATATGGAAATTTACCCTCTGGTTATGTCAAAATAGCTATTGAACATGGCCATTTATAGTGGATTTGCCCATAAAAAATGGTGATGTTCCATAGTTTTTTGTATGTTTACCAGAGGGTATACTGTTGGAAACTGGACCCTTGGATGATATGGACTTGTTCTTGGAACAACATGGATTGTTTATCATGAAATCATCTAGTACTTTTTTTGTGTTGGATTTATGTTTGTTATGGCATGATAATATGGCAACTTGTGGAAACGTGATTCTATGAAAAATATGAGACCAACTAGTGTTACAAATATTGAATTTTGATACGGAACATTATTAGCAGCATCATGATCATGGTAGTATGGCATATTGATGTAACGTTGAGTTTTATTGTGTATATATACACATATTGTGATAAATGGTTTATAAGCCACAATACAACTAGGGATCTTCCAAATAAAAAAATGTTGTTACAGTAGCCACTTGCATCCACTGGGATGCACGCAAAAAAAATGTCCATACTGTGGATGGAAGCGAAATCCGAATCACCAGTTTGTAGATGGTTTATCCCATGATATCCCATGATAATCCCATTTTTAACAGTGTTTCGGCATGGAATCGAAAAAGTGCCGTATCTTGACCCATATCCCCATGTGGATTTAAGCAACATGAATCAATGAACTGGGGTCAGTTTCAGCAAATCTGGTGATTTTTCACTTTGGCAAAGATCTTTTCACCAACACATATCGAAAAAAACACGGAGAAACAAAGATCTGGATGAACCAACAAACAGCAAACAAGTCAGCATGGACGATCTGGAATCTGGTCGACCCCAAATATCTGCGACCCTCTTGTACCCAGAGATAGCAATTCAAACCTCCATCTTTAATAGAAACTTCGTGGAACGTGGGTGCAACTTGGATTTTCAAGCCATATTTGAGTAAGAAAGGACGATATATGATGTGAGTGGTTCTCAAAATGAGGGTGCCCAAAACCATTTCAATGGGAATTCCAGGATCCTAAAATGGAGGTACTGTACCATATAAGGTCATATTTTGTGGGGATATTCCTTCACATAGGCCTTATATAGGCCTTATATATGGTAGGTACCTCCAATTTAGGTTCCTGAAATTCCCATTGACCATTGGCTACTCCATCTTTTCGGAAGCTTCCACTAGCTTCGGAATGATACCGATTTCGGCCGGGTCCATGTTCAAGATGTTTCATCCCCAAAAAGTAATCTTTCGGAAAGGGGTAAATAATGGTAAATTGGATAAATATACATATGCCATTACCCACTTTAAATGGTAAATAATGGGTAAATAATGCTAAATTGGTAAATCATGGGTAATTTTACAGGATGGGGCCCCCAAGATAGCGTTCAGTTGCCTTATAAGTCGTTTAACTATGGTTTATGGTAGATATAAGTACAGTTAATGGGTTTTGTTATGGTATAAACCAACATTCACATCACTGGGGGGCCCCATCCTGTAGGTAAAATTCGAAAAACACGCAAACTCCTTGTGGCTATCATCTGCCGCCTATAATTGGCCGGAACAACCCGAGGTCTCATGTGACATTCACACCGCCGAGCGAAAAAAAATCCAGGGCCAAGGGACGTATGAAAGTCAGGGCTGGCTTCATTGAGCCCTCAGGGTGACAGCCGCCAAAATTTGCCTTGGAACATGGTTTTGTGCATTTTCGTATGGTAGACATTGCCATTTCAGGGTCCGTGAGTTTTATGAGCAGTCTTGAGGGTGTAATTTGAATTACTGAGGACCACAAAAAAGAAGAGCTATTCCCAATAGCTTCCCCAAATAGTGAATTTTCCACTGGTAAAATAAACATGTGTTCAACAAATCTTTGAGATTCCATTCAATGCAGCATAGAAATAGCTATAGAAACTCACCCTTTTTCTATTCGAAAACCCATCGTTCACGATATGGTAATGTGGCCATAGTCATCAATGGCCATCCCCCCAAAGATGGAATTTTGTGGATTTTACCAACTTCTATCTGGGGACATGTGTGATTGTCTCCAATATATATAGTTATTACTACAGGGATATATATATATATATATACACTTTCTCTATATATATATGTATATGTGTATATATATACACACATATGTATATGTAACATATACACATATGTATATGTAACATATATATACATATATACACATGTGTGTATATATATATATGTAATTATATATATATATATTATATGTATATACACATATTGAGTTGGATCACAATCCCCACACCCAACCCAACACCACCAAGGCACCCCTGTGAGCGTGTCCACGAAGCGCCGCTTCGGCGGCGGGGTGCCGGACGTGCCGGACGTTGCCTGGACCCCAAGTCATTGGACGAATGTGATTGGATTATGATACCCTCTGGTTTAATGGGGTTTAATGGGGTTTAATGGGATGTAGTGAAATTTAGTGATATACCCTCTGGTAAACTAAGAGTTTGCTACTGAAAATGGCCATAGAAATAGTTGATTTACCCATGAATAGCATGGTGATTGTCTATAGTTTTTTGATGTTTTTTGTATGTTTACCAGGCCGGGTAAGGGTTATAATAATCTTATAGATCACTAAACATTGGATTGGTTGGTATGCCATGATGCCATTAAAATTCCCATTAGATCCTATGGAAAACCACCACAAAATCCCATTAAATCCCATGGTGTTTCACCATGAAATATGGGTTTTGTTGGGAAAATCTTCGGTTTCCCCATGTGGTTTTTACCATTTTTCATACCGCGAACGTTTCCTGTGAGATTTCCCATCCAATTCTATAACTTTTCCATCTTTGGTGTTACGATAAATCTATACCCTCTGGTCATTTGTTACATAGCCATGGTATAGATGGCCCATAGAAAGAGATGGTTTACCGAACTTAAAAATAATGATTTTCCATGGCGAACTGTTAAATAACCAGATGGTAAGTTAACTTGGTCTTGTTGGATATGCCATTTGAACTTGTCGAAATGGACTAAATGCTGGTAGGCTTGTGGACATAGATGTTTCCTTGAGAAACCTTAGGGGAAAAAAAACTCCAAAAATGCAGAGTTTGACACGTTCACCATTAAATCCAACTAAATCCCATTAGAACCCCGTGAATGTTCTATGATCCACTTACATTGATCATTGCTGATTACATCAAATGATATCACAATAGCAATCCCATAGAAATCCCAATGAACTCCCATTAAATCATATTAAATCGTCATGTTTGTTAGTGTTTAAGTTCAATCCCCAATTTTCCGCATAAATCCCCATCTGGTTGGTGGTTGAGCCCTACCCCTCTGAAAAATATGATATCGTCAGTTGGGATGATGACATTCCCAATAAGATGGGAAAGTCATAAAATTCATGCTCCAGTCACCACCAACCAGTTATAGATTCCCCAAATGGTAGACTTCCCCGGTAGACTTCCCATTGGGAAAACCCTAAACATGACCGACTAAACAAAGCCAGGTATCCCATTATTCTATCCCATAATAATATCCCTTTATCCCATTCAAAATCTGATTTTATAGATGGTTAACCCGGTTAACTCCCATGATATTTCCAGGACCCAGTTATCTCAATATCCTAATCCGAAAATCATCGGATATTAGAAACCCATTAAAATCCCATTATAAACCCATTAAAATGTGAGTTTTCCCATTAAAAATGGTGATTTTCCCATTAAAAATGGTGATTTTCCCTTGACCCATGATAAATTTCCGCCATTTCTGCACCAGCCAAGGGCCGCAGTTCCGCCATGGCTCCGCACCTCGCATCTCAGCGGCATCGGCACCGCCGGCAGTGGCGGCGGCGGCAACGCCGGCAGCGGGCGCCTCCGGTGGAGGTGGGGACGTGAAGCGATTGGTGGTGACAGAATGATGATTCAATGGGATTGAATGGAATATTTATATATCTGGGTAAATTATAATATTTCACTAACCTGAATTAAGGCCATTTGGGGATGATTTCCCTTACTAACCATGATTCCAGTGAGGTCGCAGTGAGGTCGTTATAATTTTCCCAGATATATGTTTATGGGCTTTAATGGACTGTTCATCGGATTTGATGTGATTCAGTGGCATTTTTCATGGTATTTAATGGGATACAATGATATAACGAACATTGCATGCCATTGGTAGTAGGATTTTCATGGTGGTTTGACCAACCATTTATTGGGATATAACGTGATATATTGAGAATTTGATTGGATATATAAGCAACAATAGTGGGTAGTGAGGGTTTGATTTCACCAGCCAAAACGGTGATTTCACGAAGAACATTGGGACACACACACATATATATATATATGCAATTAAAATAGTAGTAGGAATTTAAGCACCCATTGATGGGGGATATACAATGGGATAATAGTGAGATATGTACTTATATATATATATGATAGTGGGATATGTCAATAGGCGGGTATTTTGTTGGATACCGATACCATGAAACATGATCTCCAAATGATCTATCCTTTTTTGGTTATATTCACTTGAAGGTAAAAAGGTGAAGTAATGAAGTGGAAGTGCACCCTCAAGTATGAACATATATATGTCAACCAATACTGTGGATGGTTGAGAAATCCGAATCACCAGTTGATAGGAGGTTTATCCCATTATTTTTAGGGTTTCAACCATCCTTTTGGTGGTGCAGGATTTCTTCCATCCACACTATGTTGAAATATGTTGAAGGAATTATAGTACCATACTATTCCAAGTACAAAGGCATGAAATCTTGGTGTCATATCTTTTCATTGTTTTCCAATCCACATTTGTTTGTATGTATGTATGGATGGATGGATGGATGTATGGATGTATGGATGTATGGATGTATTTATTTATGTATGTATGTATGTAAGTATGTAAGTATGTATGCATGTATGCATGTATGTATGTAAGTATCTATCTATCTATCTATCTATCTACCAGTATCTACCAGTATCTACCAGTATCTATCTATCTATCTGTCTATCTATCTATCTATCTATCTATCTATGTATCTATGTATCTATGTATGAATGTATGTATGTCTGTCTGTCTGTATGTATGTATGTATGTATTTATGTATATAGTTACATATGTATATACATAATACAATGGTATAAGATAATTTGAAAATATGTACTGCCAACATGTGGTATAGATCTATCAGCCAATTTCATTGGCTATTCTCACTTTACTACCTGCCTTTGTGGAAAACTTGTTTGAAACCATCAGTGGGATCAAACACATCGCACAACTCCGTTGGAAAACACATGTTTTGGATATCAATGGATTATCAATGGACTGTGAATGATTAAGATTCTCATCAAATATCGATGTTTTAATATATTAGTTTCGAAACCACAAATCACTCCTTAAGTATATTATATACACTATTCACTATCCATTTAAGTTACCATAGTTTTTCATATTGCTTTATCTAACTTCTGTATCTTTACATCAAAAACCATTCACCAAAAATCCATAAAAATCTCAAAAAAAAACCTCCATAAACATCCATTAAAAACCATAAAAATACCATAAAATTCACGAAAAAAACAAATACACATTCATAAAAATCTATACACTATAAACATCCATAAAAATCCACAAAAATTCACCAAAAAGCCATACAAAATCCAACGAATCTTCGAATCTTCGCACGTTTCATCCACCTGAACGGACCGCGTTCAGCGCCTCGCTGCGTCTTCGAAGTGTTTCTTCAGGCGGCCAAAGACGTTGCCAGAGAGCCCGCTGGCACTGCACCTGGGGCGCGGCCGACGGTTTCGACCATAAAGAGAGGGTGGTTTGGAGCAAAATGGAATCCAATAAGTAACAATATGAATATGTATCAAGATATATATATATATACATAATATATTTATATACATTATATATATATATAATATATATAATATATATATATAATGTCTATATTGATCTATATTGATATAAACATTGTATAATTAACACATATTCAAGTGTTCTCGAGAAAATTTTGCAACTTTCCAGAACACAACAGTGGTTTTTAATATGTCGTCAATCATGCGAAATGGGAATATGGGGACGGGACCATGACCTGCAGTTCGGATGAACATCGAATTTCGACCAAATATTGAGATCGTACCAGGGTTTCGACAGATTTTCACCCATGACCACCTTCTTTCTAAGGATTGGAGGAAGGGACACTTTTAAAGCTATCTTGGATTTGCTTAAGGAAAAAACATTCAGAAAGTCTGTATTCCACTCTGGTTGGTGGTATACCCCTCTGAAAAATATGAGTTCGTCGGAAGGATTATCCCATATGTTTATGATGGAAAATAAAAGTCATGTTTGAAACCACCAATAATGGAAATAATGGGATAATCCCAACATTTTTTATATGATCCCATATATTGTGGTTATTATATATTATCGATTATCCCAACCAGCACTTATCGATTATCCATTCCCCATTGAACTCGTGGCTTTGCAAAAAAATCAGCGCAACTTTCCTCATATCGACTCAGCAAATCCCGTGAAAGAGTCGAGTCCCGTTGAGTCTCGCGACCAGGGGCACAAAAATTGCGATTTATGGAGATGGGAATTTCAGGATCCTAAAATGGAGGTACGTTAGTACCATATAAGACCATATTTTGGGGGTACGGTATATCCCCTTACACAGTCCTAAAAAATAGGCATTATATATGGTAGGTACCTCCAACTTAGGATCCTGAAATTCCCATTGATTAGTGTTCCCAACCATGTTCCCAACCCCGAGGCGAATGGTCAGCAAAAAATACCAGCCTTTCGGCTCCCTCCAAATCGCTGAGTCGGTCAAGACGCGGCCAATCCACAAGGTGACGTTGGATCCTTGGTGATGCAAAAGAAAAGGCTACAATATGTTACAAGGATCCACTATCTATAGAAAACCATAGTTTATAATATTAGTTAAGATAAGGTTTACTATATGTTACACTATCTATTGGTTAAGATAAGGTTTACTACAGAAGAGGTTTACTATTCAAAACCTACATCTATAGTAGGCGAGGTTTCTTACGGTTTTCTATTTCAAAATTGGCCCCTTGCTTTTCCAGCACTCTCCGGACGGACCACTCAAAAGGTGCGTGCGGGCCCCCGTGTTGAAACGAAATCGGAAATCGATGACGCCCAACGATACCACGTATGGTTCAGTATGGCTGGTGGGGCGCTGTCGTTCACTTTTTTGGTGAATTCGATGGCTTATGGGGAATATAAGTATCTGGTTGGTGGTTTCAACCCCTCTGAAAAATATCAAAATCAGTTGGGATGATTATTCCCAATATATGTAAAAATAAAAAATGTTCCAAACCACCAAGCAGTTAATATTACTTAATGGGCTTTATCAAGCAAAAAAGAACTGAGGAGCCTCACCTAGGAAAAGGGAAATTAAACCACTGATCTGGATGTTTCTACTGGATCTCTGACCACTAGTGGGAATGGCCCCCCATCTATTGACAAGGAGGTCCCAAAATTGCATGAATATGATACTGTATACTTAATGGATTTTAATGGTATCTGGTGATATGTGTAGGATATGTACGGGTATGTCAACTACAGTAACAATTGACAATGGCTATTTCTGAAATGCCTAGGGTATTACGATGGGCGGTATGCTGCAACGATAATGGTTTGTCAGAAAACTATGATCTATATGTTTATCATTTGTATCTATATTAATATGTATAGGTATATGTTTATAGTAGTGCTTGCGTCAATATAATTGGCTTAATAGTATTAGTAGCCCAAAAAAAAATATAAACCCTAAGATATTAATATGTACTATTATATTAACTATTATATTAACTATTATCTTATTCCTATCAATTAACCCAATCATTTCTATATCAATAGTATTGTAATTATAAATAGTAGATGATAGTATAAACGTATAAATAAGCCAATACTTACTATAAACATATATCAACTGGGAAAATTACATATAAATTAAATATAATTATGATCACATATAAGCAATCGGCATAATTATTCCATTCAGTGGTCATATATATATAGTATGTACATAACATTATGTAGCCATATATATATATATATATGATATATGATATATATATATATATATTATAGTAACATGATGCACCCAATTATTGGAATTATATGACTGGTTGGTGGTTTCAACCATCTTGAAAAATATGAAAATCAATGGGAAGGATCATCCTAAAATATGGAAAACAAAAAATGTTCTAAACCACCAACCAGCAAGGGTATAAATCCCCAAACTAATCATGGGAATCTCAGGATCTTCAAATGGAGGTAATTATAAGGCCATATTTTCTGGTGATATTCCCTGAAATTTAGGCCAAACAAATAGGCCAAAAATATATGGTATTTCCAAGAATTGGCCAGGCCTGCCACCCAAACGATTGGCGGCCCAGCGGCCAGCCACTCAGCTTCGCCCGGAGGTTGCGTGATTTCTGGCCACGTCGGGCCCAACGAGCGTCCAGAAGAATCCTCGGCGAGTGAACGGTACCCTCTGGCCACCCGTTTACGCTGCGGGGAAATACCCGGCCTGGTAAACTAACAAAAAAACTATGGAAAATCACCATCTTGAATAGGTAAATCAACTATAAATGGGTCATTTTCAATAGCTATGTTAAATTACCAGAGGGTAGACTGTGTATATAACCAATTATTGCGATTGTATGTGCCTATTACTTATTATAAGGTTTTTGTTAATTATATATGATGATTATATGTCATTACAAGGTGTGTGACCCCAAACATTGTTTTTTTGTTGGTTTAGTTTCACCCCATGAATACTACATAATACTACAGTACACTTAATATCCCACGTAAAGCATAGTTTATTCGCCCAGTTATGATGGTAGAAGGCTTTGGGGCATCTGGTTCTATCAAGTTGAACTGTTGGATTGGAACCCCTAGTATTCGATACCTCCCGCTAAGGGACCCCAAAATGAATCGACAACACATGATGAAATACTACTATAAGGTTTCTAGGGTGGGATTTAAGATAAGAGGGAATGAATTACTCGGAATGAATGGGGATTCGACGCAAACACATGATTTTCATCAACGGTACTACTAACAAAATGCGATAATTTACCAGCACACATGTCGGTTTTGGCAGCAATCAATTCAGCAATGCAGCACAAATGGTTTTTTACAACCGTTTGAGAGATGTTAAGTTAGGATATGAACTAGGAGAGGGCTGGTCCGGTCATATATGTTTTCTGTCGGGTCCCTTAAAAGGACTGATAGCTTTCCACATTTCTGCGGATAGAGGGAATAATGTTAAGCGATGTGTCATGACGATGACAAATCCACGATCACGGAAAAACAACCTTATGATAGGCAAGTTGGTTTATAACATTTTATAACTAGTCTATCAGGATACTGGGATCTATGGTGGAAATCTCTATAATTACAGTAGATGGTAGCATAAACATGCATAAACCAACCAATATTCTGGGTGTCCCCTTCCTGCAAGATGATTCTTCATTTTTCAGATTCAATCAATCCAGTCATCAGTCATATCAGCAATGAAGAGCTGATTTTCGTGAAATTCCGACGAATCACTCGATCTCTCAGGGATATCTACCCAGGGACCCAATCTTCATTTACATTGGGCAAAAAGCTAACATCCCTCATCTTTCCCAGTGAACAGTACCGTCTCTTTATAGAGTTTTGGGAGTTTTTACATCGTCCCAGTTGTGGGGGTATGCTCAATGTAAAACCCCAATTTGGAGTCCACATTAAACCAGTTCAAACATATATATATATATATAATATAATATATAATATATATAATATATATATATACACGCAATATAATAGGCCGTGTTCTCCATGTTTTATAGGAAAAATATGGAAAATGATGAAAAACCCTTGGAATTGAGGGTGCCAAAAACTTCAGACAAACCCGCTTATGTTTGTTGATTAATAAACCTATCCGATCGCACATTTTTTCTTCAACACCACCTCGCTGGCATCTATTTTTCGCTCCCAGTATACCCTAAAAATGGTGTTGATAAAAGCTCCATTTCGGCTGGTTTCATCCCAATTCACCCCCATGAAATATCACCATGAATGCCCTCTGGTTATGTCAAAATAGCGAAAATGACCATAGAAATAGTTGAATTACCCATTAAACATGGTGATTTTCCATAGTTATGTTAGTTTTACCACAGGGTAACCCAATTACCTTAACATTTCAGGTTTGTTCTGAGATCGTCACCAGCGGGACTTGCTCCGACTGTGGAACATGTCAACGATAGCACTGGCTTTTTGCCCATCCCGAAAGACAGATGCAATCAATCATTAACGAACTTTCTTTACTATGGAGATTTCATATTAAATGGTATTCAATGGGGATTTCATGGGGATTATATGGGGATTATATGGGATTGAGTGAGATAGACTGTATCTTACAGCAACTCGGGAACCTAAAAAGTGATGTCCCACTCAGTTTCCATGATCTCTCATGGAAAATCCCATGAATGAACACACTTTAAAGTCTTTAAACCCCGATCAAATCACCATGTTTGCTGCTGAATATCATCTTAAATCCCAATAATCCCTATGAAATCCCATTTAAGACTCCCATGAACATCCCATATCACTCCTCCCCGTTAAAAAACATCCCCACGGCGTGTAACCTAACGCCGCCAAGGTTCAAAGCGCCATAGTCTCCGCTGTGGCGCAGCAAACGGCCAAGAGCCTCAGATCCAGCCATAGCCACCCACAAAAAACATGAGGCGCCATGAAATCCGACAGAAACCCGGGAAAAAAAAAAAACTTCAAACATCCCCCATTGCTGATGGTTAAACCATCATTTTCCCCATTTTCCCTAGTTATATCATGTTATATCACCATTTCCCTAGTTGAGTCTACTCCACAAACCATGAGGCCCAAAAAAAAACAGCGCCTGATTGACTGCACGATGTGCTTGCAGTTCGTACCACTGGTCACCTGGCAGAGTGTGGAACACCTTGGGCCTTGGATGGTTTGAACACTTTGCTCCAGGGAGAATCAATGAAAACTGGTGACTTAAATCATTCAAAAAAGGTGACTGAACTAGGGCAAATGATTGGGCAAAATGGTGGTTCAATCATCAACAATACGGATGGCCTTGATGAGATTAATGGGTTAGAAAGATGGCCTTCTTGTCGGTTTCAACCCATAACATGTGTTTTTTGTTTCGCCAAATGTCATCATGATCACAGGCAGGATGCATCCCAAATTAAAAAATCTCCTAGGGTTGTGCGCCAAATCTTTGCCCATCCCGGTGACTGTTTCGTCAAGAAAATTAACTAATTCAGTAATTCCCTGAACCAATTTCAGATTTACCCTCTGGTTATTTAACATAGCCATGGTATAGATGGCCCATTTATAGATGGTTTACCTATCAAAAATGGTGGATCTTTCCATGGCTATGTTAAATAACCAGAGGGTCCAATGCATGTTCATGATGCAGTGTTCAAGGGACGGAGAACCTGGATTGAAATGGTGTCATTCAAACCATCCATGCAACTGGCTGTTGCCTTCATATTTAGCGGTAGGTTCCATGATTGCATGGCTATGAAAACCCATGTTTTTGAGCTCATGCGGTTCAGTTGGCTGGTATGGAGCAACACCGAAGAAAAAAGACACACATGCTGATCACGCTCCATATCTTGAAACATCCGACTTTAGGGTAACCATCAATAGATCCAACATGTTTTTGAGGTGTATAAACTCAATGCCTCTCATTGTTTGCAATAATTGTGGTTATTGCTCAATGGGCGCACACACACACAAGTGTTGTTTTTGTTAGGACCACACTGTCCATTTTTGGAGGTTGATTGTCACAACGATACTGAAAAAACGTATCATCCATGTATGTTGTGTTTTTGTGCATTTGGGCAAGTTGTTATCCTGAAAACATGGGGATGACCCAACATGCATTAATACCAAGGTGTTATGTCTAGACCTTCATAATGGTTAAAATTTAATAATCCAGAATCCCTTTTATTGCTCTATCCCCACTGTATCCCCATTCTATCCAGGGTGAAATCCGATCAAATCGCCACTAAATCATGGAAAAATATCGTTAAATTTTATGGGAAACTGATCGTTGAATCCCGTTACTTGCAGGTGCAGTTGGGGTTGTTGGTATGTGGGGTTTTAACCTCCACAAGTTAGGGATATGGGGCCCCTACAACTATGGTGCAATATCACCCAGAAAATTAGTGGAAGCCTCACCCCCAGGTAGATATATCTGGCTGAATTCGACTATATCATACCCCAATTACCTGAACATCACTGAAATGTTGGGCCACTGATCTTCTCTTTGGCCCCCCTCCTTGCAAGAAAGGAGCGGTTATATAATTGAAATAAGGTCAATCATCATTTCCCCATCATATCTGGCTGAATTACAATCCATTCACGAACCTGAAAATGGCTAAAATGTTGGCTGGTTGGTGGTTTCAACCATCTTGAAAAATATGAGTTCGTCCATGGGAAAGATTATCCATTCATATGATGGAAAATAAAAGTCATGTTTGAAACCAGCAACCAGATATATATAGTTAGAATATCCCATTCAATAGATGATTTTCCCATTATTATCCCATGATTATCCCATTAACAAACCATTTCAATCAGTGATGTAATCCATGGGAATTTCAGGATCCTAAAATGGAGGTACGTTAGTACCATTTTTCAGGCCATATTTTGTGGGGTATATCCTCTTACATAGGCCTGAAAAATAGGCCTTATATATGGTAGGTACCTCCAATCAATCGGTTCCTGAGATTGTACCAGTATATATATATACATATATATATATATACATATATATATATTATTGAATCCATTTACAACCCATTTACAATCCATTTACAATCCATTTACAATCCATTTACAATCCATTTCAATCAGTGATGTAAACCAGTTAAATATTGGACCTTTGGGTATGATTCCCTGCACCAATTCCCAGCCGGTCGAGTACCACCGAGTCACCCGAAAGTCTGCCATGGCCACCGCCGTTCCCGCGGCAACACGCGTCGTTCCAGCGCCGCTTGGCCACGACAACGGGATCGTTCCTGGAGTTGCTGAAGGGGACCATCAGCATCTTGAAGCATTCCACTGGAGTACTAGTAATTCTCCCATTAAAATCATTTAAACATATTTAAATGGCCATAAAAATGAGTAGAAGACTAGACGACGGTTGGCCCGAGAGCGAAAAACACGTCCTTCAAGCAGCTCTGAGTATGGTAGTCGTAAAAAATAGTCGGTGAATGGTTGGTGAATTTGATATGAGCTATGGAGGGGAAAGTTG
>Ga0126342_10006904_pt1 | contig 20213 bp, 19 predicted proteins | sample Cyp1metagenome_FD_92528 | JGI IMG/M metagenome (GOLD analysis project Ga0126342, IMG submission 92528) | Coral microbial communities from Lord Howe Island, Old Settlement Bay, Australia - Cyphastrea 1 metagenome | ecosystem: Host-associated > Invertebrates > Cnidaria > Coral ...
AGCTTGGCGAAGAGTTGGCAAGGCGGAAGTGGAGGTGGAAGTTGATGCAGACATGGTCGAGGAGAAACTAGAGGAGGAGGACGAGGAGGAGGAGGAGGACAGCTAGCCGAGGAGGAGGAGGAGGAGAACAACTCCTGATAAAATCTAACAACCCTCACCTGGCAGGTGGGGAACAAATAATTTTAAGTAATATATATATATGTGATTAAACATGTATAAATAATATAATATATAAAGCAACAAAAAGCAACATATGAGAACTTAGAACTGCGATAGCACTTTGCATAATCCCGTAAACATCCACAGCCCCGCTGCTTTGATTGAGCATGAGAAAAAAAAACACCATCCTTCGGGTGAAGTCACGAGCCTTGGTGTAAGTTTGAACATGCTTGAACATATACCAACACAAAAAAATATCAAAACATAATCATCAGACTAAAAGGGACAAAAAACTGAAAAGAAAAAATGACAGAAAATACCAGAAAATCAATGTGAAAAAAGTAATGAAAAAGAAACGTGCTGGAAATTCTAGAAAAAGTACAAAATGATAATAAAGGTGAACATATGTAAAATAAAATGGATGTATTGTATGTGCATGTCTAAAATGTCATAGCAAACCTCAATATACCACAACGCAAAAAAAAACGGAAAATGGTTCCCAAAGCGGAAGCATTCCTGAATCCTTTCTCATCTTTGCATTTGTTGTCATGTGTTAACTTGACATAGCTTCAGTCAGATTTCATGATACGATCTTGGCCTACCAGTGCGAAACATATGTTTGTCCAAACTCCTGATAACGCCTCCGCAAATCAAAAACGCCAAGGTAAATTAAAGGAACGTAAACTTTTCCCTCGAAGGAAAATTTGACAAAATAGGGGCGTCAACCGCCCTCTTCCAACATTTGTTGCGGGCACTTGCTTTCCAAAACGGCCGGTTTCGACATCAGAAACCCCAAGGAAAATTAAGAGAACGTCAGCTTATTCGCCGTAAGGCAAATGTGATATACTGTGATAAAATAGGGGTGCCGACAGCCCTCTTCCAATATTTGTTGCGGGCACTTGATTTCCAAAACGGCCGTTTTGGAAATCAGAACCCCCAAGGTAAATTAAGAGAACGTAAGCTTATTCCCCGTAAGGAAAGTGTGATAAAATAGAATAAAATAGAGGTGTGGACTGCCCTCTTCCAATATTTGTTGCAGTAGTGGGGTCCCAAAACGGTCACTTTGGGGAATGTGTCTGAGAGGGTGGGTAGGAAGGTGTTTCAGAGCAGTTTCAGACCAGTTTCAGACCTCTTTTGGGCATGTCACTAGGCTACCTCACTCACTAGACCTCTTTTGTAAAGCTGAAAAGGGTGGAACATATATCATCACATTTCAAGATATTGCATCATCAGATCATATCGGATATGATCGGATCATATCGGATCTACAAACTTTGATGCCAGAGGGTCTGACACCCCCTGGAACCCCCCTGACACCAAAAGAATCAAAAACATGACCATTTAGTATATATAGGGTTTGTAAAAAATTCACCTTCCCCCCCCCCAAGGTTTCTGAAATATATATATATATATATATAATTTTCAAGTTGACCTCCCCCGCCGTGAATTTACAAGACCTCAGGTACCCATCTTTTACAGAACGTTAAGGGGGTCCTGATACTCTGACGAAGAACAACTTCAAATTGTTTCATATGAAGAGCCTGAAGCCTATGCCGCCAGTCACGTCGATACATGACAAAGCATCAAAATGACTCCTAAGGCCCTAAGGTACCTCAACAATTTGATGGACAATCCAGCTGGTTTGAATATGAAGACTTAATTGATGACTGGCTCGGTATAACCACATTGGACGCAGACAAGCACGGACCGTCTCTTAAAAATGCCCTTGTAGGAGCGGCTTCGTTTATCAAGTCGATGCTCGACAATGCCCTACTCCGAGATCCGGATCGTGGCGTCGTGGCCTCTGTCATTTCAAGGACACATTGAGACCGTACTCCGTGAAGGGAATAAATCATGCGTTCCTTTGGCGATTCCTTCAGATGTTTCGCACGTACAGAGGCCAGGGCGAATTCGTGCACTGGATAGGGCGTTTTGAGATCGCTCAGAAGCATCTCTTGGCATCGTGGTCCGATTTGCTTGATCTCTCCGATTTACCGGAAGTAGGCACACCCAAATTCACGGCAGCACTCACCGATGAGCAACGACTACACCACCAGCGGTTAACGACTGACGAAGAAGACAAAATTACCAGGTGACCCTTGGAGAACAGACCACTATACAAATAGAAAGCCCCAACATCAAAATCAATTTCCGCTATCGGATAACTTGATGTCCTTGATTTTCTTGGTACAGTCTGACCTAGAGCGCTGGTTTCATCAATGAATAATCGTCAGATAGCACTGCCTCTGTATACAAATCTCCAAGTGAAACAGCTTTTTCTAGGGCTTTTCTGCGTTTCCCGAACAGGCGTTGCAGACCCAAATTTCGTGCACCGAAAACGGTCCTCTTTCTACATCATTGATGAAGGTCAGGCAGAGGAAGGTGAACAGGGATTTTGGGCCATTGACGAAGAAACAGGAGAAGAAGGATTCACAGGTCTTTGAATTCTGGGTTCTAGGCGCTAAGGGTTCATACTCTAAGCGCCAATTGTACGGCCGATCATTCAAGAAAGGAAAGCCGAAGGGCTATGGTAAGAAAGGCAAAAGATCAAGACCCGGCTTCCGTGCGAGGTCAAAAGGTAAAGGTTATGCAGCATGGGACATTGACCAGCAAGACACAGCTTTTTGGGGAAAAGGAAAAGGCAAAAAGGGTAAGAAAGGAATGAAAGGACAGGATTCTTTCAAAGGAATGCCTTCATGGAAAGGAAAAGGCAAAGGAGATGGCAAGAACAAGGGAAGCAAACCATTTCAACAACAACCTCCACAAGCACATGTAACTCAGAAAGCCTCTTCTAGTGCCCCACAAGCCCCCGACAAACCAGAAGCTGCCCAAGTCGAAGAAAGCTGGAGTTATGACTATGACACCTACTGGACAGATGACTGGTCAACATATGAATCCTATTACGGATATGATGGAGATTACTCCCAAGGTGATTGGTACAATTGCTCTTATTTTGCTTCCGTTGAGGAACTGACCGTAGCAGAGGACAAGCATTCGGAAGATTTTCAAAATATCCCCGTGGACGGACAGACGGACCAAAACAACCGGTTCTGTTTTTCTGTTATTTGCTTGTTCCGATATGTCGGACACGAACTCATGCCGATCATGACTTAATTACATGTTTTTGTTCGTGTCCCTGCTGTACCAGCGCTTCCAAAGTTTGAAAAGGAACTCAGCACAGTGCATCCGATTTGTTGAAGACGAGAGCATCGCGGCCGATTTTGGTGACATGCATTCGAATGAGCAACACATCTGCCCACTCGACCCCGATACTACGGAAGAGCGTGCATATCTGAATTATGATCATGGTGCTCAACAAGCGCTCCTGTGTGCGTATGTGGATCTTGGTTCTCATCGACTTATGTGATTCTTGACTCGGGTTGTACCAGAGCCATGGGTTCCCGCTTTGCGATAGATCGTCTCAAGCCTGGCAACAACATCCAAAGCGTGACCACATTTGGTTTTCAAAACAACCATGTTCAAGTAAATTCTCATTTGCAAATGGAGAACAATCCACTGTCAAGGAGAGACTTGTGATTCATTTCCGACATGATCATGCACACACTGGTTGGACTACTACCTGCGTTGACATCCTCGACAAGGGTAAGGTTCCTATCCTCTTTTCTGTTGAACAAATGCGGAACCTGCGAATGAACATTGAACATACTCCTGCAGGAGAGTTTCTCACTTGTCCATTATTTGGAATGCAACGCGCCGCTCTCGCGGTCAGTACATCCAATCACCCGGTTCTTGACACTATGGCTCTTGCAACATCAAGTTGGAAACCGATGTACAGTTCTCAACCAGAAGAAATTACATGCGCTGCGCAGCATGTAACGGTAAACATCGTCCTCACACAAACAAAGAAGGTTGCAAGAAGTACGCAAAGCCAGCACATGAGCCGAAACCGGCCAAGGCTGTTCCAAAGAAGAGCCCATTTCACCTGATACAAAATTAGAGGTGCCCAGTCAACCATTTCAACCTGATGAACAGCCGATGGTGGCATCTGGACCAAGTTCCGGTTCCAAGGAAAGAGTCCGACGACGCCGGGATCCTCAACCTCACGAAGAGACAGAGGTCAAACCGGACAAGGAGGTTGAAGTTAAAATTAAAAAGAAAAAGGAACCTTCACCTAAAGGAACATTACACTTGCACGTCAGAGGATTCATGACAAGCTTCAATCACCGACTGACCTGTTGAAACTTCACTTGAAGCATTCTCACATGTCAACTGAACAGTTCAAGAGAAGAACATCTGCACTGAAGTTGCCCAAGGGGATCTACAACAAGTATGATCAGATCACCAAATCATGTGATACATGTTCCAAGGCCAAGATTGCACCCTTAAGGGCTAAGGTATCCGGAATTCGAAGTGAGGTCTTTGGTGAACTTACTTTTGTTGATCACGGAGAAGTTTCAATCAATCCTCAATCCAAACGTCAATTCCTACTTCTTTATGATGGTGCAATTTAATTTCATTGACTACTGCCTATGTTGTTCAGAATAGGTCAGATCTTGTGACGATTTCACATCTTCAAGAGTACTTCGAAACGTATCAGCTGAATCCAAAATACACTGTTGCTTGTTGCTGATCAATTTTTCATGGGCATAGAAATGGAAGATTACTATAGCAGGCACAACATTCGACCGGTCTCTCTAGGACCAGGTACACCATGGCCAAACAGAGCTGAAGCGGCCATTCGCATGTTTAAGAAGCAGGTCTCACAGAAATTACAAAGAATTTCCATAGAAATTTCATAAGAAAAAAACAAAGAAAAACCATAGAAATCAAGGAGAGGATGCCAGGAGATTTGAATTGAGTAAGAGACAAAAGCTATAGCAAAGGAGAGGAGAAAATGATTTTGTAAAAAAAGCATGTCAATAAAAAGCTGGACACCATAGAGGATCCACACGGCAAACATACTATTGAAGATCGTGGTCATTCATGGATGTTTTTGGCTGGCTGAAATTCATCCTTTGGAAAAACCTTTTGATTTTGATTCCAATAAGAATGGAGCTAAGTTAAAAAAAAACTTTAGCAAAGGAAAGGGTAAAAGGAATGTATGAAAATTTTCCACCTCAGGCAGCAGCTGAACACAATAGTGGACCCCCACAACAAACATACTATTGAGGACCAGGGTTGCTCATGGACTACCCCCTTGAAAAATTGTTTGGCTGCTGCTTTTTCATTGGGTTTAAAAAAGGCACCATATATTTTGGGAAGTTGGACGCCCCTGAGAATTCCAAAAGAATGGAGCTAAGAAAGTAACAGAAAAAGCTATAGCAAAGGACATGGCAAAAGGAATGTGATTACGTTTATTTTTAACCCCGGGCAGCAGCTGGACACAATAGTGGACAATGGACCCAAACAACAAACATACTATTGAGGATCAGGCTTGCTCATGGGCTACCCCCTTGAAAAATTGTTTGGCTTCTGTTTTTTGAAAAGAAGCATCATATATTTTGGGAAGTTGGACACCCCTGAGAATTCCAAAAGAATGGAGCTAAGAAAGTAACAGAAAAAAGCTATAGCAAAGGACATGGTAAAAGGAATGTAATTACGTTTTTTTTAACCCCAGGCAGCAGCTGGACACAATAGTGGGCCCCCACAACAAACATACTATTGAGGATCAGGGTTGCTCATGGACTACCCCCTTGGAAAATTGTTTGGCTGCTGCTTTTTTGATTGGGTGTTAAAGAAGCCACAATATATTTTGGGAAATTTGGACATCCCTGAGAACTCCAGAAAGTAAAAGAAAAAAGCTTTAGCAAAAGAAATGGTAAAAGGAATGTTTGAAAATTTGTCACCTCAGGCAGCAGCTGGACACAATAGAGACCACCACACATACTATTGAGGATCAATCTTGCTCATGGACTACCCCCTCACAAAAAAATGTTTATTCCGACAACAAACACATATTCATCAAATATTTCAAAAATGTTTTAGAAATAAGAAAGATATAAATTTTGAAAAAATGAAAAATCTGATTTTTTTAAAGTAAAAAATATTACCCCACAAAAACTTTACACAAGAGTAATCAATTCCACAGATCCAGAATTATTTTGGAAAACTTGTCGCAATAGTGCATCCTCGTACTAATCGGCGTACTTCATTCCTTAACCCAGGTCACATGAGGTTCCATATTTGAGATACCAAGGGTTCACACATCGCAAAAAATGAGCCAACATTGAATACTTTCGGGTGAGTCCAACATGTGAACAGCAGCATCAAGGTCATCCTGAGTGACCATCTCGTATTGTAAAAAGGAAAAGCAGAAATCAGAATGGTCAAATGGTCAAGACTCCGCTGTTTCTCTGGTAAGCAAAATGAGAGACAAACGGGCAAACTTCCCAGGACACGCAATGATCTAACTGTGGCGGAGCATGCAAATTCTCAAAACTAAAGCGCGGCATACCTGCTGATAGTTTGCAAGGGCCTGACTGTGACTACGCAACATCACCTGGATGCGATTGTCTCTTGGACAAGGGTTTTTTCGCAGGGCCTTTCCTGACAAGGGCACCATATCTTGTAGCTTCTTGTGAGATTCCATGTAGAGAGGCCACAACAATCACCCGTTTCTGGCTGTAAGTTCAAGGCAGCCCCTGAAATCGAAAGTCTCGTTTTTGCAGCCTAAGACTCCGGTATCTGGTACCTCGTCGGACCATGGCCGCCAAAACTTTTTCGATGACAGGTTTTCCGGACTTTAGGGTTTCGGATTTCCGAGAAGGGTGTCGTCGCCCTTTCGGCGACAGGTTTTTTTGGTTTTCTATTCGCTATGATTGGCAAAATTGCAGGGACTATTTCTAAAATCCCAGGAACTATTTGTAAAATCTCAGGAACTATTTGTAGATCATCTTAGCGGACCCCAGCCCAAGAAAGGATATCTGCAAACATTTCACCGTCCTAGGGCAAACACACTTTGTCAAGTACTGCCAGGGCAAAAAAATCGGGGCGACCGTTTGGCTAGAAAACCAAACTTTTGGATACCGAACCGGAAATCATGAACCTTTTGCACATTGAGGAATTTTGGACATTCAATTTGATTCTTTGGTCGTTACTCAGCAGATATTGACTGCAGAAGTGTATCAAAAATAAAAAGAAGACTAGACTAACCAACAGCCAAACCTGACAGAAGGCTGGTTGGGATTGAAGATCATTTTTTGATTTGTGTTGAGTTCACAGGTTCAGCAAAAATTGTCAATGAGTTTTCAGTATAGGTCCGCATATCATATCCTGGATCTCGCTTTTTCTGGGCTAAGCTGGGTTAGCTCTTGGTTTTTGATTTGTGGCTTTGGACTTTAGAAAAAGTTGAGGAGGCAGCAAAGATTAACAATAGATCGAAACCGTTCTGATCTATTTATACGTCTTTGTATTGCACAGGGTTTACAAATAGATCGAAACCGTTCCAAACCGTTCTGATCTATTGTTACGCCACATTCTAGAAATAGATCGAAACCGTTCCAAACCGTTCTGATCTATCTGCAAGACTGTCTACATACAGGATTGTCAAGATAGACTGGAACCGTTCCAAACCGTCCTGATCTGTGTAATTATCAAGTATGTATGTTCCACTTTTGAATTTGCAGAAGCTACTTGATTTGAACCATAGCTACATTTTCAACTTCCTTCAAGTCAGCTCATACACGTGTAAGCAAGTTCAACCGGCTTGTGGCTCCTGAATTTCGTCTTTTCTGAAAATTTGGGTTCGTGCAATGCACAAACACAGTGAAGCATATCGAATCGAATCGTGTGTTTAAACGAATCATCAAGTCATATCGTGGTATGTACTGTATCTGTAGCAGAGGCATGTATACTGCATGAATGCTCTATGGACTGAAAACTTAATGTATATAATTTATTTTCAGAATATGTGTAAAATGAAAAAAATCCACTAACAATTGTTTCTGGTGGTCCTAAACACTTAGAGTATGGAAATCATATTCAAGAATAAGCCACCAAAAGTCGGTTTACCTTAAAGCACTGGCCCAAATACCACAAGCGCACTATTATTGTAGACAAATGGTTTGGTGATTGCTTTGGCCTCACTATGTATTTCTTAAAAATAGGCCCAGGAGTTTGGAAATAAAGAAACCCCAGTACAGTATCAGTACAATGCAGTACATAGCTCCTGGGATTCCATAAATAGTTCCTGGGATTCTGTAAATAGCTCCTGGGATTCTAATAAATAGATCCTGGGTAGCCATGGCCCCTAACACAGAAAGAGGCCAAAGCAATAAGTTAAGGTATATATTAAATTAAGCCCGCGATTGGTTTTAAAGCTTTTTAAGGGTTAGCTTAGAATTCATTTCGGATCGGTTTATGAATTGTTTCGGGATTAGTTCAAATTAGTTCAAAGCGTATCTAGGGTATTCTAGGGTTGGTCTAAAGTTTTCTGTGGTTGGTTGAAAGTTTGTTTGCGGTTTATTTAAAATCGCTTTAGGATGCTTCGATTGAGGGTAGTTCTGGCTTATATAGAGATGGTTTAGGGTTTTTTGAATAGCTTTTTAGAGTTTACCTAGGGTTGGTTTAAAGCTGATTTAGGATTGGTATAGCGTTTATTTAAGGTTGGTTTAAGTCTGATTTAGGTTTGGTTTAAGATTTGTTTAGGGTTGGTGTGGTGTTATTTAGAATTGGTCTAGGTCTGATTTAGCATTGGTTTAGGGTTGCTCTAGAGTTTGTTTGGGGTTGTAAGACTTGATTCGGTTTAAGGTTGATGTAAAGTTTCTTCAAGGTTTATATATGTTTATTTGCAACTCATTTCCGGTGTATTGAAGGTTTATTCCGAAAAACTACACAATGTAGAAGCTAATGGTCTTAACAACTCCAACGAAGAACCCCCGGAAGCGGAACAACACGAACACAAATGCAGGAAATGTGGAAACCTACAGGGCCACATTAAAACAACAAAATAGAAACTCCGAAAGCAAGAAAGCAAGAGAGCGAGAAACCAAGAGCAACCAAGAGCAGCCAAGAGCAGCCAAGAGCAGCCAAGAGACCCAGAAACCAAGAAACCCAGAAACCGGGGGAACAGAAAGTTAGAACCATGGCGCGTTGCAGAATGAGCGCAGCGGCTGCAAGCACGAAATTTAGACAAGAAGTAACAGCCCTGGCGCGTTGAGAAATGACCCCTCGCGCGTTGAAAATGACCACCCTTCCATTTTAGAGATCGCTAGCGGAGATCTTGCCAAGAGACCTCTCATATAGATCTCTTTCAGAGATCTGGCCAAGAGACCTCTTATAGAGATCTTGTACAGAGACTTTGCAAAGATCTTGCCAAGAGGTCTCTTGCGGAGAGCTTGCTGAGAGATCTGAGAGATCTCTTCAAGAGATCTCTTGTACAGAGAGCTGGTATAAAGATCTCTTATATACAGAGCTGTTGCATGGAGCTTGCTCAGGGATGTTGCGGGGCGCTTGAACACAATCTACAGATCTCTTGCAGAGACCTGTAAGGAGACCTCTTAGAGATCTCTTGCAGAGGGCTTGTGCAAAGATATCCTGCAAAGATCTTGCCAAGATACTTCTCAAAGAGAGCTTGTCCAGAGAAATTGTACAGAGATCTCCTACAGAGATCTTGCCCAGAGGCCTAGCATAGCCTAGCATAGAGATCTCTTGCAGAGATCTTGCCAAGAGACCTCCTGGAGAGATCTTGAACAGAGACCTCGTGAAGAGAACAAAGATCTTGCTAAGAGATCTCTCATGATCTCTCAGAGAGAGCTTGAGCAGAGATCTTACTTAAAAATCTCTTACCGCTTCTACAGAGACCCTGTCAAGGAGGTCTTGCACACCATCTTCCACAGGGATCTTTACAAAGGGAACTTGCAGAATCTACCCTGGTATCTCTTTGTCATTCTTTGTCATGTTCCTTGCAACAATGTTTGGGGTCTCTTGCCGGGTTATTTTTTTTGGTACAATGTACCTAAAGCATTGCTGTGCACAAGTTGGAGGTGAGCTGGGGCGAGGCTGGCTGGGTAGAGTTGCGCTTTCGGGCGTGCCTTCAGTCGCCCAGGGCTACCCGTCCTATCCCGTCCTTATGGCCTTCGGGGCCGCGCGCCACCAAAGCCAAGGCACAGCTTCGGCATTGAAGGGACCACAACATAAAACCTTGAGTTCCTCATCTTCCGAGCCCTCCACCGCAGCAGCTAGAGCAGCTAGCGCAGCAGCCAAGGCAAACTTTTTTCGCTGTGTTTCCTTGGAGAATCTTGGAGATGTTGATTCATATGATTTGATATGTACACAAAGTGGGTTGAAAAAGAAAAGTACCGAGAATAAACGGCCCGAGGTTTGAGCAGGGATTCTTGTCATGACAGGCGCACAAAACCACTTGGTCGCGGAAAAATATCACCAACACACCAACACAACATATCATATGAAACTTGTTGCCTTTTTCGGCACAATTGCCTAAAAAACAAGCACAAACGAAAACTAATCGTCACTAATCCGACTGAGAGCGTCCCCATCTTGCTTAGAGTCCTGAACGGCCCCACCTGCGCTATGTGATTCTTCTGCCATTTGTTGTATCCGAAGCATTGCCCCGGCCACGAAAGGTGCTCCCCAACCCACAAATCCTTCAGCGATGACTTTGCGAAAATCGAATGAAGCTTCGCCTACGAAGGCATCTAACAAAGCACTTTGCAACGCAGCAAACATATTGCCCATGATCTCAATGGAGTCTAGTGGAAGCAATACTTCCTTTTGCCAACTAATCAAGGCCTGGACATCCGAGGCCACGTCCAACTCCTCATACTCCTCATACTTCACCTTGCAAAGATCTTGGCATAGTTCCGTTAAGTGACTCTGAATGTGAATGCCATGTGCCGATAGCTCAGGAAACCCAGCCAAGAGGAGGCTTGGACGTAGGGTACACACCTGCAAGGCAACAACTTGAGCAAAGGCTCTGCCCTGCTCTTCACGCAAAGCTTGCGCTTTTCCCATTCTCTGAGGATGCGCGTGCTTCCGTATCAGCTTCGAGAGCGGCACTGGCAACTTCACTTCAGGAGGTCTCATTACAAAGCAAGCACGCGCAGCTTCCTTACGCAAGTTCGCGTCGCTATTCCTTAATGCTCTGCCCCATTGATGGACGAGAAGCAGATCAACGGAACCAAAGTTGGAAAGTGTTTCTGTTGCATGGATGGCAAGCCTTGTAGCCCAGCGCCTGTCTGGCTCACTTGTCTTAATAGTCACTTCTGCAGCTCTTGCAAGTGCTTGTGTCAAAGATGGCACTGCAAGCTTGGCTGCTCCGCCCAACAGACCAAGTGCTTCTGCAGCTTTGGCTGCCCGCTCGAAGCCCTGGGTGTCAGAGAGGTCCTGTCTGGCTATGGTAACAGCAAGCGCAACCTCTGCAGGATTCAAGATCCAAATTGCCGCCTCGCCGAACAGAGTCACCATCTGCGGGTCAACCTGCGCCCGAATCTCTGACTTCAAAGCCTTCATGCGCTTCCGCACATGTTTCACGTACTCGGAAGAATTTTGCGAAGCAGCCCCTGCCTCTATTAAGACCTCCAGCTCTGGGAATCCTTTGGCATCCTTGCCTTCAAAAGATTGACCTCGACGTTTAAGGATTCTATGCACGATGGAAGCCCATGCGTGAAACCCCCACTGCACAAGCCCTTCTGCAACATCTCTGAGCGAATGCGAACACCTTTGATCTAGCAACGCGTCCTCAATGCTGTCCAATATGCTGTCGGTCAATGTTTCTTCACTTGGAGGATTGGACTTCGCGTCTGGGCTCCAAGCAGCACCTAAGACCGTCAGCGAGCGCAGCTCTTTGGTGGCATTCTCCGCCTCTTGGATTCGTTGCTGTAAGATCTTCAATCCACGCCAGCACGCTGGCGGGCCCAGCTTGACCAAGGTCCCAGCAGCCTCCTGACGTACTGACCGATTGTCATCATTCATGAAATCCAAAAGCCGGTGGATAGCAAAACTCAATGATTGCCCTGTCAAAGTGCTGGAGAGCAAGCGGGTAGCTGCATCACGGGTCTCCTCATTAGCATTTTTTGGCCAGGGCCTCTCAGAGGATTTGCCCCTCCTCATTAGCATGAAGCATTAAACAGGTGCGCCATAATTTGCCAACATGAAACTCCATGAAACTCCATGAAACAGATGTACAGTGCTGAATCAATACATCTGGTGGAACGAGAAAACATGGGAAGTCCTCAGTGCAGCCATTGGATTCCAACGCTGAAGCTAGCAGGCAAGTAGCCGCAACATCTGGAAGTTCTTCATCAACCGCTACCAAAGCCATTTCAGCATAGTGGCGGCGTTCCATGTGCCACTTGTGCTGCGATTTTTGGGTGGCAGCGCGGACTAAAGCTTGCAGGGCCACAGTCTGCAGGATCTGCACCTTGTTGTTGCGGATTTTCATGAGTCGTGTTTTCATAACACGCAGCAGGAAGTCAGAAGCGCGGCGAAGCCCCCACAGTAGAGCCACTGTCACCAACAGAGCCAGCACGAGCAGCAAAGCCGCAGCGACTATCAATTGCCAGGATGCTATCGGAAAACGGACAAACTTTCCACTTGTAAACAACCACCAATCAGGCTCCTCTGTCAGGAAACTTGATGCTGGCTGCCAGTTCGGATCCCCGGAGGATAGTACAAACACGGGCTTGCCAGGAAACTTCTTCTTCACAGCGACGGCGATGTCCAATTCAGAACCGCAACCAATCGCGCCGAACGATCTTTCTAGCGGACGCTTTGGAAATAGCGAAAGCGACACCAGGGACATCACAACCGGAGAAATGCCTGAGGAGCATGGGCGTATGATCTCCCTTGACGCATTATATGTTGAGGAGCATGGGCGTATGATTTCCCTTCATTGCTTCATCCTTGACAATTTGATTTAGTCAATTCAGCACCACCTTCGCATTTTGCAACATGCATGCTCTACGCAAAGCCCTGTTGATGTGGTGGCTGCGCAAAGAAAGTCCCAAAGAAATGGCAGATTAGATCAATGGCAGGCGTGGGAGCAAGGCAATTTTGTGCAGTTGTTCGAAGTTTTTTCTTGCGACTATGCTGTTGGAGGTCCCCAGGCTTGATTTTCTATGATTTTCTGACCTAAAGCATCCTCAGGCCCTCAGGCCGTGAACTTGCCTCCGGCATAAGCCTGGTACAGGTTTTATATTGAACAATTGAGAAAAGGTCGCAGGAGACGCGCGGGTGGTTTCTGAAACTGCAAAAAGGAACCGTGATGAACCGTGCTATGCATACACGTCTTCAATGTCCCTCTTTCATGCCTTTATTAAACATGTGGCCTTACCTAGATCCAACGTGTTCAGTTGACCTTTAAGCCCTTCTCGGCCTGTGAGACCCTCCCACGGCGCAATCAAATAGCGACTTGCTCGAGCTGGCATGACATATGATGTGTGGCCACTACCCTCCGTCAGCACTGCAAACTGCGTGCCCACAGTGACAGTTTCTGCCAATGGATTTCCAGCACTATCCCCCAGAATAATGTTGTCAGAGCCTCCAGCTTGAGCTGCGTACGCCCCTGTTCCAAACCAAAAGTTCCAAAGTTCCAACTTGCCACCGACTGAAAACTGAAGCGTGCAACTTTCGTTATCGACCTGATTGAAATCGTGCACACATAGTGTCTGTGCTTGGATGCATGACCTGACCAGCGCCACGTCGGCGCTTTTGATGACCACGTCGGCGGTCCCACTATCCAGCGCCAAGGTCACTGCAGATGTTTCATTGACATTCAGGTCAGCCCAAACGCTACCTCAGTTGAGCGAGTTGAGCCTTCTGGGTGATCGGTGGGCAACCCAAGAGCGGATGTTCTATGGTTTTTGTATGTTTTTGCGACAAAACCGAACGAAATCAGCCAAAGGAAAAAGGAAAGAACAAGGAAAAAAAATGCGTGGCAACTTCCATGGGCAATGCCATTGCAATGCCTCAGGAAGGCATTTTTGAATCTTTTGCGGAGCGTAGTTGATGTAGTTGGGAATTCACAGGCGGAATTGGTCGGGGACCAACTTTGGCAATTTTTTGGGAAACTGTTGGAACTCTGGGCCAGAATCCAAACCACTGGAACTGCATCAAGCAACAATAATAAAGGGCCAACTTTGACCAAATAGCTGTGGCAATGGATGAACGGGAACGAACAAATTCCTAGGATCACATGATCAAGCAATTTGACCAAAAGAAACCCAAATTCTTCACTGGCCAACATGAATATGGACAGAGAACGACGGTCACAGTCAAACTGGAACTAGTAAGGACCGCAAATTGAGGCACCCACGCCGAGGTTGTTGCAGATTTGGACATGATAGTCTGAACAAAGAGACCCTAAGCCTGCACACACCATTCTGAACTTTCCTTGACTTACAGTTCATGAAATAAATAAATATTAATATTAGTATTAATATTAATAAATTAGTATTAATATTAATATTAATATTAGCATTAATATTAATATTAATATAAATATATAAATATATAAATATATAATATATAATAATATATAAAATAAATATATAATATATATAATATAATAATATATATATACATATAATATATAATATATAACGTATATAATATATATAATATATAACGTATATAATATATAATATATAATATATAACGTATATAATATATAATATATACCGTATATAATATATAATATATAACGTATATAATATATAACGTATATAATATATAATATATAACGTATATAATATATAATATATAACGTATATAATATATAATATATAATATAAAATATACAATATATAATGTATATAATATATAATATATATTATAAAATATATAATATATACTGTAATATAATATATATGTATAGTTGGAACCTTTTTACTGCCACATCAATGTGGGCGCGAAGATGCCTTCGCACTAAACAAATCATAAAATTGAATGCTGGAGCAGTTGGAGGAGTATCAAAACACATGATGTACATTGTGGAACAAACATGAACAGACCTCATCTGCAGAGGGTCATTTTAAGGCAAGTTTAGATTTACGGTTGATAGGACATGTAGTCATACTTGTACCGTCCATTTTACGACCAAACTAGCTCCTCTACTAAAGAAAGGTTGATATACCCTGAGAAAACCTGGGAAATTCAAAAACATCCATTCTGAAATATGGCACTGGTGGTGAATACGACCCTGCATCCAATCTCTCAAGATGCCACTTTTGGTGCCCTAAATGGGGGTCAAAATGGGTCAATTGGGGGTCAAAAAGGGCACTGAGACTGAAACCTGCAAACACGCAATTTTTCAATTCCTAACAACATATTTCCTGGCAACATGTTTTCGATGCTTTTATGGCAACATATTAAACAAATCGTCTTTTTTTTGGTGTTTTTTCCCAATGTTTTTGATGATTTTGATCTATTTGTATCTATTTGTACTCCGAGAGTTTACATCAATTTTCTGGGATGCTGCGGGATGCTATAAAAAATGATAAAATGGATGGCCGTGTAAAATCATGGGATTTCAGGTGCCCCGCGGCCTGGCTGTGGATGGCCCCCTTTTAAGGCAACTGGGGGCCTTGGAGGGTGTAATAGACAGTAATAGAGGCACATTCTGGCGGTGACACTGGTATTACGGCAGGCGTACGGCGTACTACAACAGGCCAGAAAAGTGCGTCTTGTTTCGTAGGTATTCACATGTCTGCACCGCTGTTCTTTCACTTTGGTTTTTATACCCTGATTGGTTTTTGAGCATCTCCCCCAACAAGGAAAAACAGATCGTGGGCCTCACTTATTTCTCCAATATCTTACACACATCACATAAGCATAATGTTTCACATTCTTTCGTTATTGCCCTCATATGTTTTGCATAGTGTTTGTATTGAATCCAAGTTCATCTTGTAAAACCATCCCGGAATGTTGCCACAAGGCGTCAAAACTCCAAAAGGGAAAGGCAACAAAACCAAAAACTGAAGGAGTGCACTCCAGTGTGGTTTGGTTGAGAGTTGCAAGGTTCTTCTCTAGGACTGGGGAAAGAGATAGCTCTTGATCAATTTTGATGAATCTTGGGGGCCTTGCAAGATTCTGCATTCAAACACCTGTCTCATATTTCCTGATTGATCGCATGTCCTCATCTTATCTCCTTCTCATGCTTGCCCATTTGTCTTAGGCCAACTAGAGTCAGCACGGTCCACTGGTGATGCTGAGACAGGGTCCAAATCGAAACCAGGCTACCAGGGCATTCCAGAGGCGACATGATGCGACATGGATGGGAGAACAAATGGAGAACATCCCCAAAGACATTTCGCACAATGGGTGTTCCTATGTGTTCCTATTAATTTAAATAAACATATTTATACGGGTTGATTGGGGTTGATTTATCTATTTAGCGAACTTGATTTGCATCAATGTTCTGGTTCGATATGTACCCTCTCATTGATTTTGAAGCATCTCGAACAACATGAAGTAAACATTGTGTCGTATAATTACTTTGTTTGACGATCTTGGCTATGCACAATCACCTTTCTCGCATGATCTCGTTATCTTGTGTTAAACTTTATATTCGTATTTTTGATATATGTTTGTACTTTAAATCGACCACAATTCGCGGCAAAATCAAAAGGGAAAGGCAAGAAAGGCCAAAGAAAAGCAGAAGGCCAGCATTCCAATATATTCCAATATAATTGTAAGTTGCCAACCTCTTCTCTGAGATCTGGGTAATTAAATGGATTACTATTGATCACTGTTGAGAGATTCTGCATCATCACTCTATTTTTTGTTTGTAGCGTTCTTTTTTGGAATCTGTTTCAAGGATCTATGTTCACCTTCCAATATACTGCAATCATCTGCAATCTACATTATAGACGAGGCCATGCAGGACCAAGGTTTTTGCGCCCATATCCCAAATCGGGTTGTTTATGAAATGACCCCATGTTCTACCAGTTTGTAAGGGGGAAGGGTGGTTCCATTCCATAGAGGTTCAATCAAGGGGGATCAATCCACCAAGGTAAACATATTATATATATATAGTTAAACCATGTTAAACCACGTGTCAACACGATCTTCCAGTCTTGCAGTAGCATAATTCCATCGACATGTGATGACATGTGGCCACCTTGCATCCAAAATGCCATGGACCGCGTTCAAGGTGAAGGCGCCCGTCTCCAAGACCGTGATGTTGATTTTGGCTTCTAAACTGCTGGCATAGATGTTCAAGTTCACCTGGAATCTGCTTGGAAGCTGATGGAAATAAAATGATTGCCATTCGATGCTCGGAGTCGGATGGCTAAACGCTAACTGCTCTTCCAAACGCAGAAACATGAAGAACCACAGCTGTAGAAAATTGAAAGCTGGCGGTCTACAATGCCAACTGATTTCTGCGCCAATTACATTTGGATAAAAACATCGGGTCAATGTCTAACCCTGCTGTGCAACATGGACAACTCCGGTTGAACGAGCGGGGCCGCTCAAGTTTACATACGGGCCCCAGATTTCAATACCAGCGTTGAACATCACATTCACAAGAAACATTGCCAACCATCAATTTTGGATTCTTATGATTCTTTTTTGGATTTGAACGCATGTTGAGTGCATTTAGGTGTTTCTGGGGGCTGTACATGTGGCATGTGCAGGCCTAACGGATCCTAACGGAATCTGACCTTCATTTGCGTCGGGGGCCTTTGCCTTTCATGTGGGGCCTCCTGCTAGGCCTTTGGCATTTGATCACATGGGGTTTTCATTTGCTCTTGGGGACCCCAGTTCTGACATAGCAAGTCCATGGCTGCCATGGATGCAATTTGGCAATGTGAAAGGGCGGCGTTGTAGAAAACACCACTTGCAAAAACCATGGCCGCCGTGGCGATGAGCCCCTATATAGTAGACCAGGGCTTAAGCTGCAAGCTGTAGGGTTTCCAATTCTGCCACCCATGGACGGCTGCCGGAAAAGGGGGGGAAAAGTTTTTTCATGTCTTCCCATCGTTGTGACAAGGCACAAATTCACCCTGCAAGTGCAAGGTGCACATGCCTTGACAATCAATATGATTGGCCCCATTGCTCGGTAAAACCAACCACAATTCACAAGCTGGTAATTCAGTATCTTGTGGCAGCACCTGAGCGCAAACATGAAGATGAGGTGGCCATTTGAGATGACAATCCATGAGTTCATGCACAGAGATGGCGCTTGTCAGAAAGATGGGCCAAATCAACCCTCTGAGGAGCCAACCAAGTTTTGCCCGTCCCATTCTCGCAAATACGTCTGGAACTGTGCGGTCCCTTTTGAATACAAAATCACACCTGCCATGGCGGAGCAATCATCTGGCACGAGCCAGGGCGCATTCCTCCGGTCCCATGGGAAATGTACATTATCACAGCCGGGACAACAAGCGCTGGTGACCATCAGCGCGCAACCTCCTGGAACAGTAATGTTTGTGAAGGTCCTCAGGCTCAGGTGCCACAGCGCACACGTGTCACACCAGCCAACAGGAAAGTCTGGCCATCAATGCAGATTATCCCAAACCTACCAGTTTTTGCCGGTTGCTTCCCCGCCTAGCTCTGATCAGAATGAATTCACAAATCGATGAGATATTTGGTCCAAACAACTTAGAAAATACAACCACTTGATGTGCGGGTTCCTGTGCTTGGTCTTCATCCGTGTTAGCAAAAACAAAAACCAGAACAGAACGCAACCTCTAATACAGGAAAGCGTCTGGTCCAAAGGAAGGTCTCTTCTATCTAAGAAAGTTGTCGCGTCAAGGATCACATGAGGGTAGAACAGGAACAGCAAAAGCAAGCCGAAAACGGCCATACTCAAGCATACACGGCAGCATCGACGCGCTACCCGCTTGGAACGTGTTCGGTAGAGGAGATTGTTGACCCCGCCGGACATGAAGAAACCAACGAGGACCATACTTTGACCGATAATCACACCTAAGTGGCAAATGCCAAGTTCTGCTGCTCAGTCATGGTTCAGAACAGAAACACCATGATTTTGTTTCAAAACCGATACCCAAACGGAAACACATGTCAACTGTTTGTATAGAAACAACTTCAGAATACTTCAGATACTACCGTGATCTACCGTGTAAACATGGGTTTCACAACACGGGTCGTTGATGTTCTTCAACATTTTCGACAACACCCCTGTGTGGCGCCCGTTTGCAACACTCTTGCAATCCTTCAACTTATGTGCCACCTTTGTCTCTTCGACGGGGTGCAAGTTGGGGACGCTCTCCAAAAACACCGTCATGGGATGCCAATGCAATTTACACTTAGGTCGGGTACGCCACTTTCAGAATAACCTGAATGTACCTGAATCATTATATAACTGGTCTGATGGCGGGGTGAAGCACTTATCGACACGCGTTGGACTACATGATGAAAATACTTGTCTTCCGTACGTTTAAACGCGCTCCAGTGAGATTCTCACTGTGACACTCTTTTACAATGCTTCTGCACGACAGCGCTGCAACTCTTTTGCGGCACATCCGGCATACGGCACCGTGCATATCAACACCATCTGCAACAGAGCACAGTGCATCAAAGCGGTTGGCCAATGGGCGGCCCCCCGCTTGACCAAAACACGGCAAAACAATGTAACGCACTATACTATGTTCGAAACTTGCCCCAGGAGATACGACGAAACACGTGTGCGGAGGGTGCGCAGCTAGATATTCTACGTCTTCGATCTACCAGGATCTACCACGCCTGCCAGATCCTGCCAGGCCTGCCCTGTCTGACTGTCTCGGACTGCCTGTCTGACTGTCTGACTGACTCTCTGACTGTCGACTGTCGGACTGTCGGACTGTCTGACAAACTGACTGTCTGACTGACTGTCGGACTGTCTGACTGTCTGACTCTCTGACTGTCGGACTGTCGGACTGTCTGACAAACTGACTGTCTGACTGTCTCTCTGACTGTCGGACTGTCTGACTGTCTGACTGTCTGACTCTCTGACTGTCGACTGCCGGACTGTCGGACTGTCTGACAAACTGACTGTCTGACTGACTGTCGGACTGTCGGACTGTTGGACTGACTGACTGTCTGACTGACTGACTGTCTGACTCTCTGACTGTCGACTGTCGGACTATCGGACTGTCTGACAAACTGACTGTCTGACTGACTGTCGGACTGTC
>Ga0126342_10006905_pt1 | contig 20211 bp, 20 predicted proteins | sample Cyp1metagenome_FD_92528 | JGI IMG/M metagenome (GOLD analysis project Ga0126342, IMG submission 92528) | Coral microbial communities from Lord Howe Island, Old Settlement Bay, Australia - Cyphastrea 1 metagenome | ecosystem: Host-associated > Invertebrates > Cnidaria > Coral ...
AAGCACCTTTCAGTCCATCAGTGGCTTCGCTCTGCCATCCCTGATTCACAACAACCAACCTCTCCTATAGGTTTCCTATTTTTGAAACTTCCGCCACCGCCTTGTGCGGTACTACTGGTAAAATTAGTAAACATCATTAAACCATAAACATGTCAGTTCCAGGATAGTTCCAGGATTGTGTATAGATTTGTCCCAAACTTTCCGAGGCGTTGGCTTCGGTGTTGAAGGACACTGAACATTGAGAACATGCGGGAAACTGTGTGGTGAGGTGCCAAGAATAACCCATACAAAGATTGGAAAACTAAACACTCGAGGAGAAATCACCCCATTTCGCCAATAAGAATTGGAATCGATTCCGGTCAAATGTGCATTTAAACAGCAAACATCGGAAAATGATCAAGCAAAAAATCATCGGTAGACCTTGGTGTTGCTATGAATGGGGAGAATAGGTCATACCATGCCAGAGAAGCGTGGAGTCAGGGCATCCAAAATTTGCATGAAATCGGATTTCAAAGTAATTAGCAATGTCCGACAATTTTGGGTGTGTTGAAGATTTACCCATACACCTTTTCTACGAACAGCACCAAGGGTCCAAGGGTGGCTACGTTATTTGGCCTTAATTGGATGTTTGGGTGTTTGTGATTCGTGCTACCCCAGGTTTACCCAAGATTCATCACAGTTGCTGCTTGCATCTCATGTCGCTTGAAGATCATTCCTCATTCAAACCATATGTAGGTACTTATATAGTACTTACTTGAAAAATAACTAACGCAAGGTGTTGTTTATTTGTTGGATGGCTCTACCCCCAACCTCAATATGTTGTCCTCAAAAGCACCGAACATGACTTATATCCGGTTATTTTTCGTTGGTATCCTCACTCTCACTTTGTGCTGGTGATATCCTTCCCTTCTGATTGATGCAATTCATGATTCCGTAAGGTCTATCTGCAATCTTACATAGTTGGTTGGCTACCTTTTGAAGTGAACAAGATGCAGCTGTATCCCTGTTCTTATTGTACCTAATATCTCCATGTTGTATTTGTTTGATCCCTATCCACACACTGATTTCTTCGTGGCCGCAGTCGCCAGGAGAAACTCTTCGCGGACGCCCGCGCGCAGCTCAAGGAGGAGCTGAACGTTTTCGTGGTAAACACCTTGGGCTCCAGCGGGCAGGCGATTCTGTGGGGGAGAGGTGGATCCAATGGATTTCTTTAAAGTATTTTAAAGGGATATATGTGGCCACCCAAAATGGGATATATGGGGATTTTAATATAAATATATATGTAACTAATGTAACATCATATGATCCAATCTAATCAAATCATGAAATATGGTGATATGATGGAGTTCAACCCACAGGAGATGGGGTTTGAGCTGATCAAACAGCCAACATGGTGATTTCATCATCTAACAATGGTGAGTGAGTCAACCAGCCAAAAAGTTGATTCAATCATCAAGGAATTTTGATTCAACTATCAAACCAACGGGAAATATCATTCAGCCGAAACCAACAGTTGTAGCCTGAGAATCACACATTTTGAAAGTAGTCAAGTCTTCCAAACCGCATGTTGGCACGATTTTGTTGGATAGTTGGACATGTTTTCCGTACGTTGGTAACAAAAAAATCAAACATCTTTTGTAGATGATTCTCACCCGGAAAAACAATGCAGATGTTTTAGCACACCGTTTCTGTTGCTGAAGTCAGTATGGGGGTTGCTATGAAATACTTGGATTATCACACTGGAGTTGGTGAATAGTTGGTGAATAGTGTTTCAAAGTGGTGTTTGATCCTCTACAACTGTGATGGTAAGTGGCTTACAACGAAGCTCACCATTGACCATCTCTTCAATGGTCATCCGGAGAAGCAGCCTGGTTGAGCACATTCTACCCTGGAGCTTGGTAAAACTTCGGGAAAACCACAGGCCTTGTAGACTTGAAGGATTGTACTGAGTGAATCTTGTTGAATGGTTGGGTTTTCATGGATCACTTTGTTCGTTTTGCACCAAGGTATCGAAGGTTAGCCAAGTGTCAGCCATCAATGCCACCCCTGCGGATATGGAATGATCTTCAGATGAAGAACAAATGGATGATATGGTATGGAATGCCATGTTCCTTCAATTTTCTTTGGCTTATGCATGTTTCAATCCCACCCATTTCTGGTTTATCATTGACTATCACTGGGGGTTATTTGTGGTTTGTGGTTTATCGCGTGAACCATCGGGAAATTGGATCTGAACCTAGAAACCAGCGCTCACTTGTTGGGTGGCTAACACCTACCTTGGGGGGGTAGGATCCGGCAGTCTTCCCAGGAGTATTAAAGTCTACAACTGGCCAAAACAGCTTGATGGTTGGTGCGAATTGTGTAACCCTTCGTTGTCAGTGACGTTTGAATTCAAGGCTACAAGACCACAGTGAATCAAATGCAATTCAAAAGTGACCTGTTCCAACTTTTAAACAAACGCGACAAAGTGTCGGCTTGAAAGGCTGTGTGCGTGCTACTGCTTTTGCCAGTGCTTCTTGGCTCATGGCATGATGGGTCGTGGGGGCTCAACACGCACCATATTGTACAAAAGTTCTAGGAGTCACTGGGTTGCTAAAATTATGCGTTTTCCTTTAAATCAACCTATTAACTAGATTTGTAGAGGAATGTGTATGAATATGCTCACTTGAATCTTCATTTTCATCATGGGGTTGTCTCATTGTCAATTATTTAAATGGCTGTTGTTTGTGCCATGAAATGGGATGGTTTCCTGGCACGTTAGTTTCAACCCATCCTGGGAATGATACGAATTCGACTCCAAGCGATTGAAGTCCTAGCTGGCGTGTCACCTCCTATGATAGGATGATTCCTGACGATTTACCCATAGCTATGGACAATGGCCCATAGAAATAGATGGTTTACCTATTAAAAATGGTGGATCTTTCCATGGCGAACTGTTAGTCATAACCAGATGGTACAATTATTGTGAATAGTGTGCAAGTGTGACACATCGATCACATCGTTTTTTTTTCCATACTGCCATATGGGTCAGGAATTGCCAATGTGGTTCCAAGACACATCAAAAACTAGTCTCTGCGGTATTTCAGATCTTCAAGAATCCAATAGTTAGGCTGTCCACACATGTTTCCATACTTTTCCTGGCATCATTTGGAGCCGTAAACGGACAACCCGTAAAGCCCCAGGGATCCATTGCTGCGCTGGCGCCTAGGTTGGCCGAACTGCAGGGCGTCGGGGATATCGGCGACTATCTGCAGGAAGGTGCTGAGGCCTTTGGGTGCCTTGGTTGATGATCCGATTGGGGGGGTAGTGAGCTGTGGGAATCCCATCAAACATATATTGGTTGGTGGTTTGGAACATGTTTTATTTTCCCCAACCAGATTGGGGATGATGATCCAATCTGACTAATAAATATTTTTCAGAGGGGTTAAAACCACCAACCAGTGTATGTATAGTATATAATAATCCCATGATAATGCCATTAGCAGAATAATGACTGGCAACAATAATCAATAATCCCAATAGTGACAACAATCCCATCATAACCCAAGATTAATCTGGCAAACCGGTCGCAAAAATAAACAATCCCAGTCAATCCACCAGAAATTGTTTGGTGTTACCCATCAAAAAGGCGAGGTTCATGGCATTGGGTTTACCACACTAAGGATATTAAAGCCAGACCAAAAAGTGGGACGATGGGGATATAACTGTGCGACCATCAAAAATGGATTATTATAATAACAAGCATACAGCAGATATAGATTGACTTATTCTAACCATACACCAAATTGAAATCGATCTACATGATCGCTTCCCGGAAAATAGCAAGTACTGTACCCCCAGCCGCAAAAGACAAGGGTCAGTCCTAACCAGTTGTACAGGGGAAATCACGGAATCCTCCTGAAATTGCAAGCTCTTAACACGTTTGTGTTTGTTTGTCTAAAACATGAGAACAAAAAGAGTTTGTTTAACTTTAAATGATTCTCACCTCATGGTTTTTCAACGCTTTTAGCTGTCTAACTTTTGTATCTATTCTGGATTGTATCACGTATAACAGTCAAAATAAAAGGGGGCATTGGTGATAGATGAGTGCCAGCTGCCAGGCATCCCATTCTTTGGGGGTAGGCAATTGACCCATGTCAAAGTCGACAAAAAACAAATCAGGGCTTGGCCCTGACCCATACCCAGCAGGGTTTCCTTCATCATGCATTGGTTAGTCGTGATTTGTATTGATTGTAGTGCATAATATTCATACTTTTGTCGTTTGGTGAAGTTTGGATTCTGGTTTTGTCCTCATTCACATAGTTGATCTTGCACATGATAAGTTATAAGGGACAATAAGTTGGTTACATCCCGCAGCAAAAGGGAGAGAAATGGTGTGCGGTCATCCGTGTTTCTGGGGACCACGAGAATCATCTTGATATCAATGCATCCCTCAGAGCTTGCTGATGTTTCTCTTCACTGGATCCCAGGTTTTTCCTTGTGGGGGGTTTTCCTCAACACCATGGATGATGAACAAGTCATGATCCATCGTCAAGAGACATCTTTAATTGCAGTTCCGCTATTGGTTGTATCATGTTTCATTGTATATCCGAATCCAAGGATGCAAGGTAAACTCCCTACTCCCTGTATATAGTTATTTTGGTTTATCGTGCTCCATTGCTGATTACACCCCCAATTGCAGTTGGCTGAACTTCCATTTTATATCCATGTTGTGTTGATTTAGGTTGATTGGCAGATCTTCCATTTTGTGCATTGAAGGCACCAACAAGACCGCAAGCTCTTTGCGACCTGAAACCCTTTATGAAACACTTTGAAACTGGAAAAGTGAAGTGGTTCATAAATTGATTCACTTTGTTTCAGAAAGTTGATAGATAGTATGTATACATGTGAGGAACCAACAAAATTATTGTAATACTAATTTAGTCTAGTAACCGATAGGGGACGACCCCTATACTGATACCGATACCCCATTTGTGATACCTCCGATCCTCCGGGAATACTGAAATCCTCACAACCGATAGGGGACGACCCTAATTTGTGCATGGCATTCAGTTTAACATATAATTTTGTCCGCTACTCATGTGCATAATCAGTCTCGCATGATATATACATAATGTAACATAATGTAACAATGTATATGTATACATCCAATAATGTGCATATTACAGTATTACATGAATATGATCCAGGTTGTTTCTTCTGAGGTCCTCCCCCATTTGGCCTTGCTTCTACCTGGCTACGCACCCTGGCGGCCCTGGCGCGGCATGGTAACCGGGTAACAGCCACGTTATAATCCCATTTACAAATGGAATATCCCCAGTTCATCCCAGTTCTATATGGCATAAGTTTATAATGCTATCTGGGTTTTAAAAATTGCTATACTCATTGAATTCCCATTACGTCAGTCATTCCTGTGTGGTGGCCATCCCCTTCTATCCAGGTATAAGATGAAGAGTTTCAAGAAGTTGGGGCCAAGATCCCAACTTAACCCAGTAACATCCAGTAACATGTTTTAGCTGGCCTTCAATGTAGCCGGGATGGAGGTTTAGTTCTTGTTGGAAGGATATGATTTTTATTGCTTAGATCCTATGTTCCGTACCTCCTGTACTTTGTTTTGGTCAAACTTAGCTGTATGGCCAAAAAAGTGGGACCCCGGTAGACCAACTGAAGTTAGCACCTTTCCTATCTTGGGGCGAGGTAAGTTCGAGCCATTCCCATTCTTGGTTGTTTCTTGATTTCACTTAAAGTAGTGACTTTCCCATGAACATGTAGCTCGAAACCAACCACATTCTTGTTGGTCATATCATGATTTTTCCTCCAGCTGAAATCAAATGTATATAAACCGTAGCTGCCGTAGCTAGGAACCTACTCTTCAACGTCAGCGTTCTCACTTTGTTGCGCACGACTTCAGCAGTCTCAGCGCCTTGCTTTGGATGGAGGAGTTGGTGAGCTGGGTTGCCGAGATATGGCTTAAATGTAGTGACGGCAGCTACTCATACATCAGATGTGAACCAAAGAAGAAAGGGATACAGCACTAAGATTTACTGTAGTCAATAGATAATACGGATACATATCAGATTATGATAATAATGATGGGTTCAGGCTGCACACAATTGCATTTCAGCAATAACATTATGAGATGAGCACCGTTCTTAGTGGTTGCATTGGTGCCGAATTGCCATACTGAGTTGGGTATAGGCCCAGGATGCCCCAGGCAGGATATTGAGATGTAATCACCAACAAATACCGATCTTAGCAACAATGAAGAGATTTATTCAACCATATCAATTTTTAGAGGTAACATAAAATGTTGAGATAGCTAAAATAAAGGATGTTTTTACCTAACGACTGGTGGGTTGGGCCACCAGCAAAAAGGTGATTTCACGAGTCCATCAATCACATGGGTCGAGTAAAAATGAATGATGCTAGTGAAAGGACATCAATGGGCGATTTAGCCTGCAAAATGGGCATGTTACTTAAGTATACTTAAGTGAATTTAAGTGAAACAAGTGTCAATTTACTCACAAACACCAAGGTTAGCTTTCAACCCACTGTTCCGCAGGCAATTGAGGAGCAATTGTTCGCTGAAATGTTTGAGAGGAGATTCTTTGGTGAGATGTTGATACTAGAGTCGGTTGATCGGAAGGTGGCTGCAGTGACTGGTCTTGTTTGCTTTCATTCACGGGTGAATTTCTTATCTACTACGGATATCCAAGATTGCATACGGGGTCCATTTTCCCAATTTACGGCAATTGTTCATCATTTGTCGGGTTAGATCCCCAGTTTGCCACCATACTGTCTATATAATCTGATATATTTCCATGTTAAATCACTTAATTAAATCCTCAATTTTCATGGTACACCCACGGTACAACCACGGTAAAACCATGGTGGCCACGGCGGCCACGCCACCGGCGGCTGAGGTGTCCCTGGCCATGGCCCTGGCGGTGCCCATCACCGCGGTGGCCTTCGCCTCCTGCGACATTCCGCTGCTGGGGCCGGGGCAGCCCCTGGACAGGCGGACGCGGCAGCGGACGCAGCAGATGGGGCGAGGGACAACAAAGCTATGGGGAGGATACATATATAAATATTATAAATATGGAAAAATTAGAAAAATGAGAAAGTCAATGACAGGAGGATTTAAGGTTGAAGTTCGGACATGCAATGAAATGCATGCTTCTATGGAAGTCATTCGAAGTAGAATATGGCTGTGAGTAGAGCAAGATGCTGAAAAAATGTGTTTCCCATAATGTGCTGAGATCATGAAATACATTCAATGAACAACATGAAGACAAAATTATTGAACGTTTACCACTACAAGGTGGAGTCATTCAATGAACTGAAGCACAAAATGGCTATGAAACACTTCCACCCCAGGTTGGATGCTTCAAGGACAAGACACTGTCTCCCAAGTAGTCAGGTCCCCTGGCCACTGTACCGCTTTGTGGCTCCTCAGCTGCTGAAGTACATCCATGTTGCATGATGCCGAAAATGGAAATGATCCAAAGAAATAGCCTCAACATGCCTCAACAAACATTTGCATAGACCATTCGTTGACTTCGACACTTTGACCATAGTCCTACCGTTTGACTATACCGCCATGGCACATGGGAACTTGTCTGACCTGGTCTTTTTGGCCTTGCTGGCCGTGGTGGGGCAGTTCTTCGCCTGCCCGCATACGCTGTTCCAAGATGTGGGGCCCTTCAAGGCGCAATTCAAGGCGCAGAGTGCGGACATGACGGCAGCTTGGATGCTGTTGGGGCATGATGGGCTTATGCTGAGACCTACGGCGCTACGGGTGCGGGTTAAGATGATCAATCCCCAAAATGTTGGCCCAGAATGCTACACTGATGACTTGACCTCCGACTCCCAATGGACGAATGGCCCATAGGCGACCTGCCACCTGACCATACCATGATCGCCCAAAATTGCGTTTAGCAACCGGAGGCTCCATGGACTTTGGGATTATATTTCATATCTCTTCCCGCCAACAATGAACACCACTCCAGACACCCTAACATATTTTGATTGATGATACTGTGCGGATTTGTTCAGTGTGTCTCAAGAATGGAAAGGTTATGAAGGGTTTTATCATGATCCGGGAACAGGATGACTTGACCATCTTGACCCCCAAGGCTATGATCAAGCTGGCGGGTGGCTTGCTGTTGATCATCGGCATGATGCTTTCCTCTGTGAAGTGGAACCCCATTAACGGCAAGATGGCAGGCCACAGCGGGACAGGGGATGCTGGTTGCCACATAAACTATGGCAGACCCAAGGAGGAAGCCTGAAGACGGTTTGTTTTGAATACCTTTTTGTTACTTGGTCTAATTTTCCTCGTTTCCTAAGGCATCCCAGGATATTCTAAGATGTCCTAAGATGATGATTGATTAGTTGAGGTTGACGTTTGATGGCTTCGTTTTGTTGGGATTTCGTGACGGCGCAGAGGCTTTGGTGCCTTCACCTCACTGGGCTACACCCTGTACTCGCTCTTCCAGTTGCCTGGCATGGAGATGGGCTCAAGTCCAAAAAGTCCACTGGTTTAGAAATTTTAGTAGCATTACCCTCTGGTAAACTAACATAGCTATTGAAAATGGCCATTTATAGTGGATATTCCCATTAAAAATTGTGATTTTCCATAGCTATGTTAAATTACCAGAGGGTAGCCTATATTAGCCTCCATTTTAATTGGCATGAATTCAAGTATGCAGTACACCATAGTACACCATAGTACACCCATTGTACGACTCAGATGGTCACCTGGAAAATGGAGATTTCTACTGCAACCAACGTGGCCAAATGCTGGTCGGCAAAAGAATCGCCATCGCTGATCAACAAAGCATCTGAATTTCCTTTTTGGTTGACAATCCAATGTTCTGCCTGTTTGCTGATTACAATCTATTTGTTGGCAAGTATCTCAGTATCTCTTTTTGGTTGGTTACGTCCATTTGTCATCAACTGTCTGTTGGCAGATGCTGCTAGAATAGCCATGATATTCTGAAAAAGTATAAAACCACCTCACATCTCACAAACTCACTGTAAATCATGTTTTTTTTGCATGTTTTTGGTAAGGTTGAGTTTGTGATTTCTCATTTGCCCATTGACAGCACCGTCAGGTTGGATGGTGCCTTCGTCCCACGGCTTCTTTACGCCTACATCGGCGTGGTCCTGCTGGGTGCGCTGCACATCTTCGCGATGCCTTCCAATCCGCTGCCCAAGAAGACCCCGGACGACGGGCGGCACGTGACGGGAAGAAGGGCCATTGTTTTTTCGGCTGTGGCTGTTGTGGGGTCATATGTTATATTATACATATAAATACTGTATATATATATAATTTTATATTTATATCTTGCTTCTTAGAGGTGGTTTAAGCAAAATTTCAATGTGATGGGATCATCAAATATCATCAAAAACGAGGGCAACATTTCGAAAACCGGGGATTATGGGGAAGCATCAATAGATGGGAATTACTCACGACAAATGGAGTATAGGTAGTGGGGCATATCAATGATGAATCTGTCTGCTGTTTTTACACGTTGTATCTTCAAGCTGACGCATATTTTTGGGGATCTTTGGTTCAACTACCACCCAGATATCTACCTGCAGCATCCTGCATCCTCAAAGATGTCGCGTCCACTGTATCAATCTCTATGACCAAGCGGAACCAACGTACATTTGTACGGACCGTATGGGGCTATGGCGGATATAGTTCATGAAAGGGGCATCCCAGGAAGGTATCCCATTTGCAAAGGATTCTTCTCTATACTGGTTATGTTTAATAGGCTTGACTCGGCTTGACATGTTTAAAACATGTCTAAATAAAGCGCTGGCCAGGAGACAAAGAACAACCACGGCAACTTCTCCGATGTCATCGCTCTCAGTTTGCTGATGGTGTCTCTGTTGATGTTTTTCTATCCAAAGCATTTGTACGAAGACTTTGGGCCATTCAAGGCAGGATGATCAGTGAGTTACACAGGCACTTGTGGCTGGCTGGCAACCATTCGAAACCTTTGGGTTTTTGCCAGCCAGCCGGTCTCCTGTGAAAATTCCCTGCGCCAAACTCAAGGGGGCCATGGGATGATCATTGGTGGTATATTTTGCACAATTCGTCAGCAAACATAGCATGGGGGATTGAACAAAAGCCAATGAGTTGGGTTTAACCATGAAATATTGTTCAAATATTGGCAAATTGACCATATCCCAAATTCATTGGCAAATTGACCATATCCCAAATTCATCAAATTCCTAGTGTTTGGTGGATGAAAAATAAGGGTACACCCATTTGATTCCATGATATTTGCGTTGGCGTTGTAGCCACGCCTTCGGTACTGGTTTTTTTTCGCCATTAAGCAGCTTCCGGATCGCAGGCGCAGCTGAAAAGCGAGAGTCCTGACTTGACGATCTTGACCAAGTTTGTGGCAAGTTTGTTCCTGATCGTGGCCCTCATGTTTTCAGGTGCACCGATCTCATAACCTGAGCACCTTCCAAGAATGAAATATGGGAGTGCAATATCCCCCGGCAGATTATTTCCTCCCACGCAGTCTCACAGATGGTGATTTCATGTGATTTCTATTAAGAGGCTTGATGATGGAAGGGCAGCAACTCACTCAAACTAATTCATGCCGAGGCAGAATCAGAATTGCCCACTTCTGAACAAGTTATTTGGCCAGTAGAGTTTGTTTCTGAAACAGACCTGTGGCTCTAGGCACCAGTGGCCACCCATCCTCACAAACTCCGTCATTGGCATGACATTTGTCAGCAAACGGCCTATATAGGGTCAGTTCTTGGACTAGTTCAGAATTAATCGACAAGAAAGTCATCACGAACTTCAGTGTAGCCGCTATAGCCATCAACCAACCATCATTTTTGGGACATGTCCTGGCTTTTCATTGGCTAATTTATTTCTGGTGGTTTTATGCCAGGGATTTTGGCAGGTGTGAAGTGGAACCCCATCAATGGAAAACTGAGCGGTCTTGGCGGCTTCATTGCTGCGGGCTACACTGGCTACAGATGCTCAGCTCATGGAATTCTGAAGGGAACCCCCCACCAAGAGTAAAAGCTTCTTGAGGCCTCGGAGACAACTTCAATAACCAGATTGGTGAGGGCCTCTTATCCATCTATTCTCCATATGTATTGAATATATTGTTTTGCGGGGTCACTTCTGGGGCTTGACTCCCCAGGATCAGTTTAAAGATGTTTGAAGCGGTAGATGTCGTATGGTTTTGGGAAAACTATGGTCGGACCAGGGATGACCAGGGAGAATCATCCAACAATTGGCAAACTCTTCAGGTTTGTGAATGTGTGGTAGTTCCCATAGGATCCATGTATGCTATATATGGTAACATTTACCATCAATATACCCCCAATGTTAGTATATATACCATACATGGATCCTATGGGGTTGTATAGCATAATTTTGATTGATTATGTAGTTGGATGGGATTTTTGTATACTGTATGATATCATTTGCCCGAGATGACTCACTCAATGGGACGGTGGAAACTCATTGAGTTCCGCAACACGTTCCAAGACACCAGCCACATGCGTTGCTGAAGCAGGACATTACCCTTTGGATTTGGAAATCCATGGGCTTCCCGTGGAACCTGATCTATGTTAATTCACACTGCAGGGCAGTTTTGGTTTATAGACTCAAACATGGTTGATGTTCCATCCCCCAAGAAAAGTATGATGTCAATATTCCATGGCGCGCATGGTGATGTTCGTTGAGTACATTCCTGTCGTATCCATTGTGATTTCATGCTCAAGGCTCCTACGTGGCAGACGGGGAGACCATCGTGCCACGGCTCTTCTACATCTATGCGGTGTCTTGGTCCTTGAGTCCTTGGAACGTCTTGGCAATCCTTAACGGACGCTGAGTAGCACCAGCATGGTGTATACAATATGGTCAATCATTCAATCATCCCATAGCCCATAGGGTCCTTGAGGTCCCGCAATTGCTTCTATCCTCCAGATGTTGTGCTGGCGTCCGATTTTCCTCTGTCACTGATGCGTTCAAGTGATTAATGTTTCTTTTGCCGCATTGATATTTTGTAACATGGGTGGCTCGACCACTGGCAAATCAATGATTTTTTGTCTATGATCTTCCCATGTGTGTTTGTTATCTCCCTGTCTAAACCCTGACAAAATGACAAAAAAAGCAGATCCAAATGATCCAAAGCCAGCAGTTTGTTTGTCGCCGAGGTGGTGCTTTTCTTGGGAGCCCTGCACATTTTTGCCTTTCCCTCCAATCCCGTGACACCGAAGCCTGAAAAGAAGGAATGAGCATTGCAGATGAGTGCAGAGGGTTGATAAGTCAAATCATTCGATAAAGGGTTGAATTTGAGGTTATGAGGTTATGAAATACTAAGTGAGTAGTTGATTTGCCAAGATGAGTAGTGATTTGGAGATGGCAATGAACCCTTTGCTGAGGCTACAACAGGGCTCAATAATATTGAGATTCAATTTGATTCAATAAGCAAATAGATTTTATATGATTTTATGGGGCTATGACTGGACTCCTCACATGGTGAAACCCCATCACCGGGGTATGGTTTTGGCAGCGACGAGTCGGGAGCCGTGCTGGATGAAACCAGCAAGGTTCGCACAGGGTCGTTGGAAGATCAAAGATAGAAGAGTGAAGTAAGGGAAGCAAGTCAAGTATTGTTTGAAAATAGATAATTAATGATAATTAATGATAATTACACTATAGTCACTATATTGCACCCACACTCCCATTTTTGATCGTTATTCTCCCCATTTGAATGGCCATATGTGGTGGTATTCCTGCATTCTTTTACACCGCCAAATTTTACATTCCCATTGTATCCCATTATTGCTCTCCATTGCAGTTGTTCTTGATACCCCCACACAAACCTATCTTCCAATGGCATCCCGATGATCTTTGCATCGCTGGGTTTCCATGCCAGCCTTTAAGTGCTGGTGACCGTGCGGGTGACATGCGCGGGAACGCGGACGTACAGATCACGCAGTCCGTGGAAAAATACTTCGAGACACACACCTGGTTGCACCAAGCTAATACAAATACGATGTAAACAACTATATAATATTATATAATATGGTCACCTCCTCCAGCAGAATCTACCTCGTCTTATTTTGTGTTGATTTGCCAGTTTCAATTTGTGGAAGGCGTGGCATTTCACGACAATCAGGCTTTATGAGTTCCGCTGTGCCTGTAGCCTTTGCAAAACGTATCGTTTGTGAGAATGATTGCCACACACAAGGGATAAAGTAGTGATACGACGCGTTTTTTCACCCAATTTCAAGCCATAGCATTCAAGGTTTTGGCAGTAAACCCCTGCATGGAGAAAATTCACATCATTTGATGAATGCTACCCCTGCCCGCGTAGTCAAACATGTGAACAAAGAATCAATGGAATTTCCCAAGCAGATAGACTGTGTTTGGAGGGGTTTGCCATTGGCATTTGTACTTGCGAGAGGGCCCATTTTCACAGAGTTGCAGGTTCTTCGGTTTCGGTCTGATCTTAATCATCGCTGGTCTTTGCCTTTACCATGGCTGGTTGAAAGGCGCCGTGGGGCAGGAGAGTTAGACGGTTGAAAGACCAATGAAAGGCAAAAAATTGGAGATTTGCGTCCAACTCATTTTTTTTGGGGGTTGCAATTGGGTGGGGCTCCTGTTTCCGGAAAAAGAGATGTGGACGGGTTTTAAGATATCTTTGGCATTCTTTGTTCCACTATTCCATTTTTGGGATGGGGCCCCAGGTGACATGGAAAACATAGGATGGCAGGACCAGATCCACCGGCAATGCCATGTTTTTACATGTTGTTGTCCTTGAATCATCAATTGTTTTGTGTGTTTTCGGGGAAATTTGGAAGCAACCTCATTGGCCGACCTCAGCACAAATGATGGTTGGTTATGCGGATTACCTCAAAAATTGCTTATGTCATAATTTATGTCAGGTTTCTAAATGTTGCAATGTGTTTACTACATGTTGCAATATGCCCAGATTTTCGACCCCCAGCCGTGTTATTGTGCAAACCACCATATGTATCAATGCATTGGGAAGCACGCAGTATCTGCAGACTTTGTTTGAATTCCGTTTACTTATCTCCCACCAAAAGACAAATACCATATCTACCGTTATCTACCTGCAAATTATATTGCATACATCGTACATTTGCATACTGTACCATTTTTTTGGTGACGCCGGGCCTTGTCGTTTATGTTTGATTAGTGGTTGCCACATGTTTTGGACTCATTCTCATCCCTCTTGCATTGCCAGGGAGTCAGAAGAAGGCCAAAGAGTGAGTGTGACGTGGGTGTCGTGAGCAGTGGCTACAGAGGGAGCGTCTCAAAACAAATTGTTTGTTCAATCAAAAGTCGCAGCATTTGCTTTCAGAATCTTTCAAATGATTGAATCCCAAGTGCCAGTCACACTTTGCTTTCAATGAAAGTGTTTGCACATCTACGCATCGGGGGAAGGGCCACACAGGTTGGGGAAGTGCTTTAGGGGGTAGTCAGATGTCCCTTTTTCAAGTCGATTTGGACCTTTGAATTTCTAACCATCACATGGACACGAATTAATGACTATTAATGGCCGCCTTTCACAAGAGCTAAAATGCCTAACGTGTGGTCTCTCAAGATCAGGAGCTTCCCAAAAGCATATATTTGCCCTTCTCAAGCAGACAGAACATATCATCAAATGCTTGGGTTTCTATTTAGTATATACACTTATATAACATATTCTCAATTTTGTTTGGAAGCACTTGAATAAAGGTTGGTGACATCTCAATTCAGACGCTTCCTGACATCAGAAGGCAGCCCCTTCCCGCTGCCTTTAGAACTGCGCAGTTCTCCCAAAGAGCACAGCCAGATGCAGTGAGTGCAAAAGGGGCTGGTTGGCTGGTTGTGCTCAAGCAGTAGATTGGGCAAACCTGGTTGGGTATGCCTGATGTTTGCATGTGTTTTCCTCTTTGCCATGAATAGTGGTACATACTGAGCAGCTGAGTTGTTATTTCTGTAGGGTATCTAAAGATCCAAAGCCATATTATTAGCCATGGAGACTATCCCTCAGGGTTGTTATGTTTATCCTTTGAAAATTGAACGGAACTCTGGAAAATTGGGTTTGTAGAATCCCTATTAGTTATAACATGTTAACCAAAATTACCAAATGTGCAGTAAAGACTCACCGTCACCAGCTGTGTGTCCAGGCCTCACACAAAATGGATCATGTCAGGTCGAACACTGCAGAGAATTCAGCCAGGCCGAAGGAAGTCGAGGCTGGGCTTTTGGGTAACGCTGGTAAGGCTTGGTGAATGGTAGCCAGATCTTGTGACCAGTTCTGGTATTGCAATGATGGGATGATACGGAGAATATTCTTATTCTGGCTTGATATTCATATTCTGGGTTCTTTGTTTTTCTCAAATTGGTGAAAGCTGGGTTGCATAATGACTCTGTGCAGCTGCATGTTTGGGGATTTTCTGGAAAAAAATAAACATACAGCATACTCAGTATATATCCTTTATCGAAGGGCATTGAAGGTTGGCCCTGGTGGGTTGCATGTGGGTAATCCGTCAGAGTTCGTTGCGGTAAACTCACAGGGCTCATGTGAGGATGACTTGCAGTTGATTTGACATGCATTGGATTTGCTACCTTTGTTACAACATGTTCCAACTGGTGAACCATTTTGTTTTTTTCGTAGTTTGTATGCATGTCAACGATGGACCATCTACCAACGACACCAACTAGCCAACAATGTTTGTTCCCGTAGGTTATACGCCCTTCTTGAATCTGTTTGTTGTTATTGGTGATCTATCCCCCTCTATTAAGTTGGTGAATATTATACCATCCACTGGGAAGACGAACATGACCAGCCCCACAGACTTGGGCAGGTTTCAAGTTTCAACTACCAAGACTTCACTGCTGGTGGTTCATAAGCAAATCCTGACCTTGCTATTGATCATGGTTGATGTTGTGATGGTGTGCGAACCACCGACTTTATGGCTTTACCAGGATTGTAATCGATTATTTGTTGGACAGAATTATTACCCGAGTTGTAAAACAACGTGGTTTCAACCAGTCCCAGCCATACTCAAACGCATTAATATACAGTCATCCAAAGAGGCAATGTTCCTACGAGTACTGATAAGTGCCCATCAAAAAATGTTTGCTTCGCCAAAAAAACATATTGCCCATTTATACTCCGTATGAACTATCCAGTCTTGTTACAGTGGTTTAGTTTGGCATTTGATAGAGTATATTTCAGAAGAGTTTATAGAAAACATTCTACCCAATATTTATTTACTCACAATTCTTAGTACCTAAAGATCTAAGATGATCCCAGTTCCCCCTTTGCTTCAGCCTTAGGTATCAACTTCCGGCAGCCCAGCCGCATTGGCTGCGCCTGGCTCGGCGGAGGCGACTATTTGAAAACATATGGGGCAGCGGATAGCATTGGTGCCTGAAATTTCATGGAAATCCTAAGCAGGGATAAGACGGATCAGCGGCTTGCAAGACTATGTTCCTCTTGGACAGGGATTCCAGGCTAAGCTTCTGGGAGCGATTGGCACTGCCGAAAATGGTTCCACCATCAGTGTGAGCAGCAACCTCGTTCAGCTATACCAAATCCTAGGCAAATCTTGGTTAATGGAATTGATTTTCAACATGGTTACACCATGTGACACCCATATGTGAGCTCGGCTCAACCATGTCCAGGAGTTGATCGCCAGCATTCGCAGAGAGGCCGAGATCAGTAGGATTGGTCCTAGACGGGCTGGTTGTAAGACAAGAATGGCGGTCAGAACCTGCATATTTATCAAGAATGGTATGCAGAGAGAGAGAGAGAGGGAGAGAGATATCGAGAGATAGATACATAGGTAGATAGATAGACAAATATGCACTGTATCGGATTTCTGTGTATTTCCATGTCTAAGTATTTTCAGATTGGTGTTCGCTGTTTTGGCTGCACTTAGCCACTGACAAGTTGACAAGTGTTCAAAACATAGCCATGGCCCAGGTATTTGAAAACTAGAACACAATGTTTGGGTGTCCTTCATGCCTATGTTATGTAGAAAACCTTCCCTATGTTATGTTTCTTTTCCAGCAAAAGACAGCAACATTTGGCCCTTTGGTCATGTGGAATGACTCCATTATCCTATATGGAGTACCCCGTGACTTTGACAGATACAATTCTACCCTATCAATGTGCAAATCAGTGCTGCAGGGCTTGGGTATTCGACCATAAAGACATGGTGATATTCTGTGATATTCACAGGTTTCCCAAACAAACATGATCCTCAAACAAATCCCCAAAAAATAAAGGGAAACAGGCCCCTGACAACCCAAAACACGCCCAAATTCGCAGAAGCGATTCCTCAAGATAGATAAACAATGTTAAAGAACACCTTCAAAAATCCAAGCACTATATCATCCAGAAAATTGAGATTGATATGGAGAAACCATCATTTATAGACCATCTGTCTTTTTTTGGAGTGGGTGGCACTGAAATTTCTCCATGGCCATCATGGCTCACACCGCACCTGGAGGAATTTGGCTTTGAAGGTGAGCAGCTCAGTGGAGGAGCTTTGCAGGTCTGCCGCGGTGGTGGGGGAACAGCCTCTGATCATGTGGAAATGCGGATGTTTAAGCAGCAAGAAATGGTGATTTCAACGGGATATAGCAAGAAATATATATATATACCATCTGGTTATTTAACATAGCCATGGAAAATCCCTTATAAATGGAGGTTTTAATGGGAAAATCATCTATAAATGGGCTATTTTCCATGGCTATGTTAAATAACCAGAGGGCAAATATAATATAGATGGGTTTCATTGCGATTTACCCAATAAGCGGCTAAGTAATGGATATATAAGGATGTAATCGATCAATAGTCTAGCCACGGGGTATAATGACAGGATATAACCAACCATTAATACCATATAGGTGTGATCAGCAATAAATTAAATCTGGATTTAGTGTGATATAATGCGGGGGTATTTAGGGTGATAGTACCAACAATATTTGGAAATGAGCCAACTTTTTAACAGGTTGCGGGGACCGCTGATTTAGTGTTTGTTTTTCTGTATCAACAATCTTTTTAACACTGGCTAATGATTCAGGAAGCAATGCGGAATCATCCGTCACACACGGCTTGGGAAACCAGGTTAGGATTTAGTCCAACTTCCCCAGATTTTGTCTCGAGATGTCGCGCTTCCATGTGTTGGGAAATGATCGGTATGTATAATGATGTACAATGGGTGAAGGTTGGGTAGTCCTCTGCGCCTTTTTTTTGCCAGGAATCCCGGTAGTATGAGGTACTATCTTGCTACTATCATTCTATAAGATACCGTTTGCACGATAGATTAAAAGATTAGCAGTGTAGAAAATCCACTATTGTTGATGTTGATTGTCACATCCTCATGCGATCGTTACTTGGGCCGAATGTCTAGGATCATTCTCCAATTTTCCGATTAAGACAGAACTCTTCTGACCAACCCTGCTCTTACTTTCAGATGTTTGTGTGCGACAAGTATCTTGGGGTAAGGATTCACTGCGAAGCACAGATCTGCACAGTCCAATCGACACATCGTCAAGGGACGCCATCAGTGGTTCTATGTGGATCACACATAACACTAGCAACAATGAAGAAGTAAACACCATTGAGCTGTTTGGTTTCAACTAACCTTTGGCCAGTTTTAAGGGGTGCAATGAAAGGGTTCTGTGGATGCTTTCACAATCATATGATTCTTGACCCGCTCTGGTTGAAAGATGTCTGAGTATATGACATCCTCATGTTCCTGCCAGTGATTTCTTTTGCCAAGAAAAACGCATCTCATTGTGATGATGTGCGAATCTACCGGGAATTGCGTGGTGACCATCTAAGATAATCTAAGGTTGGGGTTGCCACTGTACTTTTGCCATTTATTCCCTTCACCAATCCGATGCTCTTCACAAACCGCTCCAGGTCAAGCAGAACGCCCGCCTCGCGCGAGCGCTGAAACGTTTGGCGGGGGAGTTGTCTGGGCCGCCCAGCCGGGGTTGAAGTGTGAGACGGATTGAGACGGTTCTTGGGCGATTGTGGGGGTTCAAGACTGATTTTACCATTCCATGTCTTGTAGTTACATAATGTTACATACCAAGTTTTGATGGCAAAACATGGCAAAACCAAATAATTAGTGGGAAACACGGGCGGTTCAAACCATGTTTTTTTGTTCAAAAACAGGGATGAGATGGGCAGCCAGTTTATAATTTGACTTGGAGATATACTGTAAAAACAATGATGCACCAGTGGACTTGAGGACAATGACTGTGACAATTGCTGCATGCCCAAATTCGCACCATGTCACCATGTTGCTTTTGGTTGTGCTGTTGTGAGTCCCTGCGCCCAGAATGTTTCCCACTTGCTCAGATCCTGAAGTTAAAGAATGATTGTTTTAGCGGAGGCCTCTGGATGAATACAGGTTGAAGCAGTGCTCATCAATTTATCTGGTATTTGCGAAAGTTGGGTTTCATTATCAGACCCACAACCCCATTTCAGCCATGTTTTGCCAGTGCTTCCCAAGATGTTGTTCACCTTTTCACCAGAGGTTCAATCCCTTCCGCCATTCAAAATTAAGTTCGTATGGCCATGATTGCTGGTTCCTCAAGGTATCCACCCTACCCCTAAAATCACACATTTGATAATCCAGCTGAATGTACCAATCCTTGATTCTATGTGTTCTTCTTGCCAACACGACCCCCTAGTGTTTTCATCTTGGATGGTCCGCGAAGGTATGGCAGCGATGTTCATTGGCAGCTCGAGCTACTTCAGAGCCATGGCTGTGGGTGGCCGGCGGAAGCTACTGACCAGTTGGAGATTGCTACTTGGGATAATTGATCCACACTTGGCAGGTCAAATGGTAGAAATGGGTCAACAAAACCAACAGTGGGTAGTCCAACCAGTTTGATATCTTGGTAGACCAACTAGTAAGCTGGTTATTCTTTCTGGCTTGATCGTTGCCATTTTGATGGAGCAATGGATCATTTTCCACTGGAAATAAACTTTTGAAAGGGATTTCTGTGTCTGGCCACAGGTGGGGTTTTGTTTACACCATCATGTTTCATCAATCTATATGGGAGCCGTCCGTAAAAGCAGATAACAAATTTATGAATTGATGCGTTTACTCTGCTTTGCGCGATTGCCAAAACCTGCATCGCGATAGGCTGAGCGATTGGTTGGCGATTGGTTATAC